>ENA-OQBL01000388-OQBL01000388.1-human-gut-metagenome-genome-assembly--contig:-NODE-388-length-24001-cov-7.155315_pt1 | contig 24001 bp, 22 predicted proteins | sample MGYA00242747_ERZ504553 | MGnify/ENA primary metagenome ERZ504553 (study PRJEB26092, sample SAMD00036240) | human gut metagenome | host: Homo sapiens | study: EMG produced TPA metagenomics assembly of...
CGAAGATTGCGGGATCAATGGCAGCAAATCCATGACAGATACCTGTCTTGTCTTTAAATGTACAGCATTTATCAGAAGTAACACCCATGGAAAAGATGGAGCTGAAAATCTCGCAGAGCATTCCATAACCATAACCCTTATGACTTCCGTTTACCTCTTTATTACCGCCAAGTGGCATGATTCCGCCGCCCTTCTTGGCAACAATATTGGCAAGTACATCCGGGGCATCTGTGCTTTCCTGACCATTTGCTCCCAGAGCCCAACCCTGTGGAAGTGGTTTTCCCATCTTATTATACATTTCCAGTTTTCCTCTGGTAACTACTGTTGTGGAGCAGTCAAAAAGGAATGGATAAGGTTCTGCCGGCATTGCCACTGCAATGGGATTGGAACCAAGCATTGCTTTTCGTCCAAAGGTAGGTACCATGATCGCTTCTGAGTTCGTGCATGCCATTCCAAGCAGCCCCTGTTTAGAAGCCATTTCCGCATAATATCCTGCAATACCAAAATGATTGGAATTTCTTACTGAAACAAAACCAACTCCTGTTTTTTCGCTTTCTCAATTGCTTTCTCCATTGCAAAATGACTGATCAGCTGTCCCATACCATCATGTCCGTCGATCACTGCTGATACAGGTGTCTCAAATACGACCTCAGGTTTCGCATCCGGATGGATGGTTCCCTTCTCAATTCCTTTATCATATCTTACCATTCTCTGCATTCCATGGCTTTCAATCCCATACAGATCTGCGGTAAGCAAAACATCCTTGATGATATTCGTCTCTTCTTCATTAAAACCAAATTTACGAAATACGTCGTGGCAAAAAGTATTTAATGTGTCATAACTCCATTTTACATATCCCATAACTGCAAAGCCCCTCCTTATAGTATTACCTCTTCTTATATTGGTTATACCAATCGATTTGTTAAAATGATTATATTACCATCGCTTTTAAAAATCAACTGTTTTTTCTGATTTTATTTTTCTTTTTTTCTATAACATAAACAGGGCGAGTAATTCTAAATGAATTGCTCACCCTGCTCTAGAACTGCCTGCTTCACAGCAGCTCCCCTTCATTATTTTTTTTAATTTGCTTCTTTTAAAATTGCAACATCATATGGTTTTAATTCAACAACATTCTCCACTGTTTCATGTGTGATCATATTCTCATATGACTGCTCCATTGAAACTATAACTGAATGGTCATTATAGTTCAAAATAAACAATGCATCATTTGTTCCATCTGTAGCATCTACAACTTCTACACCATCAACTTTATATAAATCCATATCAATCCCTGCTTTTCTTCCCAGATAAACAGCCAACATTTTCATGGCTTTTTCATCCAGATCGCAGCCAAGGTAATATACCTCACCTTTTCCTGTCTGATTTACAGTCATGCATGCTTCACCTGCATAGAAATCAGAAGTATATCTGCCAAGTATTTTTGCAGTAACCGGTTTCACTATATCACACCACATATGTGCAGTTCCGTTGCCAAATACACCGGATGCAGCTGTTGTTTTCTCAAGAAGCGGATCATAATCTTCAACTTCTACACCTGCCAGGTCTGCAAATACACCTGGTACAGTTTCTGTAAGCATGTTATTGTACATATCTTTGATTCCACTTCTGAATGAGAACAGAATTTTTCCACCTGCCTGTGCATAAGACTCAATGTTCTTCTTTCCTTCATCTGATACCATCATCAGCATTGGTGCAAGAACAAGATCATATCCATCTAATTCTTCTTCTGCTGTCACGAAATCTACCGGAATTCCCATATTCCAGAATGGGCGGTAATAATCAAGCAATAAGGAATCATAGTATAATCCTTCTACCTGACGATGGATGGACTGGCTCCATTCACTGTCAAAGGATTTAATGATCGCAACACGTGCTCTCGGCATCAGTGCCTGATAGCTCTTACTTAATTCTTCCATTTCTGCTCCCACCTGGGAAATCTCAGCATATCTTCTGTTTGGTTTTCCATCATGATTCAAAATACCATGCCAGAGCTCTTCTGTTCCAAACGGACATGCTCTCCAGCGGAAGTATACAACTGTATCAGCTCCATTTGCTACAGACTGATATGTCCACAGACGGAGTTTTCCAGGTGTTGGTGTCGGACCCATCTTGCTCCATCCACAGGGACCGGACTGCTGTTCCATAACCCAGAATGGTTTCTTTTTATAACTTCTTAGTAATGCATGGTCTCTTGATACTGTTTCCGGTTTTGCTTTTCCCCACTGGAATTCAATGTAATTATCCCATGTTACGAAGTCAAATTCTTTGGATAACTTAAAGTAGTCGATTCCTGTTCCTGAATTAATTGCAGCATCCAGAAGATTACTGGTTATCGGAAGATCAGAATATTCTCTGATCGTCTTTACAGATTCTTTTGTAAAATCAATTACGGAATCGCTGCAGAAACGATAATAATCTAACAACAGTGCAGGATTCTGTCCCTGTGTGTCATGGCAGGTATCATAGCAGGCTCCTGCCTTCGGGATGATCAGTTCATCGAAGCTTCTGTATATCTGACTCCAGAAAGTAGTTCCATATGTTTTATTCAGATTATCAATGGTACCATATTTCTCTTTCAGCCAGTTACGAAAACGATTTTCGCAGGATTTACAGTAACATCTGGTTGTATTTGACCATCCCAGTTCATTATCTACCTGCCATGCTTCAATTGCAGGATGTTTTGCATATCTCTTTGCAATAAGGGTATTTAATTTTTTTGTTTTTTCTCTGTATGTCTCACTGTTAAAGCAGTAATGCTTTCTTGTTCCGAAGAGCTTCGGATTTCCATGAATATCATTCTGAAGAATATCTGGATACTTATCTATCATCCATTTAGGAGGGGTAGCTGAAGGTGTACACATTACTACCTTGATTCCGTACTTTCCAAAAAAAATCCAGTGCCTCATCCATCCAGTCAAATTCGTATTTTCCTTCTTCAGGCTCATAAAGGCTCCATGCAAATTCACCAATTCTGATTACTTTGATATTTGCTTTGACCATCATCTCTGCATCTGTTTTCCAACGCTCTTTTTCCCAATGTTCTGGATAATAATCCGCACCAATTCTCATAGTATTTTCTCCCTGTTATTTTCCAAATTCAAATTTCACGGATTTTAATGCTTCTTTACAGCTGCAATCACCTGTATATGCAATATATGTAATATCCTCTTCTACAAAATCATCTTTTTCTTCTGAATAATAAGCCATATCCTTCGAACTTACCTGAAGAGAAACTTTCTTTTCTTCTCCCGGCATTAATTCTACTCTCGCGAAATCTTTCAAGATTTTAACCGGACGATCTACAGCACTTCCCTCACATCCGATATAAAGCTGTACAACTTCTGCGCCTTTTACATCTCCTGTATTCTTTACATTAACAGAAATCTTTGCTGTTTTATCAAATACTTCAACTGTCGGCTCGCTGATGTCAAATGTTGTATAGGATAAACCATAGCCAAACGGATACAAAACAGGAATGTTTTCTTTATCCATCTTGCAGTAGCCATGATAGTATTCATACTCTGCATATGTGCAGTCAGGATCAAAATCAGGATAACTGTCTTCGGAAAGTGCTACTGTATATGGAAGTTTACCGCTTGGGCAAACATCACCGAACAGAATATCTGCCAGTACATTCCCGCCTTCCATTCCACTGTAGAAGGAGAAGATAATTGCAGGAACATCTTTTTCCCACTCATCGATCAGGATCGCACTACTTCCGATAATGGAAACGACAGTATTCGGATTCACACCCTTTACACCATGAATCAGATCGATATCTCTCTGATGAAGTCTCATGCTTGCTCTGTCTCCGCCCATTCCGGCAATATCACTTCTATCAGCCAGATATTCTCCTTCATCGCTATGGATATAACCGGCAACGATCACTACTGCATCAGCATCTGCTGCAAGTTCTTTTGCACGTTCCAGATCACTTCCGTCATTATAAAGGATCTGTGCTTTCGGCATTTTTTTCATCAGGCCTTTAAATGGCGTAACTGTATAATATGGATGAACCTTACTGGAACCATGGTCGCCGATATTTTCTGTATCTCCCAGTACTCCAAGAACTACGATCTTCTCTGTTTTCTCTTTATCAAGCGGAAGTACATGATTTTCATTCTTCAGAAGTACCATCGATTCTTCTGCTGCTCTCTTTGCTACTGCTATATGTTCCGGGCATGCAAGAATATCTTCTGTATATTCCTGCGGATCTTTTCTTGTCTCATAATAGAGTACAGTACGAAGAATGTAACCAACTGCTTCATCTACATCTTCCATAGCAAGAGTTCCGTCTTCAATTGCTTTAGGGATCTGTTCTGCATAATGACAGATACATGGCATTTCAACATTCATTCCACTCTTTACTGCCTTTGGACCATCTTTTACAGCCCAGAGGAAATCAGATAAAGTAAATCCCTCGAATCCCCATTTATCTCTGAGGATATCTTTTAACAAATATTTACTCTCAGATGCCTGTTCTCCATAAACTTTATTGTATGCTCCCATTACAGAAGCCGCGCCTTCTTCAATACATCTCTTGAAGTGAGGAAGATATACTTCAAAAAGTGTTCTCTTATCTGCATGCACATCAGCTTTAAATCTCGCATTTTCAATACTGTTCATTGCGAAATGTTTAATGCACGCCATAACATTCTGGCTCTGAACACCTCTCGTCAGAGCTGCCCCCATTTCTCCCAGATGATAGGTATCTTCTCCGTAGCACTCCTGCGCACGGCCCCAGCGTGGATTTCTTGGAAGATTGATGCACACACCGCCGTAATAGTTTCCGCCCACTGCACGAACCTCTGCACCGATCACTTCTCCAATCTTCTCTTCCAAATCACGGTCAAAGCTGGCACCTCTTGCCATAGAAACAGGAAAGCAGGTGGCAGATCCGGCAACAACACCTCTTGGTCCGTCTACGAAACGGATATTCGGAATTCCCAGACGTTCTACTGCCTTTGTCGGATATGGCTTTACATTATAGTGTTCGATCAGGAACAGATCATCCAGTAATTTCTTCTCTGTAACCTGGCCTGACATTACACCGATCTTCTCATCCAGTGTGAGTTCCTGGATCACTTCATCTACATATTTCTTTATTGTTTTTTTTGAACAATTTTCTGTCAGTTTTGTTCTTTTTACTACATCCCTCATCCTTTACTTCTCCTTTCATAATTGCACTTGTCTGATGTTTATTTTTATTTTCTCTTTGCATATTTTCTCATGTCAATAATAACAGCAAGAAGAATGATCAGACCTTTTACGATATACTGCCAGTACATGTTTACACCAATGAATGCAAGGCCATAATTGATAACTGTGAACATCAGAACACCAATTACGATACCGCCTACACTACCAACACCACCTGAAAGAGATACACCGCCGATTACGCAGGCAGCAACTGCATCCATTTCATATCCGTTACCGGTTGTATTGGAAGCACTTCCGATACGTCCTACTTCCAGGGCTGCTGCAAATGCATACATCATACCTGCAATTGCGTAAACCATAATCTGTGTCTTTATAACATTTACACCGGATACTTTTGCAGCTTCCGGGTTACCACCTACTGCAAACATATATTTACCAAATTTTGTTTTATTCCATACGATCCACATAACTACACATACTGCTGCGGCAATGATGATCAGATACGGAATCTGGAAATCTCCGATTCCAATGGAACCAATTGCAATCTGAGTTACTTTTGAATCAATACCACCAATTGGCTGTGCACCATATGGCGGACGGTCAAAATAAATAGAAGATGCACCATATAAGATCAACTGCATACCAAGCGTTGCGATAAACGGCGGTACTTTAAATACTGCAACAAGCACACCGGATATTCCACCAAGTACAAGACAGATTGCCAGTACCAGTAATAATGGAACGATCAGCGGAAGCTCTTTTAAATTCGGATACATTCTGTATGCATAGTCCGGATTCTGAACTAAAGATGCGAAGATAACTGCTGCCAGACCGATCATACGTCCTGTGGAAAGGTCAACGCCCTGCACTACCAGTACCATTCCGGCTGCTAATGCAATAATAATCTTAGTTGATGACTGCGCAAAAATATTTTTAAAGTTATTGAATGATAAGAATCTTGGTTCTACTACCACAATTGCAACTAACAGGATAATAAAAACCAGATAAATTGCTTTTTCAGCAATAAGTTCTTTAATTGAAATGTTCTTTGAATTTTTCACCAGAATCCCCTCCTGAGTTCGTATTGAAAGATCAGATAAATCGGGCCGCTGCCTGCATAACATCTACCTGTCCTACTTCTTTTGAATCAAATATAGCTGATTGATGTCCATTGCTCATAACCAGAATCCTGTCGGAAATTCCGAACAGTTCCGGCATTTCTGAGCTTACTACGATAATTCCTTTTCCTTGCTCAGCCAGCTGGTTGATCAGCTGATAGATTTCAAATTTAGCACCTACGTCAATACCCCTGGTAGGCTCATCCAAGAGCAGGATATCAGGATCTGTCAGCAGCCATCTGCCCAGAATTACTTTCTGCTGATTTCCTCCTGAAAGGTTTGCGATCTTGGACTTCATTGACGGAGTTTTTACTTTCATGGCATTTATCATTTTGGTAATATCTGCTTTCATTTTTTCTCCGTTTAAAAGTCCCGTCTTCTGATATTTCGGTAAATTGGAAATTGTCATATTAAATCCAACACTCAAACCTCCAAAAATACCATCCGATCTTCGTTCCTCTGTCAGCATTGCAAATCCATTCGCCATTGCCTCTTTTGGACTTCTGTTCTGAACTTCTTTTCCTTTTACCAGTATCTGACCTTTGCCTTTCATTCTTATGCCAAATAATGTTTCAAGGATTTCCGTTCTCTTAGATCCTACTAATCCGGCGATTCCAAGGATTTCTCCCTTATGTAATTGAAAATTAACGCCCTCAAATCCTGGATTTAATGTACCGAGGTCTTTTACTTCCATTAATACATCACCTATCTTGGCTTTCTTTTCCGGATAGCGGTCTTTTAATTCTCGTCCAACCATCATTTTGATGATCTTATCAATGGTCAACTCACTGGCAGGTTTTGTATCGATCCACTTGCCATCTCTCATGACTGTTACATCATCAGAAATACGCAAAATTTCTTCCATTTTATGTGATATATAAATAATACTGGTATTCTTTTTCTTAAGCTTTTCTATAATCTTAAAAAAGATGCTCTACTTCTTTCTCTGTAAGCGATGAAGTCGGTTCATCCATTACAATTACTTTTGAGTTATACGAAACTGCTTTTGCAATCTCTATCATCTGTTTTTGTGAAACTTTCAGGGTTCCTATCTTAACCTTCGGATTTACCTGAATATCCAAATCATCGAAAATCGCTTTTGTGTCTTCATACATTTTCTGGTCATCTACCAGACCATGCTTCATTGGAAATCTTCCAAGCCACATATTTTCCATAACTGTCTGATTTAATACCTGGTTCAGTTCCTGATGCACCATGGATACATGATTCTGTAATGCTTCTGATGGGCTGGAAAATTTAATGTTTTTGCCATCCAGAATGATTTCGCCCTCATCAAATGAATAAATACCGAACAGACATTTCATTAATGTGGATTTACCTGCACCATTTTCTCCCATAAGAGAATGCACTGTTCCAGGACGTACACATAACGTTACATCGTCAAGTGCTTTTACACCAGGAAACGATTTTGAAATATGCTTTAATTCCAATATATATTCTGTTCCCATTTTAAAATCCTTTCCCTCTTTTTTATTACAGGCATCCGTTTAAAACGAATGCCTGCCTGTAAAATCAGTTATTTTTTATTCATAAGTTGACTTTGCTAAATCAAGATTATCTTTGGTGATTGCCTGATATGGAACTCGTACAGCTTTTGCTTCTTCTTCCACTTCTACACCTTCGATTCCATCCACAGCGTCTTTACCACTTGTAAGGTTCTCTGCCATTTTTACAATTGTCTGTCCCTGAGTCTTAGCATCCTGTAATACGGAACCTGTGATCTCACCGCTTTCAATCTTGGAAAGAATTTCAGGAAGAGCATCAATTCCATAAATCGGAATGTATTTGCTGCTTTCTTCTCCATCTGTATTAAATCCGGCTGCTTCTACTGCTGATAAAGCACCAAGTGCCATTGCATCGTTTCCTGCTACGCAGCATTCAATTTCGTCACCGTATTTAGATACCCATGCATCCATTTTTTCTTTTGCAGTTGCTGTTACCCACATTCCTGTATCTTCTGCAAGAAGGTCAATCTCAATTCCTGCATCTTCGATCGTGCTCTTGAGATAATCACATCTCGGCTGGGATGCTGTATGTCCCGGGTCACCCATCAGATATACAAGCTGTAATTTTCCATCACCGTTTTTATCCATTTCCGGATGTTCTTTCCAGTAGTCGATTACCATCTGTGCCTGAATAGATGCACCATAATCTCCACCTGTAGATGTTACCTGATAAGCATTTTCATAAGAATTAATTACATCGTAATCTGTTATCTCTTTGTTGAAGAAAATGATCGGAACATTTCCTGCGTCTTTACATTTCTGGATCAGTGTCGGAGCTGCTGTTACATCACATACAGAAACTGCAACTGCAGAAGCGCCTTTAGCCAGCATTGTATCAACCTGATTGTTCTGTGTGGACTGGTCATTCTGTCCATCTTCGATGTTTGTTTTAAAGATTCCATCGCATGCATTTGTAATCGCTTTTCCAATATAAGAGTTGAAGTTATCAGAAGCTGAATAAATACCTGCACCAAGAATCTTCTCATCATCAGCCTTTACCTGTGCTGCACCTACGCCGCCAACACCGGCTACCATTACTGCTGCCATTAAGACACTTAATAACTTTTTCTTCATTTGTAAACCCTCCCATTAGTTTATTTTACGCGTTTGTTATTTTGTATATTCATATTAACTTTGAGGTCCTATTTTTTCAACTTTTGATATTTAGATTAAGGGGGACATTCTTTTGTTTCTTATTTTTGTACAAAAAAAAGGACGAATTATCCAAATTTTTTTATCATTATTGCACATTCGTCTTTTTTTGTTTTACCATTCTTCTTCTCTTGTCAGCACACCGTGCTTAAGAAACATGGATTCTCCCTTGATTTTATTCATAATTGCAAAGTTAGCAGTAAGAAGAATTACTCCGATTCCTCTTTTCTGCAATGCTCCGATCATCTTTCTTGTAATTTCCCTCATATTAATATCCATATCTGTAAATGGATTCTCAATGATCACAATCTTTGGCTGATACACCAGCCATTTTTCATAGGCCAGCTTCTGTAGTTCTGCATTTCCAATATTTTTCAGTTTCTTCTTATTCAGCTCATCGTTCTGAAGGAAATCACTTACACTTCTGGTATACTTTTTCGCAAACCAGAATCCTCTTACCTTTTCATGTAGCGGCACACTCACATTTTCCGTTGCACTCATATTATCCAGGATCATGCTCCTATACGGTGCTTCTGTTATAAACCCTACGCCCTCACGTACTGCCTGGCTCATATTTGATACCTTATACAATTTCTCAGAAATATAAATCTGTCCTTCTTCAATGCTCTCTTCTCCCGAAAACATTTCCCAGAAACTGCTCTTGCTTTTTTCATCTGAATAATAAATCTTAAGCAGCTCTCCGGAACACAATGTAAAATTAAGATTCTTCAGATAACAGGTACTTACATCTCTTACTTCTAATACATTGTTCTGCCCATTTATTACTTTCTGCCCATAGGCTCCAAATGTTTCTGCCTTATTTTCATATATCAGAGCTTTCAGAACTTTACTCAACTTACAGTTTAACTGAGAAATCCCAGATACAAATGTAGTTCTTCCATTTTGAACAACTGCAATAGATTCCATCCATTCCATAATAAAATCTTCAAATCCTACTGTAACCAGAAATGACATCTGGGATTTCATTTTGTCAATAAGAGAAAACACTTCTCCCAGATCCTTTTCTGATAAAAGGCTGGTAATCTCATCCAGAATCACAATTTTCTTTCTTTCCTCATAGGCTTTAAGTAATTCTATAATAACCTTTTCCTTGGCAGATAAATTTCTGACTTTATGAGGCATATCATCCGAAATATTCAGTTCCGTCCTTAACTTCTGGAAACGTTCTCTATACTCTTTCTGATCCAGAAACAGTTTTCTGTCTGAAAAAAGAAATATATTATCTTCTATCGTAATAGAAGGCAGTAATTTACTTTTAGAACCAATCACCGCCACCTGCTGTTTTAACAATCTGGCAGCTTCTTCATAAGCTTTCCTTTCCTCATTTACAAAAATCTTTCCTGAATAAAGTAAAACATCTCCAAGCAGCATATCAATAAAGAGCTTCTGTTCCAGAATATCATCGAATACGATTCCTGTTATTTCTCCCTGAAACAGTTCCAGAGACAGATCATCAAATATAACATTATTCCCTTTTTTTATCTTTCCGCCTTCTATATTCAGTAATTCTCTTTTCACTGATTTCTCTACTCCCTGTTTGTAATGATCGGTACCGATATCCTGACTTCTGTTCCAAGATTAGGAATACTATAAATATGTATTCCATATTCATCCCCAAATAACAGCTTAATACGCCTGGATACATTCGGCAGAGCAATACCTCCACGTTTACGCTTCTCTTCTGTCAGCGGCCCTGAAGTTATCTCCAGTCTCTGGTTGATCTTTATAAGCTCTTCTTCGTCAATTCCAATTCCGTCATCATGAATATTGATCAGAAGTTTCTTCTCTGTCATCTCCAGTGAAATGATGATAACTCCACCTTCTGCTTTCGCTTCCAGACCATGGAAAATTGCATTTTCAACTACAGGTTGCAAAGTAAGTTTAGGGAGTTTACATTCCAGAATCCTTGCATAGTCATCCGGAAAATTAACTCTCATATCCAGTTTATCTCCAAAACGATACTGCTGTATTTTAAAATAATTCTCTACATTCTCCAGTTCATCTTCTACTGAAACCAGATTTCCTGTATCCGTGATGGTATATCTGAAAAATGTAGACAATGCTTCCGTCGTATCAGCAATACTATCAATTCCTTCACATAGCGCATCTCCTCGTATTGCTTCCAGCGTATTATACAGAAAATGAGGATTGATCTGATTCTGCAGTGCAAGAAGTTCTGCATGTTTTGTCGATAACTCAATAATGTTCTTTTTATCCAATATGGAATCCAGCTTCTGCATTACTTCATTCTGCTCTGGAAAAATCTGATAATCCTGATCAATCAGTTCCTGAAAACTTCCACTCTGTATAAAATGTTTGAATAATTTTCTGGTCTCATTACATGGTTTTATCAGAAACTTATAAATAATCACATAAATGCTTCCTGTAATAACCATCTCTGTCACAATAACCACCATCATAGAAAAGAATCCCAGATATCCTTTCGATGCAGCCCATATAACTTCTATAAACTGAAGACCTGCCCCTAATCCCAGAAGAACCCACAAAAAATTAACTGCCTGTCTGCTAAATATATTTCTTTTTTTCATAGTTTTTGCACCTGCACATTTTGATTAACTATATAACTTTCTAAATTCTGAAGGATTCAATCCTGTTGTCTTCTTAAACAATTTAGAAAAATATTTCAGATCATTATATCCTACTGCAGATGCTACTTCCGCAATGTCATAATTAGTCTGTATGAGATAGTTCTTTGCATTTTGGATACGAAGCTCTGTCACATACTCAAGGAAATTTTTTCCTGTTTCTTTCTTAAACAGTGTAGAAAAATAGGCAGCATTAAATCCAATATACTCACTGACATTCTCCAGACTGATATGTTTGTTGAAATTATCATGGATATATTTCTTTGCATCACGTATCGGTTTACTCTCTTCATCCTGAATATTCTTCATATAAACCTGATGCACCCGGGACAGATCCGATTTGATCCACTGAAAGAGTTCATCATAATCCCATATCCTTCTGTACTGTTTTTTATAATCTTCAATCAGAAAAAGATTTCTGCCTTCACGAGAATATTTCATACCAAACCGCAATGTTTCAACTAATTCACCAAAAACTTCATAAACCAGTTTTCCGTCATACTTAAATGGCTTCAATTTCTCTCCAACCTTGTCAACAAGGCGGAGGGTTCCTTCAATATCCATTCTTTCCTGATAGGTCAGAATTTCATTTCGCAGACCACTGTCAAAAATTTCTTCTTTAGTTTTTCCACTTTTACTGTCTTCACTGTAGCAGATATATGTATCTTCATTTTCGCCCATTCGATTCATGATCGCCAGTTCTGCCTCTCGGAAACTATCCGTGATTCCCATATAAGAACTATGTGTATTTCCCTGTCCGATCCTTATTCTGATATCAGGAAATACAGTTTTCAAATTAGATACATTAACTATCAAATGTTTTAGCTTTTTTCTGACTGGTTCAATCTCTTTATCCACTGTATTTAAAATGCATACGATTTCATCCTGATATACTGTAGACATATAAGTTTCGCAGTATATCTCCAATTTTTCTTTTACCATCTGATGAATTTTGTTCATTACAAATTCTTCACTGTCACCGGCAGATTTGTCCGAATTTTTTGAGAAAAATGGCCTGACTCTGACTGCTGTAAAAAATCCTTTATGAAATTTACAACCATACTGTTCATTCAACTGTTCCAGACTCATATCTGCTTTTAGCGGATTAGTTGCTGAGTTTTGGAGCGTTTTCATAAGAAAATTCTCCCGTATATGTTCTCTGGATGCTTCAATGATAGATTCCATTTCGTTTCTGATTCTGGTACTCTTAATCAGAGATTCATGTGATTCTTTAATTTCAGTTAATGAGTTTTCCAGTTCTCTCTTTTTTAATGGTTTCAGCAGGTAGTCTTTTACCCCATACTTGATTGCCTGCTGTGCATATTCAAACTGACTGTAACCGCTGATTACTATGAAATTAATCTCCGGATTCACTTCTTTTGCCCTGCGTATCAGTTCAAGTCCATCATACACCGGCATACGTATATCTGTAATCACAATATCCGGTTTCTTTTCACAAATACTTTCATAAGCAGTTTTTCCATCATTTGCAAAACCAACAATATCCATTTCCAGGGCATCCCAGTCTACAAGGTGCTGGATCAGCCGACATACCTTTATTTCATCATCTGCTATTAATACCTTCAATCCTTTTCCTCCCTGTTTGTTTACACGTACATTATTTTAACCCTTCCAAATTTCTATTATAAACTATCTGTTTTTTTTCGTATACCTACGAATTTTCTTTGTATTATTATTAAATTATCTGATATATCGTCTTTTTTCAGAATGAATATTTATTGCTTGCTTTTATAAAACTCCAAGAATATACTATGAACAGATAATGAATCTGTATTATTTTGCCACTCATTATCTTCTTATATTTTTCTGATAAACCATAAAGAATTTATAACTACACTCACAAATAATCTTATCAGAATCTTATGAAATTATTTTATAACAAAATAAAGAAAAGGATATCTACAATATGATTCAGGACATCGCACCACATACTTATCACAACGAATACAAACCTTCTGCCCCGGATAAAGACAGCTTTATCCTTGCATACGAAAAAGGCAGTATACTTCTTCCCCGCCAGGAACGGGATGCAGATATTACTTTCCCACGTTTCCGGGAGTTGGAGGAAAAGATCGCTGATCTTTACAACAATTTTATTTATCTGTTTTCCATAGATGATCAGCGTTTCTACCTGATCCCGGAGCTGGATACCTCTCTGCTTCCGGACTATGAATTTCAGGATGTACGGATTCTTCGGACCGCTCAGCCACAGCATCTTGCATTTGCAGGAATTACAGGGCATCAGCTCTTCCAGTGGTACAGCAAGCGCAGATACTGTGGCTGCTGTGGAAAAACCAATGGTTCACAGCCAGAAAGAACGTATGATGGAATGCCCTTCCTGCGGCAATCAGGAATATCCTGTTCTGTGTCCTGCAGTTATTGTAGGAATCACAAACGGAGATAAAATCATCCTGTCCAAATACGAAGGACGTCGATTCAAGCGCTACGCTCTCATCGCAGGCTTCGCAGAGATCGGAGAAACAATTGAGGAGACTGTTCACAGAGAAGTGATGGAAGAAGTGGGACTGAAGGTCAAAAATCTCCGCTACTACAAGAGCCAGCCATGGTCCTTCAGCGGTACCCTGCTTTTCGGATTCTTCTGTGATGTGGACGGCGATGATACCCTGACCGTTGACCATGAAGAGCTCTCCATGGCACAGTGGGTAGAACGTGATAAAATCCCGGATCAGGGCAATAATATCAGCCTGACCAAGGAAATGATGATGCTCTTCCGTGATGGAAAAGAACCCAGATAAACAATATTCTATATCAGAAAAAGCTCATAGAATATTTTTCCCTATTATGCTAAAAGGATACATACACGGTAATGTTACTGTGCATGTATCCTTTTCGTTTCTCTGTAAAATTGCTTCACTATATTCTCAAAAATATTTCTGATTACTCTTCACGCCGCACTCCCGCTGCCAAATCCACGGCTTCTGTGGCTTCCATTACATTCCTGCTCAAATTCTTTCAGTTTCCGTCTTGCTTCCGGTGTCAGATTTGTCGGAACTTCAATCTGTACAGTTGCATATTCATCACCGTGTACCGACGGATTATTCATTGCAACGATACCTTTGCCTCTCAGACGTATCTTCATTCCGGACTGAGTACCCGGTTTAATGTTACAGAGAACATCACCGTAAATAGTGTGAACCTTCGCCTCACCGCCAAATACTGCTGTTGTAAATGGGATATTTACAGTTGTATAAACATCTCTGCCTTCCCGTTTATATCCCAGTTTATCCTGAACATTTACTTTCAGAAGCAGGTCACCGGCTTCACCTCCGCCGACTCCCGGATATCCTTTTCCTTTAAGTCTGATAGATTTACCGGATTCAATACCTGCCGGAATATTGACTTCGTAATTCTGGACGCCACCGTTGCTGCTCTGCAGGCGAATAACCTTCTTACCGCCAAAAGCAGCTTCATCAAAGCTGACAGTAACCTCTGCATGAAGATCCTCACCTTTACTGCTGTAAGAACCACCAAAGCCCTGACTGCGGAAATCACTTCCACCTGTACCAAAGCCACTGCCGAAGCCGCCAGTTCCATTGCTTCCGAATCCGTCAAAACCACTTCCGTGAAATCCACTGCCACCGAAACCGCTGCTTCCAAAACCACCGGATGATTTACTCTTCTTAAATCCACCACCAAAGATGTTCTTCAGGATATCATCCATATCTTCGCCATTCTCAAAATGATATTCATGATAACCATTGCCATCACTGTACGAGCCATGGAAACCACCGCCAAATGGATTGCCCTGTGCTCCGCCAAAGCCACTGCCAAAAGGACTTCCCTGTGCGTTTCCATAATTACCGGCACCTTCTTCAAAAGCAGCGTGGCCAAACTGATCATACAGTTTACGTTTCTTCTCATCACTCAGAACATCATAGGCTTCATTTACTTCCTTAAAATGCTCTGCTGCCGAAGCATTTCCCTCATTACTGTCCGGATGATATTTCTTTGCCAGTTTTCTGTATGCTTTCTTAATCGTTGCTGCATCTGCGTTTTTGTTCACGCCAAGAACTTCATAGTAATCTCTTTTCAATATCATCACCTTCCCTCATAAACACATTCTAACGCAATCATTCCTGACTTCATATTTCTGCAATCCTCATTATGCAAACAACGGGAAGCCAAAAGATTTGACCTCCCGTTGCTGTAACTTAACATCTATTATCCTTCAATGGAGATGCTGTGCTTCTGTTCCACTGCTGGCTTTGCTTCTTTCTTCGGAACAAATAATATCAGGATACCATGTTTGAATTCTGCTTTGATGTCGTCCTGATGTACTTCTTTACCTACATAGAAGCTACGACTGCAGGCACCTGAATAACGTTCTCTGCGGATATAACGTCCTGTCTCTTTTTCCTTCTCGTCTTTATCCAGGCCTTTCTCTGCACTGATGGTCAGATAACCATTTTCAAGTGCTGCATGAACTTCATCTTTCTTAAATCCTGGAAGATCTACAACCAGTTCGTATCCGTTATTCATTTCCTTGATATCAGTTTTCATTACATGATTTGCTTTATGTCCATAAAGTTTCTTCTCTGCATCCTTCATTGCTCTGTCATCATAATAAAATGGAAAATCTCCAAAAAATGTCATCAAATAAATTTTCTCCAAAAATACTAGGCATCAACATAAGTCATCTCTCCTTTTCTATACCGTCCATCTACATGTGATGGACTCTCAGTTATGCATCTTTACCTTGTTTCTTTGGAACTTAGGTTATCAGGAATCTCATAGAACTTATTTCTTTGTTCTCTTTTTGTTCCCCTTCCTTTGTTCTAGTTGTAATATAACACTTATTATTAGCACTGTCAAGAGGTGAGTGCTAATTTTTTGTGAAGAATTTGTGAATGTTAATTGAAAAAGTAAATGCAACCCTTAGATCTTTTTGTTCTCAAACGCAGACATAGGGGTTGCATTTACCTCTGCAATTATAGTAACATGAACTTACTCTCAGGCTCCAACATGAAAGGAGTTTCTATTTATGAATACTTTTATTGAATCCAACAAAGGCAAACACTTTACACTCTCTGACAGAATCTCTATCGAGGCTGGCATCGAAAAAGGATGGAGCTTCAAAAAGATTGCTGACGAACTTGGCAAGAACCCTTCCTCTGTTTCCAGGGAAGTTCGACGCCATCTGATCTTTTCCCCTCACTATTACGATGACCGCAGCCGCAGGAAAACCGAGTGCATTTATTTTTCTTCCTGCTCCAAACAGGGCGTCTGCGGTAATCTTTCCTGCTCCTCTCTTTGCTCTAAGTGTCGAAGCAGGAAATGCGCTTCTTTCTGTCCTTCTTTTACGACTGCTAAATGCGAGCTCTTAAATAAACCTCCTTATGTCTGTAACGCTTGTCCTAAGCTGCGCCGTTGTTCCCATGATTTCTTTTTCTACCGCGCCAAACATTCCCATGATACCTCTTTGGAACTCCGTTCTTCCTCCCGCAGCGGCATCAATCTCTCCCCTGAAGAACTTGATTAGCTCGACAGGCTTGTTTCCCCACTTATAAAAAATGGGCCAGCCGCTTTCTCATATCTTTCTTTCTCACATGGAAGATATTCCCTGCTGTCAGCGTACTCTTTATTCCTACGTGGATAAGCAATATCTTTCTGTTATCAACCTTGATCTTCCCAGAAAAGTCCGCTACAAAAAATCGTAAAAAGAAACAGCTTGATACACCAAATCCGGTCCTGTCCTCCTTACTCTGTTCTTTCGGAACTGTTCTCTGATGCTTCTTTTTCTCTTGCCTGGTGACCGCAGGAAATATGTTCAGGATGTTTTTGATCTCCTGCTGTCTGAACTTGGCCCACAGACTTATTTCACAGCTGTTTTCCGATAATACTAACAGACAACGGGAGTTCTTTCCTGGATCCTTCATTATTTGAGATGCCGCACCGGCAGGATGTCCTTACAAAGGTCTTTTACTGCGACCCCATGTCCTCCTGGCAGAAAGGACGCCTGGAAAAGAATCATGAGTTTATACGTTATATCCTCCCAAAAGGAACTTCTTTTGACTCTCTTACTGAACAGAAAGTAAACCTTATGATGAATCACATCAACAGTACGGCAAGAGCCAGCCTGAATGGCTGCACTCCATTCCAGCTGGCTCTTCTTCTTCTGCTTGATGCAAAACTGATGAGTCTCATGGATCTTCGATCAGTTCCCGCTGACCAGATCCACCTCAAGCCTGATCTTATAAAATAACAAACACCTAAATATAATGCCTGAGAGAAGCAGATTTGATCTCTCCAGACGGGTTGCATTTAGTCCTGCAAGATTCATGCCAGCCGTCTTATTTTGATGTTAAAAAGCTTCTGATTTTCATCTGCCTGCATTTAAAGTATAACCTATTTCTCCTGCAACTTCTATCTGATAATTGCATTTACTCTCTCAAAATGCCTTATATTTAACGCGATATACCCAGGTTGCAATAACTCTTGCATTCAACCCTGGATTTATTCTATGTATTTGCTGGTTTTCCAGAGTTGTCATTGACACTTCAGGAAATTATACAGACAAAAAAGGGATGTGCCTCAGTCATGTGGATGGAAAAATCACGAAATTTTACTTGCAAGCTGCATAAAACTGCCAGGCAGATAAATTTCTGCTGGCAGGAAAAATTTATATTTTTTCAATTGTCTATTTGACGGGGAGCAGTTCACAACCGGTGTGACAGCCCCAAATATTTTATATCTATACAACATACATCCTATGAAAGCAGTTCAATGATGCCATCTGCCATAGAATTTAAAATAATACAGCATGATGTGGCACCTGCATCTAGCACTCCGCGAGAGCGTTCTCCCAGACGACTGGAACGCCCAAACTTGGCAACCATATCTTTTGTAGAATCGCGTCCTTTATCCGCCGCTGCTTTCATATTTTCTAATGCATCTTTAAAAGATATTCCGGAATTAATTCCATCTTTCAAAGCATCTACTGACGGAGAAAGTGTGTCAACCAGAGTTTTGTCCCCTACTCTGGCATCCACGATTCCACAAAGTCCTTCAAGTCCCGCTTCAAGCATTTTTGCAAAATCTTCTAGTCCGATATTCTCCAGATCTTCACCTACTTCTGCCATATCCATCAGAATTGTTCCATAAATAGGACCCATGGAACCACCAATTTCATTCAGAAGAATCATTCCAAGTTCATCGAGACCTTCTGTAAAGCCAATTTCTTTATCTGCAAAACGTGTTTCAAAAACAGTAAATCCTTTGTTCATGTTCATTCCATGATCGCCATCTCCTATAAGGCCATCAACCTCTCCCAGATAAGCCTTATTATCCTGAATTCCTTTTACCATTTTTAATAATACAGATTTTCCATCAGTATTTTTAAATGTACTCATATTGTTTCACCTCATCTGCTACCTATTCCTGTTTTAATCCCATACTATATGCAGGCATATCTATAAGTTCTTTTAACTCATCGTCCAATTTCATAATAGTAAGTGTTGCCCCACTCATTTCAAGAGACGTGAAATAATTACCTACATATGCTCTGTATGTTATGATGCCTTTTTCTTTTAAAATCTTGTCAATTTCATTATATAATACGTACAATTCCATCACTGGAGTAGCTCCAAGTCCTGATACCAGAACAACAACTTCATCTCCGACTTCAAAAGGATAATCCGGAAGTACAATATCCGTCATACGTTTTGCCATCTTATCCGCTGTTTCAATAGGAACTACTTCAATTCCCGGCTCTCCATGATGTCCGATTCCTACTTCCATAGTTCCATCTTTGATTTCAAAATTTGGATGTCCTACAGCAGGAAGAGTACAAGGTGTAAGTCCAATACCTACAGAACGTGTATGGTCAATAGCTTTCTGTGCTACTGCAATTACCTCATCAAGATCTCCGCCCTGTGCTGCCTTGGCACCGCCGACTTTCCACATGAGAACCTCTCCGGCCACACCTCTTCTTTTTTCTCTCTGATCTTTGGTGCAGATGCAACATCATCATTGGCAACTACTGTTTTAACAGTAATTCCTACTTTTTTTCGCCATCTTCACAGCCATTTTTACATTCATGTTGTCTCCAGAATAATTCCATAAAGGCAGGCAACGCCTTTTCCTGATCTGCTTCTTCGCCGCATCCAGAAATGCTACTGCAGTAGGGGAAGAACAGATTTCCCCTACTGCTGCTGCATCGCAGAGATTTTTTCCTACATAGCCAATGAAAGCTGGTTTATGACCTGAACCGCCACCGGTAATTACGCCTACTTTACCTTCCGGTATATTTTTTACTTTTACTACACGAGGATTTTCCCCACCTTCAACAAGATCTGAATGTGCTTTCAGGAAACCCTGAAGCATCTCATCTACAATATTATCCGGATTATTTAATATTCTCTGCATAATTTCCTCCCAAAATCATTTACTGAATTGTAAATCCCCCATCTACAAGAAGATTGTGACCAGTGATCATTCCCGCGCCTTTACTGCAAAGGAATGCGATAACAGAAGCGATTTCTTCAGGTTCAGCAAATCTCTCAGCAGGAATTGTTTTCTTAAATGCATCACCTACTGGACCATCCCATGCCTTATGTCCTAATGCTGTAAGAACAACTGTAGGAGCTACGGCGTTTACACGAATTCCATATGTTCCCCATTCTTTTGCCATTACTTTTGTCATGGCAATAATGCCACCTTTGGCTGCGCAATATGCCACATGCTTATCCAACGCAATGACACCTGCCTGAGAAGCCATATTAACAATACTTCCATTTACATGATTATCAATCATATATTTTCCTACCGCCTGAGCCATAAAGAAACATGCAGAAAGATTGATATTGATTGTGCGGTTCCATGCATCAGCACTGATGGTCTCTGCATTATCAAGAGCCACAATACCAGCACAATTTACAAGGATATCTACTTTGTCAAAAGCAGCTACTGCTTCGGAAATAACTTTTGTCGGATAATCTACATCACAGACATTTCCAACTACTCCAATCGTATTTTCTCCAATTTCTTTTGCAACTTCATCCAGCTTTGAATTCAGATCTGCAAGAACAACATTTACTCCTTTTTTATGGAAGAATTCTGCCGTTGCGTGTCCGATTCCGGCAGCTCCACCTGTAATAATCGCTGTCTTTCCCTGTAAAGAATAATCCAAATCTACTCCATCATAAGGTAACATATTCTATTCCTCCTTTTGCTCATCATGTAACCATAAGTGCATCAATATCTTTTTATTTCACATCAATATTTACTCTGATAATCTTTGTAATTATCCGGTGTGATCATCTCAAATGGAATCCACAGTTCCTTTTCATAGTCTTCATTATTTACACATTTGACAGCCGTTTCAAGAGCACCTGTAATCTGACCTTCTGCATTCTGGAAATCGCTGGCAATCATCTTTCCGCTTTCTACTGCTGCAACTGCATCTGTGATACCATCAATACCAATGCAAGGAATGTCCATATTCTGTGCTTCGATAGCCTCTCTTGCGCCAAGTGCCATTTCATCATTTTCAGATACAACCGCATCAATATCATCACCATATGTTGTGATCCATGTTTCCATAAGTGTCATAGCTTCAGAACGGGACCAGTTAGCTGTATTTTGGTCAAGGATCTGAATATCCGGATAATCTTTCAGTACATTTTCAATACCTTCCATTCTCTGTAACTGTGCGGATTGTCCCATCGGTCCTTCAATAACTACAATATTAAAAGCATTTTTTTTCCATATAATCGATCATATATTTCATGATATCTTCGCCGGCACTTACATCCTGAGAACCCACATAAGCTGTAAGTTTATCATTATTTACCATTGTATTTACACCTACGATTGGAATTCCAGCCTCATCTGCTGCATCAACACATGCAGAACATGCATCTGCATCCTGTGGATTCAAGATAATTGCATCTACTCCATCTGCAATCATTGTTTCTACCTGTGACAGCTGTGTTGCCGCATCATTGTTTCCATCATATGATTTATATTTTACTCCATTCTCCTCTGCCCATTTCTGTGCAGCATTATCCATACGCATACAGAACTCTGTCTGAAGAGTATAATAAGTAGCACCAATATTCAGGCCTTCCGCACCTTCCACTTTTTCGCTAGCACCATCTGCTGCAAAAACAGCTGTGCTTCCCAGAGCCGTGCTGCCGATCATAACCATTGTTAATGTTGTTGCCATCATTTTTTTTCATTGTCTTTCTTGTCATTTTTCATTTCTCCTTGTATAAATTTATTTTTATTAATTTCCTCTTATCGTCCGGAAGTTTATTATTTTTTTCTAATCTTTATCAGTCTGAACTTAATCCATCCAGCATTACCGCACCAATAACAACAAATCCTTTGACAAGCATCTGATAATATGCATTGACACCAAGCATATCAAGTCCTGTAGAAAGGAACTGCATGATCAAAATACCTACGATGGTACCCCAAAGTCTTCCTTTTCCTCCGGCAAGACTGGTTCCACCAATAACAACTGCTGCGATAGCATCTGTTTCATATCCATCTCCTGTAGAAGTAACACCAGAAGTAACTCTGGCTGTCATAATAACACCTGCGAGTGCGGAAAGTACACCTGTCAGGATATAAACAGAACAGATGATTCTCTTCGTATTGATACCAGATACATGAGCTGCATTTCGGTTACCACCAACAGCATAAATATAACGTCCGTATCTCGTCTTATACAAAAGTGTGAAGCAGATAATCAGTACAACCGCCATGATCACACATGGAATCGGAATAAATCCAAAACTGCCACCACCTATTGTTTTAAAAGAATCCGAAAGATTTGGAATCGGTTTAGCATCTGTCAGAAGGAACTTAAGGCTGTCGGCAATGCTCAATGCACCAAGTGTACCGACAAACGCCGGAACCTTCAGATATGCAATACAAAATCCATTAAAAACACCAAATACCAGTCCTACCAGCAGGCCGATTAGAATTGCCACGATCGCTGGATATCCTTTGACAGACTGTGCAAAATATGCAGAATACATACCTGCACATCCCATGATTGCACCAACAGAAAGATCAATTCCTCCGGTTAATACTACAAAAGTCATTCCAATAGCAAGCAGACCATTAATAGATGCATTACGAAAGACATTTCGCAGATTGGCCGGACTAATGAAACGTGGTCTCAATACTGTGATGATAATGATCAGAAGAATTAATCCGATCAATGAACCATAGGTTGAAACAAATTGTTTTTTGGATAATTTTTCATTATTTGAATAAGCTTTATTTTTTGCCATTTCTCCACTCATGGTTTTCACTCCCTACTATTGTTTACCTTGCATAAACTTAAACTGCATTTGTGCAATAGCTTCCTGGTTAAATTCATTTCGGTTTAATTCACCGCTGCATCTGTGATTGCTCAGAATAATCATCCTGTCGGACATTCCCATAGCCTCAGGCATTTCAGAAGAAACCATAAGAATGGCATTTCCTTTACTTACATAATCACACATAATCTTATATATTTCTGCTTTGGCACCTACATCAATTCCTCTGGTAGGTTCGTCAAAGATTAATACATTCGGACCGGCGATCATCCATTTCGCAAGAACAACCTTCTGCTGATTGCCTCCTGAAAGTGCTTTTACTGACATTGATGTTCTGGCAACCTTAATACCAAGTGAAGCTACTTCCTGTGTAACAACATCCGCTTCTTTCTTTTTCTGAAGGAAACCACTTTTTACAAAAGACCGCAGTGAAGCAATTGTAATATTTTTTTCAACGCTCATAGGAAGAACAAGTCCTTCACCTTTACGGTCTTCCGTAACGTAAGCGATTCCATGCTGGATTGCATCACGGGGAGTCTTAAATTCCACTTCTTCTCCGTTTAAAATTAATTTTCCTGAATCTGGTTTGGTAAGCCCAAAAATCGAATGCATAAGTTCTGTTCGTCCTGCACCGACTAAACCTGTAAAACTTAAAATTTCTCCTTTGTGAAGTTTAAAGCTGATATCCTCATACTCTCCTGCACGAGTAAGATGCTGTACTTCCAGGAGAGTTTCTCCTATTGGAACTTCTTTTTTCGGAAACTGTGTTCCCAGTTCACGTCCAACCATACTTCGAATCAGTATGTCTTGATTTACTTCCGAAGCTTTAAAAGTATCTATGTAAGTACCATCACGAAGAATTGTCATTTCATCACATATCTGAAATATTTCATCCATTTTATGAGATATATAAAATAATTCCAACTCCTGCAGACTTCAGATTTCTGATCATATTAAAACAGATTATCAACTTCTTTATCTGTAAATCGAAGAAGTTGGCTCATCCATGATTACTACCCGGGGCGTCTGTGAGATTGCTTTTGGCTATTTTCAACCATCTGCTGATCTGCCACTCTTAA
>ENA-OQBL01000392-OQBL01000392.1-human-gut-metagenome-genome-assembly--contig:-NODE-392-length-23932-cov-3.461962_pt1 | contig 23932 bp, 30 predicted proteins | sample MGYA00242747_ERZ504553 | MGnify/ENA primary metagenome ERZ504553 (study PRJEB26092, sample SAMD00036240) | human gut metagenome | host: Homo sapiens | study: EMG produced TPA metagenomics assembly of...
CAGGCAAATTTCGAAAACCCAACGCATAATTTTGACGCTTAACTATTTCCAACACCTTCTTCACATTCACTGGAACGGCTTTCTACTTTTTATTCCGTGGGTGTCGAATGCCTTACGAATTAAATGGTAAATGCGTAACCGTAGTGGCTTCCACCGGGTTGGACTTCCGGGCATTTTCATTTATTAACATCCACAGCCAGTCACGACTTGAAGGAAACAATAATCCTTATCTATTGTTTCCTTCAAGGACTGAGAGGCCGCTTCTCCAGTTAATAAATTAAATCCCAAGAATTACAGAATATCAATATATTCTCCGGCCAAAGCTTTATTCATACTTCTGACTGCACAGAATTTTCCGCACATACTGCAGGTATCACTATGATCATCTTCCGGGCTTCGGCTGTCACGGATGGCTTTGGCTGTTTCAGGGTCTAATGCACAGGCATACTGTGCGTCCCAGTCAAGTTTCTGACGTGCTTCAGCCATTTTATCATCAATATCACGTGCTCCGGGAACACCTTTGGCGATGTCGGCAGCATGGGCAGCAATCTTGGAAGCAATGATCCCCTGTTTTACGTCATCTACATTAGGAAGCGCCAGATGTTCTGCAGGTGTTACATAACATAAGAATGCAGCACCATTCATAGCAGCAACTGCACCACCGATAGCGGATGTGATGTGATCGTAACCTGGAGCAATATCCGTAACAAGAGGGCCAAGTACATAGAACGGAGCACCCATGCAGATACTCTGCTGTACTTTCATGTTGGCAGCAACCTGATCAAGCGGTACATGTCCCGGTCCTTCTACCATTACCTGTACATTGTGGTCCCATGCACGTTTTGTGAGTTCTCCAAGACGCACCAGTTCTTCAATCTGGCATACATCGGTAGCATCGGCCAGACATCCAGGGCGGCATGCATCACCAAGGGAGATAGTAACATCATATTCTTCGCAGATATCAAGAATCTCATCATAGTGTTCGTAGAAATGGATTTTCTTCTCCGGTCATACACATCCATGCAAATACAAGACTTCCGCCACGGCTTACAATATTCATTTTACGTTTGTGTTTTTTTCATCTGTTCAATCGTTTTACGTGTAATTCCGCAGTGAAGTGTGACAAAGTCCACACATCTTCTGCGTGAAGACGGACAACGTCGATGAAGTCCTGCGCAGTCAGAGTTTGCAAGATCTCTCTGATAGTGGATGACACTGTCGTATACAGGAACAGTACCGATCATAGCAGGACATTCATGTGTCAGTTTCTGGCGGAATGGCTGTGTGTTACCGTGGCTCGATAAATCCATGATGGCTTCAGCACCAAGATTTACAGCGCTCATAACTTTTTCCATTTCAATATTGTAATCCTTACAGTCGCGGGATACACCAAGGTTTACATTGATCTTGGTACGGAGCATGCTTCCGACACCCTCCGGATCAAGGCTGGTGTGATTCTTGTTGGCACAGATTGCAACCTTACCTTCTGCAACAAGTTTCATAAGTGCTTCTGTTGTCATGTTTCTTTTTTGCTACAATCTCAATTTCAGGAGTGACAATTCCTTTTCTTGCAGCATCCATCTGTGTTGTGTAATTTCTCATGTGTTTGCCTCCGTTCAAAAAAATTAAATATAAGGTTATAATGCGTCAGCAAAAACACACAGATTTCGATGCAGGGAAACATTTCTCTACATAAATCTGAGGTTCATAAAAGAACTATGAAATTACTGACGCCTATATCAGATGGGAAAATCTGATACTTGTGTATGCGGTACAAGGTGGTGTCCCCAATGTACCGTTTCTAAACAACTCTTAACGAGTCGCTTTTATCATAGCCATTACGCCGCTTTTGTTCAGCGCTGTAATCAGCAGAAATGCAAGAATGCTTCCTGCAATAGTAGAAATCAGAAATGGAACTACATAGACGAAGATCCCGGCAGGAGTGATTCCCATAATATATACTGCAACAGGATAAGCAGCCAGGCCGCCAAGAATTCCTGTGCCGAGTGCCTCTGCAAGACAAGTCAGGCTGAGCTTGTGGCAAATGGAGTATACAAGTCCACAGCAAAGTGCTCCAACCATACTTCCGGGAAAAGCCATCATGCTGCCAAGACCAAGCAGATTTCGTAACAGGCTGGCACAAAATGCAATTCCTACACTGTACCAGGGTCCTAACGTGACTGCTGCCAGGATATTAATAATATGCTGTACAGGTGCACATTTACTGCCTGCAACCGGAAAGCTTAAGAAACTTCCGACGATGGCAAGAGCCGTAAATACACCGGCAAGAGCCAGTCGTCTTGTCCGTGAAGAGTCTGATGATAAAGTTGTGTGTGTCATAAATAAACATTCCTTTCATAAAAAAATACCCTTCATTCATAAAGCGGATGGAGGGTACAAAAAGTAAAAAAGAAGAGATGCGGGGGCATCTCTGTCAAATCAATACATGGTATGAATCCCTCCGTTGGCATTATCCAAATCAGGTAAAGGGTCGAAACGGAATTACGCTTCCTCTCAGCCGGTTTTCTCCAGCTCCCCCCTGTTTATAAAAAACTTTGTTCAATCGTTATTATAGTCTGGCATATCGGAAAATGCAAGAAAATTTTTCTGCCGGTAAGAAGAAGGGGGGATTTCATATGCTGTTTAAAAAGTCTGGAAAATATAAGGAATCTTCACATCCTACAGATTAAGTAATAAAAGCGGAAGCTGGTGTAAAAAATAGTTTCTGCTTTTTGTGTTCCGGTTATTCTATAGATGTCGGATGATTTGATGTATACATGACATAGAAAGATATGCTAAAATAGAAAAAGATGTTGTTATAAAAACTGTACTGGAAAAGAAGCAGCGTACAGACAGATGTATGGACTGGAGGTTCAAAAAAAGAATGAGAGAGAATAATCTAGAGAGGTTTATCAAAGCGCAGGAGTCAGAATTTAAGACAGCTCTTGCAGAGATTAAGAGTGGACATAAGAGAAGTTGCTGGATGTGGTACATTTTTCCGCAGATTCAGGGGCTGGGGAGTAGCGGTACTGCAATGTACTACGCTATTGAAGACTATGAAGAAGCTAAAGCATATATAGAAAACGCAGTGACAAATGCACATTTAAGAGAGAGTTCAGAGGCACTTTTGCAACTGGAATCAGATGATGCAACCAGAGTCATGGGATGGCCTGATGATCTGAAACTGCGTTCGTCAATGACGTTGTTTGCGCTGGCGGTAAAAGAGAATGAAGTCTTTCGGAGAGTACTGGATAAGTTCTTTGATGGAAAATTAGATGCGCAGACAGTAGATATCCTGGATATGAGATATCTGGTGATGAGAATTGATGAACCGGATTTTGGATGTGAAGGAAGACCGGACGGGGTAGAACCAATGGCTAAAGTAACCCTTCTGAAGCTGAAAAGTGAAGAAGAGATTCAGTTAGAGATTCCGGATGCGGAACTTTATCAGAAAGAGATTAATGAGGGCAATGAAGTGGCATTCAGTCCGGATGGGGTTATATTAAAACTTTCATAAACTATATGAAGCTATATGTGTGAAGCGTGGGGAGAACGTAAAAATGTGTGAAAAAGATCGCGTATGTGCTACATGAAAGGGGAGAGTGTAAAAAATATGAAAAATAAAAAGGAAAAGAAGCAGGAAGAGCTGACTGGTATGGCGGCTGTATGGGATTATCTGAAAACATTTCTGATCATATTCTGTGTTGTATTTGCAATGAACAAACTGGTGTATATCAATGCCGTGATTCCGTCGGAATCTATGCAGAATACGATTATGAAAGGAGACCGGGTGCTGGGAAACCGTCTGGCATATATCAAAGATGATCCAGAGAGATATGACATTGTAATCTTCAAATATCCAGATGATCCGTCCAAGATTTTTATCAAGCGCGTGATCGGACTGCCAGGAGAGACAGTTACCGTGAAAGACGGGAAGATTTACATTGATGGAAAAGAGCAGACACAGGCGGTAAGCTTCTGCCCGGAAGAGATGGCAGGAAGCTTCGGACCTTATGAAGTTCCGGAAGATAGTTATTTTGTAATGGGGGATAACCGGAACAATAGTCTGGATTCCAGATACTGGGATAACACGTATGTAAAGAAAGAGGCAATTCTGGCCAAAGCAGGATTCCGGTACTGGCCGCTTAATAAAGTTGGATTTGTAAATAAATCTGCAGAAAAATAGTTGCAATTGTTTTCTGTGTTTTATATAATGAATAAAGTTTTGCGAGAAAAGGCTCTGAAGCGATATCAGGGTCTTTTCTTAACGTAAACACATAGAATGAAGATGAAAGATAGCGATATACACAGATGACGGAAAAGGAGGAAAACAGGATGGAAAAAGATATGACGGCCGGCACTCCCGGGAAGATCATTTTCAATTTTACAATGCCGATCTTTATCGGTAATATTTTTCAGCAGTTTTATAATATGGCAGATACGGTGATCGTCGGGAAATTTGTCGGTAATGCGGCACTGGCGGCGGTAGGAGCATGTGGAACACTGGTATTTCTGATCATTGGCTTCCTGCAGGGAGTTACGGCGGGATTTACGGTTGTTACAGCACAGCACTTCGGAGCCGGAAACCATGAAGGCGATGAAGAAGTCTGTGGCATCCGGTGCGGTACTTACAGGGATCGTAACCGTTATTCTTACATTGCTGAGCATGATCAGTATGGCCGAAGGTGCTGCATCTGATGAATACACCGTCAGACATGTATGGAGAAGCTTACGGATATATTATGGTCATTTGCGGCGGGATTGTGGCACAGGCACTTTACAATTATCTTGCAAGTGTATTAAGGGCACTGGGCGATAGTAAGCGTCCGCTTTATTTTCTTGTGATTGCAGCACTTTTGAATATTGTGCTGGATCTGGTGTTTATCATTGTCTTTAGAATGGGAGCGGCAGGGGCAGCCTATGCGACAGTGATCGCACAGGGAATTTCGGGAATCCTGTGTCTGCTATATATTGCAAAGAAGGTTCCCGCACTGTATCTTCATAGAGAAGACTGGGAAATAGATAAGAATCTGGCCGGATGGCAGCTGAAGATCGGACTTCCGATGGCATTCCAATATTCCATCACGGCGATAGGAACGATTGTTGTACAGTCTTGCCTGAATATCCTCGGTTCTACAGCTGCAGCCGGATTTGCGGCAGCAAGCAAGATCGAGCAGGTGTTTACGCAGGCCTACGTTGCGCTTGGTACAACGATGGCGACTTACTGTGCACAGAATATGGGGGCAGGGAAATATACGAGAATCCGTAAAGGATTTAAGAGTGCAACATTGATTGGATTTATTTATGCGGTTGTGACAGGTGTGATTATTTTCTTTGTCGGAAAATATATGACGATATTCTTTGTATCAGAGAATGTAAATCAGATTCATGGAATATGTGGATATTTATTTGAGGTGTGTAAGCGTGTCATTCCTGCCTCTTGTTATTGTTAATTTGTATAGAAACGGAATTCAGGGAATGGGATATGGACTGCTTCCGATGACAGCGGGGATTGCAGAACTTGTCGGACGGAGCGGTGCATCGCTGATTGCATCACATTTTGGCAGCTATATGGGAATCTGTCTGGCATCTCCGGCGGCATGGGTGCTGGCGGGAACACTTCTTCTTATTATGTACTTTGAGATCATGAAAGGAAAGAAAGACAGAAATTTGAAAAATAGATAGAAAACTGAAAAGCAACTTGTTATAATAAAATGTACGAATGAACATAGAAACATTGATGGGTGAAACAGCATGAATCAAAGAGTAATCAAAAAAAGTCCGCTGTAATATCTGTTCAGCGGGATGTCCGATCGATGCTTATGTAGAAGAAGGAACGCTTGTGTCGGTAGAAGGCAGCCGGGATCTTCCGGGGCAGAGTGGAGGATTATGTTCTAAAGGAGCTGCTTCCAGGCAGTATGTTTATAACAAAGACAGGATTCTGTATCCGATGAAACGGATCGGAAAAAAAGGAAGCGGGAATTTGAACGCATATCCTGGGATGAAGCGTATCGGATGATTGCAGAGAATCTTCTCAGGATCAAAAAAGAATATGGTCCGCAGGCGGCAGCATTTATGCGGGATATCCGAAATGGTACAGACCGGCACTTCTGCGGCTTGCCAAATGCTTACGGGTCTCCGAATTACTGTACGGAATCCAGTACCTGTTTTCAGTCGGCGGCAATGGCATGGAAATCTATTTATGGAAATGACATCTGCTTTCCGGATCTGATGCATGCACAGACGGTTCTCGTATGGAGTAACAATCTGTATCATTCCAATGTGGGAATGGCAAGATCTTATCAGTCGTTAAAAAGCACGTTGGGGCGAAGATCATAGCCGTAGATCCAAGAGAGACCGTAACGACACAGGCAGCGGATATCCACTTGAAACTTCTGCCGGGAACGGACGGAGCACTTGCGCTGTCTATGGCACAGGTGATCATAGAAGAAGGGCTGTATGATAAGAATTTGTAGAAAAATATGTATATGGTTTTGAAGAGTACAAAGCGTATGTGAATCAGTTTCCACCGGAAAAAGCAGAGAAGATCACCGGTGTAGATAAGAAACTGATCCGTGAAGCTGCCAGAATGTATGCATCTAACGGGCCTGCCGGGGTGATGTTTTCAGCGTCTCCAGTTGTACATAATATTAATGGAATGCAGAATTACCGGGCAGTGATGTGTCTGATCGCACTTACCGGCAACTATGATATCCCGGGTGGCAATCCGTCAAGACCGGGTCCGGTGTCTCCTTGCAATGAATATGGAAAAGTAAAACGGCTGGATACGATAGAAGCCATCGGTGAGAAAGATTTTCCGGCATGGTTTGATTTCCCGTGTGAGGAAGCGCAGTGTACAAGAATTGCAGATTATATTCTGAAGGAAGAACCATATCCGCTGAAAGCTGTGGTGGGATTCGGCCTGAACCATAGAATGTGGCCGGAGCCGGAGCATTTTCAGAAAGCATTAAAAGCGCTGGACTTTTATGTGAATGTAGATCTGTTTTTTTCAGATTCAAGCAAGATGGCAGACCTGGTTCTTCCGGCAGCGTCTTCCTTTGAACGAGATGTTGTGCTGAATGGACGGGGAGGAATGTTCTTCCTGTCAGAAAAAGCAATCGAACCGGTCGGAGAGGCGAAGAATGATATTGAGATCATGATCGGCATGCTTCGTGCCATGCAGTTACATGATGAAGCATTGGAACATGGCTATGAGAAATATATGGAATATATTTTGGAGCCATCCGGTGTCACACTGGAGGAATTGCGGGCGCATCCGGAAGGGGTAAAAGGACGTGTGATCATTCCGCCTGCATTTAAGAGATATGAAAAAGAAGGCTTTCATACACCATCCGGTAAGGTGGAATTTGTATCACAGATACTCGAACGTTACAAAGACAGCCACGGATATTCCGGACTTCCGGAATACAGAGATTTCCGTGAGGTGTCAGGCATGGATAGGGAAGCATATCCACTGATTCTGAATACCGGTTCCAGAAAACCACAGCTTTTCCATGCAAGAACATACCGGGTACCGTGGCTTGCAGGACTTGAAGAGGCAACACTGGTAGAAATCCATCTGGAAGATGCGAAAAAGTATGGTATTGCAGATGGTGACATGGTGAGGGTATCTTCCCCGGTGGGAAGTATCTGCGGAATTGCGGCGGTTTACCTGAACAGCCAGCCGGGAATTGTACACGTCTATCATGGCAATGCAAAGGGTGAGGCAAATGATCTGATAGACAGAAATTATCTGGATCCAATTTCAGGATTCCCGGGATATAAAAGTTATTTCTGTAAAATCGAGAAAGAAAAAAGGCGAGGTGAAGGCATGAGTTACCGATTAAAATTTGATCCGGATAAATGTGTCGGCTGTTATGCCTGTCATATAGCCTGTCTGGATGCACACCATGATGTGGAAGATGTAGATGCAAAGAGCCATCGGACGGTCAAAAAGGTAGTGAAAAATCAGTTTGAAAAGAATATCTGTCCGGGCTGTGCTCACTGCGGTATCTGTATCAAAGCCTGTCCGGTGCAGGCAATTTACAAAGATCCGAAGACTGGATTTGTACTGACAGACAAAGAAAAAATGTATTGGATGTCATGCCTGCGAAAAGGTCTGCCCGAAAGACGTGATCCATTTTGACAAGGACGGAAAAAATGGAAAAGTGTGACGGGTGTATTGAAAGAATCAGGGAAGGGCGGGAACCTGCCTGCGTCAGAGTCTGTTTTCCCGGTGCGATCACACTGGAATAAAGACGAATAGATAAAAAGGTGAGACTGATAAAAGTAAGAATAGATGAAACTGGATAAAACTAAGTAAAGAGAGATAAGGATAAAGGCGTATGTTAAAAATCAAGGAATATGTGAAGGCAGAAAGTCTGGAACAGGCATATGAACTGAACCAGAAGAGGACGAACTGCATTCTGGGCGGCATGTTGTGGCTTAAGATGTCGAACCGGAATGTACAGAAAGCGATTGATCTGTCCGGACTTGGTCTGAATCAGATCGAAGAGACAGAAGAAGAATTCCGGATCGGATGTATGACGACACTCCGTGAACTGGAATGTCATGAAAGATTGAACCAGTGGTGTGAAGGCGCAGTAAAAGATGCGGTCAGTGATATTGTCGGCGTACAGTTCCGGAACCTTGCAACGATTGGTGGAAGTATATTCGGACGCTATGGATTTTCGGATGTACTGACGGTGTTTCTTGCAATGGACAGTTACGTAGAACTGTATAAAGGAGGGATTGTTCCATTACAGGAATTTGCGCAGATGAAAAGAGACAATGACATTTTAGTCAGAGTCATTGTAAAAAAGGATCAGAGAAATATGATCTATCTGGCACATAGAAATTCCAAGACAGATTTTCCGGTATTGACATGTGCGGTTTCAGTAAATGCTGAAAATGGATGCGTATGTATCGGTGCAAGACCGCAGAAGGCGGTCCGACTGGAACTGACAGAAGCAGTCAGAGAAAAAGTATGGAGCGGTGTCTGTACTGAAGAAGAGATGAAGAAAGAGGCAGAATGCATTGCTTCACAGGTGAAGACGGACAGTAATATGCGCGCCGGCAAAGAATACAGAAGCCGTCTGGCATACGTTCTGATCCGCAGGACATTGGAAGCACTGAATACAAAAGGAGGAGATCAGTAGGATATGAAAGTAAAGATTCTTTTAAATGGGACAATGAGAGAAGCGGAAATATCCAGCGATCAGCTTCTGATCGATTTTGTCAGAGATCATGGATGCTATAGTGTAAAACGTGGATGTGAGACGTCGAACTGCGGCCTGTGTACAGTGTTTGTAGATGATAAACCGGTATTATCCTGTTCGATGCTGACAGCCAGAGTCGACGGATGCAAGGTAGATACGTTAGAAGGACTTCAGGAAGAAGCAAAAGAATTCGGTGCATTTGTTGCAGATCAGGGTGCAGAACAGTGCGGTTTCTGCAATCCGGGAATGATCATGAATGCAATTGCCATGTTCCGCGAGAATCCGGAGCCGACAAGAGAAGAGATCAAGGCATATCTTGCGGGAAATCTTTGCAGATGTTCCGGATATGAAGGACAGCTTCGTGCAATGGAAGCATTTATCGAATACAGAAAGAAAGGAGAAAGATCATGAAAGCAGTCGGACAACCGATAAGAAAAAAAGACGCAATGGCACTGGTGACAGGAAAGCCGGTATTCATGGATGATCTTGCTCCAAAGGACTGCCTGATCGTAAAGGTACTCCGAAGCCCGCATGCCAATGCGATCGTAAAATCAGTAAAGACAGATGTGGCAAAAAGAGTGCCGGGGATCGAAGATATCTACACGTGGGAAGATGTGCCGCATGAAAGATTCACCACGGCGGGACAGACATATCCCGAACTCAGTCCGTATGACCGTCTGATCCTTGACCAGCATGTCAGATATGTGGGAGATCCTGTGGCAATCGTGGCAGGAGAGAATGAAGCGTGCGTGGATAAGGCACTTAAGATGTTGAAAGTAGAGTATGAAGTACTTCCGGCAGTACTGGATTTCCATACAGCAAAAGATAACGAAGTACTGGTACATCCGGAAGACAACTGGAAGGCACTTTGCCAGGTCGGCGCAGATAATAAGCGGAACTTATGTGCATGTGACAGCACTGAAGACGGGAATGTAGAGGCAGTGCTGGCTGACTGTGATGAAGTTGTGGAAGGCACCTATCATGTAAGAGCAGCGCAGCAGGCCATGATGGAGACATTCCGTACGACATGCTTTATGGATGCTTATGGAAGACTGAATATCTTAAGCTCTACACAGATTGTATATCATGTAAGACGTATCATTTCCAATGCACTTGGAATTCCGAAATCCAGGATCCGTGTCAGCAAACCGAGAATCGGAGGCGGATTTGGTGCAAAGCAGTCGGTCGTGGCGGAATTATTCCCGGCATTTGTCACATGGAAGACGGGAAAAGCTTCGAAGATGATTTTTACAAGAGAGGAATCGCAGATCGCATCGTCTCCGAGACATGAGATGGAAGTACATGTCCGTCTGGGTGCATCGAAGGAAGGAAAGATCCGTGCGATCGATGTATATACATTGTCGAATACAGGCGCTTACGGAGATCACGGACCGACGACTGTTGGATTGTCTGGTCATAAATCGATCCCGTTGTATAGTTCGGCAGAAGCACACCGTTTTACATACGATGTTGTGTATACCAATCATATGGCTGCCGGAGCATACAGAGGATATGGCGCGACACAGGGAATCTTTGCAGTGGAATCTGCAGTAAATGAAATGGCAGAACGATTACATATCGATCCGGTAGAATTCCGTCTAAAAAATATGGTAAGAGAAGGCGATGTGATGCCTGCATATTACGGTGAGACAGCACAGAGCTGTGCACTTGACCGCTGCCTGGAGCGGACTGCAGAACTAATCGGCTGGAAGGACAAGTATCCGTGTAAAGACATGGGAAATGGTAAAGTTCGAAGCGTCGGTATTGCAATGGCAATGCAGGGGTCCGGAATCTCGGGCGTAGACGTCGGCTCCGCGACAATCAAGATGAATGATGACGGATTCTATACACTGATGATCGCGGCAGCAGATATGGGAACCGGATGCGATACGATCCTGGCACAGATGGCAGCAGAGTGTCTGGACTGTCCGGTGGAAAGAATTGAAGTACTTGGTGCCGATACAGATGCGTCGCCATATGATTCCGGATCTTATGCGTCAAGTACTACGTATATAACAGGTAAGGCAGTAGAAAAAGCATGCCAGAAGCTGATTGCCAGAATCCTTGAGATTGCATCAGGAATGCTGGAGGCACCTGTGGAAGAACTGGTATTTGCAAGTGATCATGTAGAATGGCCGAAAGAACAGAAGAGTGTATCATTGGAAGATATCGGTACGAAATCCATGTGCGGTAATGGCTGTGCGCTTGAGGTGACAGAAAGTAATACGTCTCCGACATCACCGCCGCCATTCATGGCAGGGGCAGTAGAGATCGAACTCGACAAAGAGACCGGTCATGTGGAAATCCTGGATTATAAGGCTGTCGTAGACTGTGGAACCGTTGTCAACCCGAATCTTGCAAGAGTGCAGACAGAAGGCGGGCTTGTACAGGGAATCGGAATGACGCTTTATGAGAATATCCAGTATAATGAAAAGGGAAAAATGCTGAATAACTCATTCATGCAGTATAAAGTACCATCCAGAAGAGATATGGGAAATCTGCAGGTCGAATTTGAAAGCAGTTATGAACCGACCGGTCCATTCGGTGCCAAATCCATCGGAGAGATCGTAATTAACACTCCGGCACCGGCGCTTGCACAGGCGATTGCGAATGCAACCGGCATCTGGTTCAAAGATCTTCCAATCACCAGCGAACAGATTGCAATGGGCGTTCTGGAGAAAAAATCTGGCAAAATAAAATATATTAGAAAAATATATAGTGAAACTACTTGCAATCAGACGCAAAAGTTATTACAATATTGGGTAACGTTTAGAAAAATATGTGGAGGCCGCTAAGATGCAGTTATTAAAAGACAGAATCCGCAAGGATGGCAAGATAAAAGAAGGAAATGTCTTAAAAGTGGACAGCTTTCTGAATCATCAGATGGATGTAAAGTTATTTCAGGAGATTGGAAAAGAATTTAAGAGAAGATTTGCAGATGAAGAGATCACAAAGATTCTTACCATAGAAGCTTCCGGTATCGGCATCGCATGTGTTGCAGCAGAAGTATTTGATGTTCCTGTTGTATTTGCTAAGAAGACACAGACCAAGAATATTGCCGGAGATGTGTACACTACAAAAGTAGAATCATTTACACACGGAAGAGTGTATGACATTATTGTTTCCAAAGAATTCCTCGGAAAAGGTGACAAGGTACTTCTGATCGATGATTTCCTTGCGAATGGAAAAGCTCTGGAAGGACTTGCAGAACTGGTTACAAAGTCAGGAGCCGAGCTTGTCGGAGCCGGAGTTGTGATCGAGAAGGGATTCCAGGTCGGAGGAGATATCATCCGTTCCAAAGGTATTCATCTGGAGTCATTGGCGATCGTAGAAAGCATGGATGAAAAGACAGGAGAAGTGGTTTTCCGCGATTAATAGATAAAAATTCAAAGGATTTTTAAGGGAATGTGAGGCTTTCATATTCCCTTTTTTTTATTCCTATGCTATACTTTATGATAAGTATGTGAATGCATAAAGAGAACTTATGGTAAGGAGTAAGAACTTATGAAAAGAGTATTGTTAAAACTCAGCGGGGAGGCTCTCGCAGGCGATAAAAAGACAGGATTTGACGAAGCTACCTGTATGGGTGTAGCCAAGCAGGTAAAGCAGCTTGTAGATGATGGGGTACAGGTTGCAATCGTAACAGGTGGAGGTAACTTCTGGAGAGGAAGAACCAGTGAGACGATCGACCGTGTGAAGGCTGACCAGATCGGAATGCTTGCAACAGTTATGAACTGTATCTATGTATCTGATATTTTCCGTTATGCAGGCATGAAGACAGAAGTATTTACACCGTTCGTATGCGGTGCATTTACCACACTGTTTTCCAAGGATGCAGCAGTAGAAGCATTGAATGAAGGAAAAGTTGTATTCTTTGCAGGCGGAACAGGACATCCATATTTTTCAACAGATACAGGTGCAGTTTTAAGAGCCATTGAGATCGAAGCAGATGCAATGTTACTGGCAAAAGCAATTGATGGTATCTATGACAGTGATCCGAAGGTAAATCCGGAAGCGAAGAAGTACGATGAGATATCTATTCAGGAGATTATCGATAAGAAGCTGATGGCAGTAGATCTTACCGCTTCTATCATGTGTCTGGAGAATAAGATGCCGATGCTGGTATTCGGATTAAATGAGGAGAACAGCATTGTTGAGACAATGAAGGGTACATTTACAGGAACAAAAGTAACTGTATAAAAATGCAGATAAGCAGATAAAAGGAGATAACACTATGAATGAAAGATTAAAACCATTTGAAGAAAAAATGAAGAAAACAATCGGAAATCTGGACGGAGAACTTTCTGCAATCCGTGCAGGCCGTGCAAATCCGAACGTTCTGAATAAGATCATGGTAGACTATTATGGAACACCGACACCAATCCAGCAGGTAGCAAACGTATCCGTACCGGAAGCACGTATGATTCAGATCCAGCCATGGGAAAAGAAAATGGTAAGAGAGATTGAAAAAGCAATCATGACTTCAGATCTGGGGATTAATCCGACGAATGACGGAACAACTGTACGTCTTCTTTTCCCTGAATTAACAGAAGATCGAAGAAAAGAACTGGTAAAGGATGTTAAGAAAAAGGGCGAAGCAGCCAAAGTTGCGATTCGTAATATCCGTCGTGATGGAATCGATTCTGTTAAGAAACTGAAAGGTTCCGATGTGTCAGAAGATGAAATGAAAGATATGGAAGATGATCTTCAGAAACTGACAGACAAATATGTAAAAGAAGTTGATAAAGCTGTAGAAGCAAAATCAAAAGAGGTTATGACAGTATAAGACCTGTAAGAGATAAAAGCAGTATACAACAGGAGGGGGATAAGATCCAGATGCTCTGGAAACTGTCCCCTCTGTTCTTGTATACCTATTGTTATTAGGAGGAAATAATCATATGAATGTGCCACAACATGTTGCGATCATATTGGATGGAAACGGACGCTGGGCAAAAGCAAAAGGAATGCCGCGCAATTACGGTCATGCACAGGGCAGTAAGAATGTAGAGCGTATCTGCGAAGAAGCGTGGAGAATGGGCATTAAATATCTGACGGTCTACGCATTTTCCACAGAGAACTGGAATCGTCCGGACGATGAAGTCAATGCTCTGATGAAGCTGCTTCGTAATTACATGAAGACCTGTCTGAAAACGGCTGCAAAGAATGATATGAAAGTCCGCGTGATCGGGGATATCACAAGACTGGATGAAGACATTCAGAAGAGAATTCTGGAACTGGAAGAAGCAACAAAGAATAATGGCGGCCTGAATTTCCAGATCGCGATTAATTATGGAAGCCGTGATGAGATGATCCGTGCGATCCGTAAGATTGCAAAAGACTGCGTGGATGGAAAAGTGGATCCGGCTGAGATCAAAGAAGAAACATTTGAGCAATATCTGGATACAAAAGGAATCCCGGATCCGGATTTGATGATCCGTACCAGCGGGGAGCTTAGGCTTTCCAATTATCTGTTATGGCAGCTTGCCTATACAGAATTTTATTTTACAGATGTTCCGTGGCCGGATTTCAGTAAAGAAGAGCTGGAAAAGGCGATTGAAACATACAATCACCGTGACAGACGTTATGGTGGTGTGAAGGAGGAAGAAGAACAGAATGTTTAAGACGAGATTATTAAGTGGGATTGTTCTGGTTATCATCTTAATTGCAACGGTTGGAACCGGCGGTGGTTTACTGTTTGGATTTCTGGCACTGATCAGTCTGATCGGACTGTCAGAGCTTTATAAAGTTGTGGATGTGCAGAACAAGATATTAGGACTTACCGGTTATCTGGGAGCTGTTGTATATTATGGAATTTTATATACCGGACAGATGCAGTATGTGACACTTCTTACGATTGCATTTCTGGTAGTACTGATGGCGGTGTATGTGTTTTCATTCCCGACATTTAAGGCAGAGCAGGTAATGACGGTGTTCTTTGGCGTATTCTATGTTGCAGTGATGTTGTCTTATGTGTACCAGACCAGAATTGCTGGAAGACGGAGCCGTTGCAGTATGGCTGATCTTTTTAAGCTCCTGGGGGTGTGATACCTGTGCGTACTGTGCAGGCATGCTTTCTTGGAAAACACAAGATGGCACCGAAGTTAAGCCCAAAGAAATCCGTAGAAGGCGGAATCGGCGGAATTGTCGGAGCTGCATTACTGGGTGCAATCTTTGCAGTTGCAGCAAATAAGATTACAGGAGCTGGTGTGAATCCGGCACAGTATGCGGTTATTTGCGGAGTCGGCGGTATGATCTCGCAGATCGGAGATCTGGCAGCTTCAGCGATCAAACGTAATCATGATATCAAAGATTACGGGAAACTGATCCCGGGACATGGCGGAATCCTTGACAGATTTGACAGTGTTATCTTTACAGCACCGATCATTTATTATCTTGCAACATTCCTTGCAGGAAGATTGTAGGAGGTAAGTATGAAAAAGATAGCAATTTTAGGTTCTACAGGTTCCATTGGAACACAGACCCTGGAAGTGGTAAGAGAGAATGGAGATATCGAAGTACTCGGACTGGCTGCAGGCAGCAATATCAAGATGCTGGAAGAACAGATCAGGGAATTCCACCCACAGATCGTGGCTGTATGGTCGGAAGAAAAAGCAGACGAATTACGTGTTAATGTAGCAGATACAGATACAAAGATTGTTGCAGGCATGGATGGACTTATGGAAGTTGCAACGATGAAGGGAACAGAGATCCTTGTAACGGCTGTTGTCGGTATGATCGGTATCCGTCCGACAATTGAGGCAATCAAAGCAGGAAAAGACATTGCACTTGCCAATAAAGAGACGCTGGTAACGGCAGGACATATCATTATGCCGCTGGCAAAAAAGATGGGAGTGTCCATTCTTCCGGTGGACAGCGAGCATAGTGCAATCTTCCAGTCTTTACAGGGAAATAATCACGGAGCACTTCATAAGATACTTCTGACAGCATCCGGCGGACCGTTCCGTGGAAAGAAATCGGAAGAACTGATGGAGATCAAGGTGGAAGATGCATTGAAGCATCCTAACTGGTCAATGGGACGTAAGATCACGATCGATTCATCTACAATGGTAAACAAAGGTCTTGAAGTTATTGAAGCCAAGTGGTTATTTAATGTAGATGTGGATCAGGTACAGGTTGTGGTACAGCCGCAGAGTATCATTCATTCGATGGTAGAATATGTAGACGGCGCAATTATTGCAGAACTTGGAACACCGGATATGAAGCTCCCAATCCAGTATGCACTGTATTATCCGGAAAGAAGATTCCTTCCGGGGGACAGAGTAGATTTCTGGACACTGGGCAAACTGGAATTTGAGAAGCCGGATACAGACACATTCTACGGACTGGAACTTGCATATGAAGCAGGAAGAAAAGGCGGAAGTCTTCCGACTGTATTCAATGCGGCAAATGAACTTGCAGTCAGCCAGTTCCTCAACAGAGAGATCAAGTATCTGGAAATCACGGAGATCATTGAGGACTGTATGAAAGCGCATAAGAATATTGAAAATCCAACGCTGGAACAGATTCTGGAGACAGAAGCAGCGACCTATGAGAGAATCAACAGCAGGAGGTAACAGTAAATTTGGGAATTATATTAGCAATCTTATTATTCAGCTTCATCATATTTTTTCATGAGCTGGGTCATTTCTTACTGGCGAAGAAAAATGGAATTGATGTAGATGAGTTTGCTATAGGAATGGGACCGGCAATCTATTCAAAAGAATATAAAGGGACCAAATACGCCGTGCGTATCCTTCCGATCGGAGGGTTCTGTGCGATGGGGGAAGACGAAGAAGCGAATGATTCGCCGAACAATTTTAATAACAAATCTGTCTGGGCGAGAATCTCTGTCATAGCGGCAGGGCCTGTGTTCAACTTTATCCTGGCTTTTATATTTGCCGTGATCATTACAGCGATGGTCGGCTATGATAAGCCGGTGATCGGAGCAGTAGAATCAGGCTATCCTGCTGCAGAAGCAGGCCTGAAAAAAGGTGATGAGATCGTACAGATGGGAAACAAAAAGATCCATATCTTCCGTGAAGTCAGCTTTTACAATCAGTTTCATTCTAATGAGGATGTGGCTGTTACCGTGTTAAGAAACGGAAAAGAAAAGACGGTCACACTGACACCGAAGATGGATAAAGAACTGGGCTATAAGAGATTAGGAATAGGAAGTTCCGGTTATAGCAAGGCAAATCTGTTGACGGCTTTTCAATATGGCGGATATGAAGTGAAATTCTGGATATGTACAACTGTCGATAGCCTAAAGATGCTTGTGACAGGCCAGATTGGAGTAAATGAACTTTCGGGCCCTGTGGGAATTGTAAGTACTGTAGATACAACCTATAAAGAAAGCCGTTCTTATGGAGTATTTGCAGTTGTGGTACAGATGTTAAATATGGCAATATTGTTGTCTGCGAATCTTGGTGTTATGAATTTGCTGCCACTCCCGGCATTAGATGGGGGACGTCTGGTATTTCTTTTTGTGGAGGCAATCAGAGGAAAACGTGTGCCACCAGAGAAAGAGGGATATGTACATCTGGCAGGAATCATACTATTGATGTTGTTGATGGTATTTGTAATGTTTAATGATATTAATAGAATATTTTGGGCAGGTAGAAGTGCTGGCAGATCTATCAAAAAATCATCCCCTTAGGTAGAAAATAGATAAAGTCTACTTAAGGGGGACTTTTGATACAAAAGTATACAAAAGAGAGCATTATTTGTTTTCGGAATTACATTCCGGCAAACCGGTAATACTGGTTAGCAGTGATAATATTCCGGCCAGCATGGATGTGGAAATTACTAATTTCGTGTCTATCTGCCCAAGTACAGTTACGGTTCCAATTGTTGCTATGGCGGTCTGCGCGACAGTCTTTATTGCCCTAATACCGGCACATTTAGCCCATTTTTTCCAATCTTTTGCTTTCATGTTACCATCCTTTCTTTTCAGGGGTGATTAAGCCGTTTATCATTAGAGCGATTCGATTATTATCCATACAGTTCAGCAATTCGTGATACGCCTACGTAAATTTCGGAAATTTTATACCATGTAGTATAATCGACTGTTCCGGTCTGTGGCAGTCCGAATACTTTCTGGAATGTACGGACTGATTCTGCAGTTGCAGGTCCGTAAATCCCGTCAGCAGTAATTTTCGGAATAGCAGGATAAGCACCTGCTATGACATTTAATTGTTCCTGCATCTGCAAAACTTTATTGCCGGAAGAACCAATTTCCAGAGTATAGCCAGGCCAGGAGGATGGGATGCCGGAGATGGCTTCGGCGGTGTTAATGTACATGTCGTCACCGTAGTAGTAACGGAGAATTTCGATAGGGGAATAGCCCTGGTCGCCTAAGGATTTGGATCCCCATTGGGTCAACCAAATTGTCATAACCTATAAAGTACCCGCAAACCCTTGATTTTACTGGGGTTGCGGGCATTTTACCTGTATAAGAAAAAGTAGATTTTGAGAGAATCGTTCTTGCGATCGTAGATAATCTTGTCGATGATCTGCTTCAGGGCTTCGTTCTTTTGAATGTATGTATAATTGTTGGAGATGAGAATATCATACACACTCCGGACCTTCTGAAGCATAGCATCTGCCGGATCCTGATCGGATTTATGAGCTGCCGTTTTCAATTCCTTTAATTGTTGTTCTAAGGATTCACGTTCTTTCTGAATGATAGCTTTATTCGCTTTATATTCTTCCAGTGTATCAATCCCTTCCCGGTAGGAGGCTTTTATTCGTTCCTCTTTGCCGGTTAAACTTTTCAATTGTTCTGTTATAGCCTTGCGCTCATCAAACTGCTCTGTGGGTTGATATTCACGCAATTCATAGACAATATCTTTGGTATCCAATACTTCTTTGATACTGGCCAGAACTTCCTTTTCAAGAACCAGTGAGCTGATGCCGTTCGGATTTTTTGCATTTTCCTTTGCTATATCCGTAGCAGGAGAAGTAAGAATATTTTTCCCCATTGACTCGTTTCATAGTGGTTGAGGTTAAGGTGCGTCCGCAATCCGGGCATTTCAGCAGTCCGGAAAGCCAATGCTTATAAGTGGAAGAGGGGCGCTTGCCGACCGGCTTGTAGGTGGCCTTAAATCGTTTCTGCGCCGATTCAAACAATTCCTTTGATATGATAGCCGGCTGTTGCCCTTCTGTAACAATCCATTCGTCCTTATCCTTGATACGATTGGTGCTGTTCTCTGTCCGGTTCCACCGGATCATGCCACAATAGGAAGGATTCTGGACGATGTATTCGACAGATCTTCGCTCAAATGGCTTTCCGTGCGAAGTCTTGAGTCCTAAAGAATTTAGGTATCTGGTAATGTCGAAGAAGCTCATACCTTCATTTGTGTATTTTTCGAATATAGTCCGAACAATCTTTGCTTCTTCCGGAACAATCACCGGCGGCTTGCCATGCTCCACAACCTTGTAGCCAAGCGGCGGACGTGCCTGGTATGCTCCGCGGAGTGCATTTTCTTTCATACCTCGATACACTTCGCCAGATAACCGGATAGAGTAGTATTCGTCCATCCATTCGATGATACGCTCGATCAGGCTGCCAAAAGGATTGTCGGAGAGTGGCTCGGACACACTCACGACATCTACATTGTGTTGTTTCTTTAGCAGAGATTTGTATACTATACTTTCTTCCTGATTCCGGGCGAACCTGGAAAACTTCCATACCAGGATCTGATCAACCGGATGATCATCACCTTTGGCCAGTCCGATCATCTCCTGGAAGCCGGGACGCTTATTGGCTTTTCTTCCGGAGATACCTAGGTCCGTGAATATCTTCAGGATTACAATATTGTTCTTGGCTGCATAGTCCCGGAGGAGGTGCTCCTGGGAGTCCGGGGAAATTTCTTCTTGATCGTGAGTGGATACCCGGATGTAGCCGTATGCATATTTTACGCTCATTGTATCACCTTCCTGTAATTATATGTGCGACGTCGCACAAAAATGGGTACAAAAATAACACCTATGCAGGTGCCGGGGAAATGTGATATAATACTCTTGTTCACGGAATGTTATATCGTGCCTTGGCACTGTATAGTATTCAATAGATCCGCCTCTGTTGTCAGCAGGGGCGTTTCTTTTTTTCATTTCAGCAGATCTGCAATACAAATCTTAAGATCACCATAAATCGTAACAGTAACTTCATCGTCAAAGGAATATTGAGTAGAATCCTCTGTTCCTTCGAAAGAGTACACCTGTATGGTCTGTTTCAGCGGATTTACGATCCAGTATTCACGAACACCGGCAGTGCGGTATTTGAACAGCTTTGTCAGGTAATCCATGCGCTGACTGCTCGGTGAGACAATTTCGATGATAAAATCGGGAGCACCGTTGCATCCTTTGTCATTGATCTTTGATGGATCACAAATTACAGAGATGTCAGGCTCCACGTAATTGTAATCATCCTGATTCAAGAAAACTGCAAACGGAGCAGGTAGAACCTCGCAAGGACCGCCCTTTGATTTGATGTAATTCCTCAATGTGGAAGAAAGTTCCATTACAAGTCGTTGGTGCTGGTAGCTTGGCGGTGCCATATCATAGATCTGTCCGTCAATGAGTTCTGCACGTTTTCCTTCCGGAAGAGCATAGATATCTTCGATGGTATAATGGTCATCTTTTAATAATGGCATGTGATCACGTCCTTTCGTAGAGTATAGTTATTTTTAATGATTTTTCTTATTGTTGCATACAGAAATATCGGATATAATACAGAAAAGGAGGTAGTGCTATGAAAAAACAATTTCTTAAAATTATAGATTTTTTGATCTTTATTTTTTCTTTTTTACTTCTTTTAAGTACTTACTTTAAATTACTATCGATTACTTTTTCTAATAATGAAGATAATTTTATTGTGTTGCTTTGGATAGTGGGCATTTGTCTTGCAAGTAAATTTACTCGTCCTCTATATCAGGAGATTCTTGCACTTCGGTTGCCAGTGGAACGTTGGCTGCAGATGCATCATCTAAAATGATTGGTTCAACTTCCAGAGTAGTACAACCAGTAAGTAACGCATCAACAGGATTTTTTAAAGATTCTGGATTTATTCCGGAATCTTTAATTTTTTGCAAAAGATCAGCTTTCTTTTCAAGCACCTCTAATTCAGCTTTTTCAGCTTCTGCATGTTTGATACGGTAATCATCTTTAGCCGAAAAAATGCTTTTTACAATATCAATTGCTCCAGGTACTTTAAATGAGAGAGCGCTGCCGCCGCCTAAGAATACAAGTATAGCAAAAATGAATTGCCAGTTATCTACTAAAAGATTTTTTACATTAACAAGAGAGAATACAATATCTCCAGGAGAATTTAAAGATACTTGAGTCGATATGCATTCCTCTGAAGCAATAGAAGTCAATAATTCGGTAGTTCCGTATAGAACGTTATTGATTGAGCGTGGACCGATAGGTGTTTGCTTTCGAACATTAAGAACGAAAGACATATCATTGCCAAACATATAATAATTATACAAAGCATTGAGTATTTGCTTTGAGTAAGAATCTAAATTTGAAATACCATGATAATTAGAGATTGCTCTACATAACGAATAGTTTAGTTCTTCATTTTTTCACTGTTCGAAGCAGAGTCATGTGTCTGCGCTTCTTATAAGGGCAGGAAACATCGTTTATATCAACATCGTGATTATCAATACGATATATAACGTTCTGCTCAAGTTCTAGAGTTTTTGAATCATCTTCATAGTATTCACCAGCAAGTGCAAAAGTAATATAGCTACTTTTAGCACTTGGGATTACGAGAATATCATTAGTCTTGATTTCGTAAATAAAAGAATGACATTTATTAATAACGGTTGAAGGGCGATGAATTTCTTTAAATGTCATTAGTATATCATCTTTTAATGAATCTTTATTTGATTCCGAAAAATCTGTTTCTTGCGAAATGTTATTCCAAGCCAAGGCAACAAAACGCTTTGAAAGAAATTCATTATAAAAATAGCCTTTTTTGGTGCGAATCATCCAAAAATGTGTGGTGGGTGGAATGATCGGAACGCTAAAATTTTCAATTGCGTCAAGCAACGCCAATTGATCTGTATAGGTCATACTTTATCTCTCCTTGCAACTTATTTATGATTTCCCTGGTGTTTGGTAGACACCGGGGAATTTTTATTCGTTATTTTTCTTGATTGTCTTTTCGCTTTTTGACAAGTGCTATTATTGCTAAAATTACGCAAATCAAACACCAACCAGCCCATACGTTTAAATCTGCATAGCTTCCGGCAAGGGCAAATCCAAGTAAAGCACCTATTCCGTATAATACAATAATAGCGATGTTTCCACCTTTACCTCCATTGCGTGTTGCAATAGAAACGATTCCTCCGGCAAGGAGTAGGATTGCTACGACAATTCCAGCGGATCCACCAGCTTCTCCATTTGCTTCAAGTGTGTTACTGATTCCAGCAGCACATGACTGGAAACTGACAAAAACAAATAAAATGATTGACAGTATTCCTGATACGAGTTTCCATGTTTTCATAAGTTTTCCTTCTTTCTTATATGACTTTTTTCAGAATGTATTTATTCAATCAGATATCTCCGCCATATAAATACTTTCGTATCAAGAGGGCAGTGTATTTATGGTTAGAGATACTGGATGAATCAAATTAGTTATCTATAAGCTTTAATTCTTCGGCAGTAGGAGTACGGCCGGCCTTCTTTATCATTCTTTTTAAGCGTGATTTTTCATCTATGCCTACTTTGCAAGCAGCTTTGCAGACAAGAATGGATTTGTCAAAATTTCCTTGTCTTTCATAGAGTAAAGCCAGTTTTGTGAAGGCAGGAGAGCCAGTCATAAGATCTTGATTGTATTTTATGTCAATTGATTGAATTTCTTTATAATAAGAAATTGCTTTAATACAATTACGTTCTACGGTTTGTGCTAATTGACCAGTATAATTATTGGAATTGTATAAAGCAGACCACTGTTCCTTTATTATTTTAATTAATTCACCGTATTCGGAAAAAACAGGTCTAAGCTCAGAATCATATTTTGAAAATTTTTCAATTGGATCCGGTTTGAATTTCCAATGATTGCGCTTTTTTAATTCTTTCCATTCGGAATCAGTACCACCAACGTGAAGATATTCAAGCCAATTTTCGTATTCTGTTTTTGAAAAATCAGGTTTAAAGGTAAATACAGTTTCTGCAAATAATTTTGAAAAAAATCCCCATAAAATCACCTCGATTCTATATTTTCTTAAATATCATCAAGTTAGGGATAAAATAAATTGTGTAATTGTCTACGATTTTATATTCCCCATACTTATCCCGATAGCAGTTAATGCAGTCTTCCAGATATTCTTCTGTGACATCCAGATAGTCTGCGATTTCATATTTATCTTTACAACCATGTTCGTAGGCTCTGATCAGACCGAATAATCCGATTACACGGTTATAACTCCAAAGCCTCGCCTGACGTTCTTGTTTACGATTTTCGGGAACATTCATGTCGAGAATATTTCCGACAGTGGTGTAATAGTGACCGAGTTCTTCGGTTAATACGCAAGCCTTTTCGATAGTTGTATCTATATTTTTTACGTATAGCAATTCGATTTCCGTTGATTCGGCCATCACTAGAGTGTCAAATGGCATTTTCCTTTACGATTAATCCCTCCGCATGGGCGGTGTCTAAAAGTTCTTCATATGGATTCATTGTGCAACACCTCCAATATCTCTAT
>ENA-OQBL01000395-OQBL01000395.1-human-gut-metagenome-genome-assembly--contig:-NODE-395-length-23733-cov-3.777048_pt1 | contig 23733 bp, 33 predicted proteins | sample MGYA00242747_ERZ504553 | MGnify/ENA primary metagenome ERZ504553 (study PRJEB26092, sample SAMD00036240) | human gut metagenome | host: Homo sapiens | study: EMG produced TPA metagenomics assembly of...
TATGATAAAAGATAATCAGCAGCATTTTAATAGATTGCATGTTGTTTTGGATGGATTGGTTGTCATTGTTTCTTATGCACTTGCCTGGTGGTTAAAACTTTCAGGGATTTTTACAAACGATCATGTTGGAGTTCTTTCATTTGAATTCTATATGAAAGCTCTGATTTTTATTGTTCCACTTTATTTGCTGTTATATTATGCGTTTAATTTATATACGCCGAAGAGAGCACAGGGCAGGCGGCTTGAATTATCCAATATTATTATGGCAAATACAGTTGGAATTTTAATTGTGTTTGCAGGATTTTTCCTTGTATTGTCTTATACAGAAGAGGCAAAGAACTTCTCGCGTTCCATGTTTGCATATTTTTATATATTCAACATTGTACTTGAAGAAGTAGAAAGACTTGTAGTCCGCGGTTTTTTTGACGTAGCATAAGAAGAAGGGGATATAATCAGAAGCATATCCTGCTTGTGGGATATTCTAAGGCAGCAGAACAGTATATAGACAGAATCAAGCAGAATCCTCAATGGGGTTATAATATACGTGGAATTCTGGATGATAATATTGCACGCGGAACAGTTTATAAAGGTGTGAAAGTAATAGGAAGTATTGAGAATCTGACTTTTATTTTGCCGGAAAATTAAATTGGACGAGATTGCAATCACGCTTGGGTTGGAAGAATACTACAAAGTTAGAGAAAATAGTATCACAGTGTGAAAAGTCAGGAGTGCATACCAAGTTTATTCTGATTATGGCAATATTATACCGACGAGACCATATACGGAAGATTTGTTAGGTCTGCCTGTTATCAATATACGATATGTTCCGTTGTCGAATACGTTTAATGCAATGGTAAAAAGACTGATGGATATCGTAGGATCCATAATATGTATTGTGATTTTTTCACCAGTCATGTTGCTTTCTGCGATTCTCGTGAAAATAACATCTTCCGGTCCGCTGATATTTAAACAGGAACGGGTTGGACTTCATAATGAAAAATTTATGATGTATAAGTTCCGAACAATGTATGTGCAGACAGAGGAAGAGGAGGAAAAAAGGCTGGACGCAGAAAAATGATCCGCGTGTAACAAAAGTAGGAGGTTTTTTGCGTAAAACAAGCCTGGATGAGTTCCCACAGCTTTTAATGTGTTAAAAGGAGATATGAGTCTTGTAGGACCAAGACCGGAGCGGCCGCAGTATGTGGAGAAGTTCCGGGAAGAAATTCCAAGATATATGATCAAGCATCAGGTGCGTCCGGGAATGACCGGCTGGGCACAGGTGAATGGATATCGTGGAGATACTTCCATTCGAAAGAGGATTGAACATGATTTATATTATATTGAAAACTGGACACTTGGATTTGACTTTAAGATTATATTTTTAACATTTTTCAAAGGATTATTAATAAAAATGCCTATTAGCTTTAAGGAGAAGTCATGAGTAAACGTAATGAAAAAAAGATTAACCAGAGACAGCAGGAAATACGAAGAAAAAGACTGAAAAAACGCAGAAGACGCAGAAGACTTGTAATTATTTTGGAATTGATCATTCTGTGTATTCTGGGAACAACGGCGTTTGGCTTATTTAAGCTGGGAAAAATGGAACGCACCAATCTTTCGAATATAAAGAACAACGGACTGAAACAGACCGGATATACCAATGTTGCATTATTTGGTCTGGATTCAAGAGAAAAGAATCTTGGAAAAGGAAACCGGACAGATACGATTATGATCGCAAGCATCAATAATGAAACCAAAAAAAGTAAAGCTTGTGTCTGTGTACAGGGATACGATGTTAAAACAGAACGGAGAACATTATGATAAAGCCAATGCGGCTTATTCAGTAGGCGGACCTGAGACGGCAGTCAATATGCTCAATGAGAATCTGGATCTTAATATTCAGGATTATGTCAGTGTCAATTTCCTTGCATTAGCCGATGTGATAGATATGGTTGATGGTATTACGGTAAAATTAACGGATGAAGAAGTTGTGCATATGAACAACTATTGTGTAGAGACTTCTAAAGTAACAGGTAAGAAATATAAGAAGATCGAACCGGCAGTAGCCGGAACGTATAAATTAAACGGCGTGCAGGCGGTATCTTATGCGAGAATAAGATATACAGCAGGCGGTGATTATAAGAGAACAGAAAGACAAAGACTGGTCCTTAAGAAAACAGCAGATAAATTGAAACAGCAGGATCTGGCAACGCTTAATAAGATTATAGATAAGGTAATGCCGGAGGTATCAACAAGCTTCACTACAAAGGAGATATTAAGTCTTGCCACAGGTGCCTTTGATTATGAGCTGGGCGAAACAACAGGTTTCCCGTTTGATCTGGAAACTCCGGAACAGATACCGGGATACAGTGGTTCATATGTCATCCCGAAAGGACTGGAAGAAAATGTAATAAAGCTGCATCAATTCTTATATCCGAATAAGGATTATACACCGACGGCAACGGTTACAGATATAAGTAATACTTTGAATGATATGACCAAGGTATATCCAAATACAACAGAAAGCGGAACATCACAAAATGAATAAGAAGAAAGTAGATGTCGTAATTCCGGTATATCATCCGGGATCAGAATTTAAAAAGCTGATGGAGCGTCTGGAAAGACAGACCTATGAAGTAAACAGTATCTTTTTGATGCCCATACAACAGACGGACAGAGTCTGGAAAGCATGAAGGAACGTTATAAAAATGATGACAGTTGAAGAGATTACTCCGGATGAATTTGATCATGCCGCAACGAGAGACAAAGGAATCCGGCAATCGGATGCAGATATTGTGATCTGTATGACACAGGATGCCTGCCCGGATAACGAGTATCTGGTAAGTGAACTGGTACAGGCTTTGGAAGAAGCAAATGTTGCAGTTGCGTATGCGAGACAGCTTCCTAGAAAAGAAAGTACATTATTAGAAAGATATACGAGACAATTTAATTATCCGCCGGAAAGCAAAGTGAAATCTTCGAAAGATCTGGAAAAAATGGGAATCAAAACATTCTTCTGTTCGGATGTATGTGCAGCCTATAACCGGGATATGTATTTGAAAAACGGTGGATTCGAGAAAAAAGCAATATTTAATGAAGATATGATATACGCAGCGAAGGTTATAGAGAATGAACAGAAAGTATATTATAATGCAAAAGCAAGGGTAATCCATTCGCATAATTACAATTTTGCACAACAGTTTCACCGAAACTTTGATATGGCCGTTTCCCAGGCACAGCATCCTGAGATATTCCGGAAGGTAAGCTCAGAAAAAGAAGGAATGAAACTGATAAAGAATACAGTCGCATTTTTTTGATAAAACAGAGAAGGCCATGGCTTGTTTTTAAACTTTTCACAGATTGTGTAGCGAAATATGCAGGATATCTTCTTGGACGAAAATATCAAAAACTGCCGAAAAAGATTGTATTAAAATGCACAATGAATCCGAGATATTGGACATAAACAGGAAAACAGGACTGAAAATATTGAAATTTAGAAAAAAATAGGGTAATATGTAAAAAGGTTTGTGTTAATTTAGGATAAATGCGGAAAGGATATGAAGTATGGCAAGAAATACAGGGAAAAAGGTCAGACGAAGAGGGCGTCGCAGAAAAAGAGGCTTTGCGACCTGGTCTATAGGGAAGAAAATAGGTGCTGTATTAGGCGGAACTCTTCTGGGCGTAGTAGTTATAGGATCAGTCATTCTGGCAAGTAAGATGAATAAACTGAGTTCGGTGAAACTCGATACAGATAAATTAAACATTTCTGATGAAGTAAAACATGAAAAAGGATACACGAATGTAGCGTTATTTGGTCTGGATTCAAGAGAAAATGATCTGGGCAAAGGAAATCGAAGTGATACGATCATAATAGCAAGTCTGAATAATGATACGAAAGAAGTTAAATTGGTATCTATTTATCGTGATACATTATTAGAATTAGATGACGGAAGTTATAATAAAGCGAATTCTGCATATTCTTTTGGAGGACCGGAAGGCGCAGTATCGCTGATTAACCGTAATCTGGATATGAATATTGAAAAATATGTAACCGTAAACTTTAATGCACTGGTAGATGTTATCGATGCGGTAGGAGGACTGGATCTGGAACTGACGCATGATGAAGTTGTGCATATGAACAACTATTGTGTCGAAACTTCAAAAGTAACAGGAAAAAGTTATGAGAAGATCGAGCCGGAAGTAGATGGTACATATCATTTGAATGGTGTGCAGGCAGTGTCTTATTCCCGAATCCGTTATACGGAAGGAGGAGACTTTAAGCGTGCAGAACGTCAGCGCCTGGTATTACAGAAAATTGCAGATAAAGCGCAGAACATGAGTGTCGGCACTGTTAATAAGATCATAGACAGTGTATTTCCGCAGATATCAACAAACTTTACACTGGCTGAAATGATCGGATATGCAAAGAATCTTACAAAGTATAAATTAGGAGATTCGATTGGTTTTCCGGCTGAAAATACAACGGATATGTTAAATGAAGTAGGAAGTGTCGTAATCCCGAAGACCTTGTCTTCGAATGTACTTGAGGTGCATAAATTCCTGTTTGGAAGTGATGGGTATTCTGTATCCAGCACGATTGAAGGCATTGAAAGTGGTATTACTGCAAAAGCGTCAGATAAGGCCAAAAGCGGTACAACGATCGAGGATGATGAGACACCGGGAAGTAAGGGGTATTCGGGAAATTATTCCAATAATTCATCCGGAACCGGTACAACAAGAAGTACCTACGGAACAACGGGTGGAAGCACTTACGGAACCGGATCTTACGGTACGTCAAACGGATATTCCGGAGGAACATCGACGGGAAGCGGAACGACCGGAAGTACAGGCAGCACTTCCTCAGGAACTACGGGAACAACCGGAGGAACAGAAGGGACAACAACAGGAGGTGGAACGACCGGAGATAATACAGGCAGCACTTCGGGAACCACTGGATCGACAGAAGGAACGGAATAAATAGTAATAAAAGATAAAGGGGTAGGTTACATGAGAAGAATTAAAAAGATATTTGTAACATTCTTGGCGATATGTATGATATGTCCATGTCTGTCGGTGATAACAGAAGCAGCGACAGCAGAACTGCGTTTTGCGGATCCGTCCACTACAGTAGGAGCGGAAGTTGATGTAAAGACCAAGCTGACTTCTGCTTCATCAATGCAGTCTATGGAAGCGACTTTAACGTATGACAAAAGTGAATTGAGATTTATCAGCGGTGATAATGCGACGGGAAAGGATGGAACCATTAAGATTTCCTGGACCGGAAGTGGAACAACTGCAGAATTTAATCTGAAGTTTCAGGCATTAAAAGAAGGTACTTCGAATATCGAAGTGTCAAGTGCTACAGGTACTGCGGAAGACGGAACGAACCTGGAAGTAACACAGGGAAGTTCTGCAGTTACGATCGGAGCTGGCGATCCGTCTCTGATTAAGGAAGAGACCAGTACCGAAGATACAACAACATCGACAGCAGATGGTGCCGTTGTGAAAGTGAACGGCAAGAAGTATGTTGTGACCAGCGATTTTTCGGAAGAGATCATTCCGGAAGGTTTTAAAAAAGGCGAGCTGACATTTGAAGGTTCAAAGTATTCTGTGATCACACAGGAGGCAAGTGGAATCAATGCAATGTATCTGACTGAAAAAGACAGCGATGATGCAGATTTCTATCTGTATAACAGTGATGATGGATCTTTCGCACCGTTTGAAGAAGTTGAGATTGCAAAAGACAGATATATTATCCCATTGATGAATGATGGAAAGATGAATCTGCCAAGCCAGTATCAGAAGACAACTCTGACATTAAATGGTAAAGAATTTGACACCTGGCAGGATACAAAGACGCAGAATATTATATTATTTATGCTTTGAATTCTGACGGTGAAAAGACAACATATCGTTATGATACGACAGATGGAACCTATCAGAAATACACACCGGAATCAACCGGCAGTTCTTCTTCAGAAAGTAAGTTAAGTAACGGAAAAGGAATATGGGGAAAAATTCCTTAATTTTGTAGAGAATTTCCTGGATATTGTAGTTATTATAGCAATTGCATTAATTTTACTGCTTGTTCTGGTACTTATTGTCACAGCAGTCAAGCTTAGACACAGAGATCTGGAATTAGATGATCTGTATGATGAATATGGAATTGATCTGGATGAAGAAGAGGAAGCATTAAAAGCTAAGAAAAAAGAAGAGAAACAGGAAAAGAAAGCAAAGAAAGCTTCAAAACAGGTTTCGAAAAAAGCATCTAAGAAATATGATGATGAAAATGAATTTGAAGGATACGATGAGGATGATCTTTGGGTTACAGAAAACATAGCCAAAGCCATGGAAAAACCAAAGAAGCAGAAGAGCGTCAAACACGCAACGGCTAAAAAAAGCAGCTGCAAAGGGTGTACGTTCTTTAGATGAGACAGGTCCTGCTATCCGCAAACCTGTAAAGAACATTAATCTTCAGGATACAGATGATTTTGAAAAATTTACTCCTTTAGATGAAGAAGAGTTCGATAATTTTGAAGGATATTATTCAGATGATGATTACGATATGTTTGGTTCAAATGACTATGATTATGACGACGATGAGTTATTTGATGCAACGGCAGATCTCTTAAGTAATCACCCGGAAAAGAAGAGAAGTCATGCGGAGATGGATGACACATTTAAGATGGATGTTATTGATCTGGATTAATTACTGAATTAAAATTTTATAAGAAATAAAACCGGCCGCCTGATATCGGAAAATCTGATATCAGCGGCCGGTTTTGCTGATACTTGAGCGTGTAAGACATGAAGATTACTCTTCAGTTTTGAGAAGATCTTTCAAAGAAGAAAACTGATATCCCATGGATTCCCATTTGTTAAGAAGTTCATCGAGGATTTCTCCGTTGGTTTTCGAAGTGTTGTGAAGTAGTACAATGGCACCGGGATGAATACGGCCGAGTAATTTGTCAAAAGCCTCTTCTTTGGATGGCTGGGCATCGGTAAGCCAGTCAACATAGGCGAGACTCCAGAAGAAGGTATGATATCCCATATCTTTGGCCATCTGTAGATTTTCGGTATTGTATTTTCCCTGAGGCGGCCGGTAAAATCGTGTCATCGACTTTCCGGTGATCTTTTTGAAAAGATCTTCGACATCTGAAAGCTCTTTTGAGAAGGTTTCCTGTGTCGCAATCTGTGACATATCGGGATGATGATACGTATGATTGCCGACGGTGTGACCTTCTTTTTGCATTTGTTTGATCAGATCTGGATTATCCTGCAGAAAATTGCCGACGACAAAAAAGGTAGCAGGAACATGATGCTTTTTCAGAGCCGCCAGGATAGAAGGGGTATTGCCATTTTCGTAACCACAGTCAAAAGTCAGATAAATCACTTTCTGATCAGTGTTTCTGGCATAGTAGGCATTATATTTTTTAATTCATCGAATGAGGCATTTCCGACGGGAGCTTTTCCTTCCTCCTGAAAACTCAACCCCCAGTTTTCGGTGGTTGGGAGAACAAAGGAATGAGAAGAAGATATAAAAGTGCGGCTGGCCGGAGTCAAAGTTGTTTCACTGGCGGGGAAAAATTCGGGCAATCAATCCTCCGGCAAAAAAACAGAAGGAAAAGAAGAAAAGGAGGATTAATGGTTTATATCTGGAATAAAGGGTGGAAAAAGAAAGATGAGTTTTGGGTATATGGAATCTGAACATAGAAACTCCGGAAAACTTTTTATACAGTTATATGATGCCCTAAGGAAAAAGATGTGCGGAAAAGGACACAAACTTGCAAAGAATAGGGAATGATAGTAGTATAGGAACGTAGAATTATTAAGAACAGATATAAGAAAGAATAAATGAAACGGGATGAAAACATGGCCAGAGAATATGTGAAAAAAGATAATATGCTGAGTAAAGAAATCCGTTATAAAAAAACAGAGAAGGGTATGATGATCACTGAATATTATGGAAATGACAGTTATGTGGTGCTGCCGGATGAGATAGAAGGTGAGCCGGTCACGATACTGGGAGATTATGCATTTTCCAGAAATCTTTCAGTTGAGGAAATATGGATGCCGTTGGAACTTAAAGAAGTTGGAAGATATGCATTTTACAGGTGCCGGAATCTGAGAAAATTAGTACTTGGCAACAGACTTCTGGATATGGGAGGTGGTGCGCTTACAGGCTGCCATCTGGAAGAAGTAGAGATATATCTTCAGGACGGAAAAAAGGAGCTGTCTGAAGTCGATTGTAGAAGAGATGCGGTACCAGATGAGGATATATCTACATGCGCCTGAAGGAGGACAGGAAGCAAAACTACTCTTTCCGGAGCATTATGAAGAGGCGGTGGAGAACACCCCTGCAAGAATACTGGAAACGCATCATCACGGGGCAGGCGGATATTATCGTCAGTGTTTTTATGACCGTGAACTGGACTATCGAAAATATGATGAGATGTTTTATCATACGGTTGCGGAAGACACAGAGGAGACGGCAGTGGAACTGGCACTGAACCGCCTGCGGTTCCCGGCAGAACTTTCAGATAAGAACAGACAAGGTTATGAAGAATACTTAAAAAAGCACATGACTGCGGTGGCAAAATGGACGGTGAAGCAGGAAGAGGTGGAAGGAATCCGGTTCCTGCAAAGAAGAAAATTATGGACAGAACAATCTTTACAGGCGGGAATGGATTTCGCGGCAGAAGGTAGCAAAACAGAAATTCTGAGTATTTTTATGGATATCAGAAAGGATCAGTTTCCAAAGAAGAAAAAGACATTTGAGCTATAGAGTATTTATAAAACAAGTAGAGAAGAAAAGCAATGGACAGAGAAAAGATAGAAAATAACAGAGAAACCATAGAAAAGGACCGCCTGGAAAATATAAGCCGTAAGATTCTTGTTATGGCAAGGAATGAACTGTATATGAAGATGCGGTTTCTGGATGTAGCATTATCCAGTCTTCCGTTTGTACTTGATACGGGTGCGGAAGGTATGGGAACAGACGGACTGTATCTGTATTATGATCCACAATCTCTCGGGGGATTGTTCAGGGAAGACCAAGTGATGGTGAACAGGATCTACCTGCATCTGGTGCTGCATGGGATTTTTCGCCATATGATCCGCAGAAAAGGAAGAGAGGAACGGCTTTATCATCTGTCATGTGATATTGCTGTGGAATCGATCATCGATGAATTACAGTATCGGTGTGTTATGAAGGCCAGGTCGTTCCCAAGAAGAGAAATGTACCGTGAACTGAAAAAAGAAATGAAAACGCTTACGGCAGAACGAATATATGAAGTGCTGAGGAAAAAAGCGCTGACACAAAAGCAGCTTGAACAACTGGAGGTGGATTTCCGGGTAGACGATCACAGTTACTGGCCAAAAGCTGAGGAGAAAAAAAGACAGAATCAGATTGAAAACCGCTGGCAGGATATCAGTGAGCGTATGGAGACAGAGATGGAGACATTTTCCAAAGAAGCATCACAGACATCCGGAAATCTGATCGATCAGGTGAAAGTAGAAAATCGGGAGCGAATGGATTACCGGGAATTTTTTAAGAAAATTTTCGGTGTTAAAAGAAGAGATGACGGTGGATCCGGATTCTTTTGATTATACTTTCTACAGTTATGGATTAACTATGTATGGGAATATGCCGTTGATCGAGCCACAGGAATGGAAAGAAGTTCAGAAGGTAGAAGAATTTGTTATTGTGATCGATACATCGATGTCCTGTTCGGGAGAATTGGTGAAAAAATTTCTGGAGGAGACTTACGGCGTATTAAGTGAAAACGACAGCTTTTTCCGAAAAGTGAACATTCATATCATTCAATGTGATGATCAGGTTCAGACGGATCAGAAGATCACGTGCGAAGAAGAGCTGAAAGAATACATGGACAAACTGGAATTAAAAGGCGAAGGCGGAACGGATTTCAGGCCGGCATTCTCGTATGTGGATGAACTGGTCCGCCAGCATACATTTGAACATTTACGGGGAATGATCTATTTTACGGATGGCCGGGGAATCTATCCGGCGAAAAGGCCTGTATATGAGACGGCATTTGTGTTCATGGAGGAAGACTATGAAGATGTAGATGTTCCGCCCTGGGCAATAAAGATCATCCTGGAAGAAGATCGGGATTTCTGATCAGATGAAATAAATAACAGCAAAAGAAGGGAATACAATGGATATAAAAAGAGCCAAAAAGAAATCAAAGATTCGATAGAGGCATATCTTGCCAAAGATGAATATGGAGATTATATGATCCCATCAATAAGACAAAGACCAATTCTCCTGATGGGGCCTCCGGGAATCGGTAAGACACAGGTTATGGAACAGGTGGCAAAGGAGTGTAAAGTCGCACTGGTATCTTATACGATCACACATCATACCAGACAAAGTGCGGTCGGACTTCCGTTTATTGAAAAGAAGACGTACGATGGGAAAGAGTACTCGGTTACAGAATATACGATGAGTGAGATCATCGCTTCGGTATATGACAAGATGGAAGAGACAGGACTTAGAGAAGGAATTCTGTTCATTGATGAGATCAACTGCGTGTCTGAGACTCTGGCTCCGACAATGTTACAGTTTTTACAGTGTAAGACATTTGGTAATCAGAAGATTCCGACAGGATGGATCATTGTAGCGGCAGGTAATCCGCCGGAGTACAATAAGTCGGTACGGGATTTTGATGTGGTAACATTGGATCGAATCAAGAAGATCGATGTAGATGTGAATTATGATGTATGGAAAGAATATGCATACCAGGCAGATATTCATCCGGCGATTCTGGCATATCTTGAGATCAGGAGAGACTATTTTTACCGGATGGAGACGACGGTAGATGGAAAGGTCTTTGCAACAGCCAGAGGCTGGGAAGATCTGTCACAGCTTCTGAAGACTTATGAAAAGCTTGGAAAGAAAGCGGACAGAGAGGTTGTACATCAGTATATCCAGCACTGGAAGATCGCAAAAGATTTCGCCAATTATCTGGAACTGTATCATAAGTATAAAAAAGATTATGGTCTTGAGAAGATTATTGAAGGTGTCTATACCAGGGATACGCTGGAGAGACTTCGATATGCAGCATTTGATGAGAGGTTCAGTGTTGTAAATATGTTGATCGGCCGTCTGGGAAGCTGCTTCAAAGAATATTTCCTAAAAGACAGACTGGTTACAATGATATATGAATATCTGAAGTTGTATAAATCCAATCTGCAAATGGATCTTGTCGTCTGTGAAGCCAGAGAGCAATATGAAAAATTACGGAAAGAAGAACAGATGACAAAGCAGGACGAGCATGTAAGAAAACAGGTGCTGGATAAACTGGAATCTTACGAACAGCTTGCAAAAGAAGAACATCTGGAAGGAGAGGCAGCATTTGAACGTATAAAAGAGGTGTTTGGAAATGAAGTGGCAGAGAGAGAAGAACTGACAGAACGTACGCTTTCCGCATTGGAACATGCATTTGAATTTATGGAAGATGCATTTGGGGACAGTCAGGAGATGGTTTCTTTTGTTACAGAACTTAACACGAACTATTATAGTATTCAGTTCTTAAAGGAAAATGACTGTGATAAGTATTATCAGTATAATAAGAAACTGTTATTTGACAAACAGCAGGAGGAGATCCTGTCAGAACTAAATGAAGTAGAACAGGATCTGAACACTGCCATAAAATAGATGATTAGTATGTAAGTTTATATCCATGACGGATTTTGCGATAAATTTTCCAGATAATCATGGCCGGAAAGCTGAACGCAATATATAGTGATGATAGAATTCCGACACCCCCACCGACGATCATAAGAATTAAAATGCCAATATTCATAAGTCAAAGTCCTCCTTGTCAATGTTTTTATATATTGATGTTATATATGATGTGGAATTTTGCTTCCGGGTACATTGTATGGACTTTTGGTAAGAAGATAAAGAGAAACGGATGGATCTTAACACGGTATGAACAAGAATCGTTATTTTCTTAACATTGTTTTAGCGAAAGAAGTACATTTACTTTAAAGACAACAGGTGTTAAAATAAGCAATGAATGTAAACGAAGATGATATAAGACCCGGGGAGGTCTTAAACAAGATGAGATAAAGGAGAAATATATATGAAATGGAATCAGTTTCGTCTGAAGACAACAACAGAGGCAGAAGATATCGTCAGCAGCATGCTTGCTGATCTTGGAATCGAAGGAGTGCAGATCGAAGATAAGATCCCGCTTACACAGTCTGACAAAGAGCAGATGTTCGTAGACATCCTGCCGGATATGCCGGAAGATGACGGATGTGCATACCTGACATTCTATCTGGATGAAGAAGTAGACAAGCATGAGATGTTACTGAAGGTCAGACAGGAATTAGAAGAGATGAGAAGTTATCTGAATGTGGGAGACTGTACGATCGAGGAGTCCCAGACAGAAGATGTAGACTGGGTAAATAACTGGAAGCAGTATTTCCATCAGTTCTATATTGATGACATTCTTGTCATTCCTTCATGGGAGAATGTAGAGGCCAAAGACAGCGACAAGATGGTGATCCATATCGATCCGGGCACAGCATTCGGAACCGGTATGCATGAGACCACACAGCTCTGCATCCGCCAGCTTAAGAAATATGTGACAGAAGATACAGAGATCTTAGACGTTGGATGTGGAAGCGGAATCCTTGGAATGCTGGCGTTAAAGTTCGGCGCAAAGCATTCGGTAGGAACAGACCTGGATCCGTGTGCGATCGATGCAACCTATGAGAATATGGACAACAACGGAATCAGCAGAGACCAGTATGAAGTCATGATCGGTAATATCATTGATGATAAAGAAGTACAGGATAAGGTCGGTTATGAGAAATACGATATCGTAGCAGCAAATATCCTGGCAGATGTACTGGTACCGCTGACACCTGTGATCATCCACCAGTTGAAAAAGGGCGGTATCTATATCACAAGCGGAATCATCGAAGATAAAGAAGAAGTGGTCGTAGAAGCTGTGAAGAAAGCAGGCCTCGAAGTTCTGGAAGTGAACCACCAGGGCGAATGGGTATCTGTAACGGCAAGAAAGAATTAGAGGATTCGATATGCAACACTTTTTTTGTGTCACCGGAGCAGGTGAAGGAAGAAAAGATCTACGTAGAGGGCGGCGACGTCAATCATATGAAGAATGTACTCCGCATGAAGACCGGTGAAGAACTTACGGTAAATGACGGAGAAGGCAGTCAGTACCTGTGTGCAGTGGAATCCTATGAAGCAGATATGGCAGTGCTTAAGATACTGGAGAAAAAGCAGGACGAGAGCGAGCTTGCATCAAAGATCTATCTGTTCCAAGGACTTCCAAAGCAGGACAAGATGGAACTGATCGTGCAGAAGTCGGTAGAACTCGGCGCATATCAGGTAATCCCGGTGGCGACAAAGCGAGCCGTGGTCAAGCTGGATGCGAAGAAGGCGAAGAAGAAGATCGAACGCTGGCAGCAGATCGCGGTCAGTGCGGCGAAGCAGGCAGGACGAGGTATTATTCCTGAGGTGGGAGAAGTATGCACTTATGCGCAGGCATTAAAGCAGGCAGAAGAACTGGACGTTGTCCTGATCCCATACGAACTGGCAAAAGGGATGGAAGAGACGAAGCAGATCATCGCAGGGATCAGACCGGGGCAGTCGGTCGGCATCTTTATCGGACCGGAAGGCGGCTTTGAGGAAGAAGAAGTAGCACTTGCCATGAAAACCGGGGCAAATCCGGTGACACTTGGCAAGAGAATCCTTCGGACAGAGACTGCAGGACTTACGATGCTTTCGGTTCTGATGTTCCATCTGGAAGGGTAGAAACATAATCTAATACTAAGAATGAAGAGTACAGGAAGTGAAGAAATGAAGGAAGTATATCTGGATAATTCGGCGACTACCATGGCATACCGAAGCGTCGGGGAACTGGTGCAGAAGGTCATGTGTGAAGACTATGGCAATCCGTCTTCTATGCATAACAAAGGTGTGGAAGCAGAAAAATATATAAAAGAAGCAAAAGAAACATTTGCCAGACTCTGGAAGGTACAGGAAAAGGAAGTGTATTTTACTTCCGGCGGTACGGAGAGTGACAATATGGCACTGATCGGCGCGGCAAGAGCGAATAAGCGTGCAGGCAACCACCTGATCACATCATCCATCGAGCACCCGGCAATCATCAACACCATGCGTTTTCTTGAGGAAGAAGAAGGATTCCGTGTGACCTATCTTCCGGTAGACCAGTACGGAAGAATCCGTCTGGATGCGTTGAAAGAAGCGCTGTGTGAAGATACGATCCTGGTATCGATCATGTATGTGAACAACGAAGTGGGTTCCGTACAGCCGATTCAGGAAGCGGCAAGTATCGTAAAGGCATATAATAAAGACATTTTATTCCATGTCGATGCGGTACAGGGATTTGGAAAATATAAGATCTACCCGAAGAAACTGAAGGTAGATATGTGCTCCATCAGCGGTCACAAGATCCACGGACCGAAGGGCGTGGGTGCATTATACATCGGTGAAAATGTAAAGATCCGCCCGATCGTCTACGGCGGCGGTCAGCAGCATGACATGCGTTCCGGAACGGAAAATGTACCGGGAATCGCAGGACTTTCCCTGGCTGCAAAGACGATTTACGATAACCTCGATGAAAAAGTGGAGAAGATGCGGGCGTTAAAACAGCATTTCATCGAAGGCGTGGAAAAGATCGAGAATACAACGATCCATGGTTTATACGATGAGACGTCGGCACCGCATATTATCAGTGTAGGAATCGCAGGGATCAGAAGTGAAGTGCTATTACATGCGCTGGAAGATAAAGGAATCTATGTGTCATCCGGATCGGCATGTGCGTCCAACCATCCGCAGATCAGCGGTGTGTTAAAAGGAATCGGGGCAAAACAGGAGTTTCTGGATGCGACGCTTCGGTTTAGTATGTCAGAATTTACTACACTGGAAGAGATTGACTATACGCTCGATGCACTATATAATATAGTACCGATGCTTAGAAGATATACCAGACATTAGAAAGTTACAGATAAAAGAGAAAGAGATCAGGAAAGGAATCAGAAGATGAGATTTCATACATTTTTATTAAAATATGGAGAGATTGGAATTAAGGGAAAGAACCGTCATCTGTTCGAAGACGCACTGGTGCGCCAGGTGCGTTATGCATTAAAAGATGTAGATGGACAGTTCGATGTACACAAATCACAGGCAAGAATCTATGTAGACTGTGAAGGAGATTATGATTACGATGAGACTGTGGAACATCTGAAGAAAGTATTCGGTCTGGTCGGAATCTGTCCGGTTGTCCGTATGGAGGACAAAGGATTCGAGGAACTGAAAAAAGATGTTGTCGCATATATGGATGAGATGTATCCAGATAAGAACTTTACATTTAAAGTAGAGTCCAGACGTGCCAAAAAGTCTTATCCGCTGAACTCTATGGAGATCAGCCGTGACCTTGGAGAAGCGATCCTGTACGCATTCCCGGAAAGCGGAATCAAAGTAGATGTACATCATCCGGATGTTATGGTGAACGTAGAAGTCAGGAATGAGATCTACGTATATTCACAGATCATCCCGGGAGCAGGCGGAATGCCGGTCGGAACCAATGGTTCGGCGATGCTTCTGTTATCCGGCGGTATCGACAGCCCGGTTGCAGGATACATGGTATCCAAACGTGGAGTAAGCCTTGAGGCTACTTACTTCCATGCGCCGCCGTATACAAGCGAACGTGCAAAACAAAAAGTTGTGGATCTTGCAAAGAAAGTGGCAAAATATTCCGGACCGATCAAGCTGCATGTCGTCAACTTTACGGATATCCAGCTTTATATCTACGATCAATGCCCGCATGATGAGCTGACGATCATTATGAGAAGATACATGATGCGTATCGCAGAACATTTTGCAAAAGAGGATGGCTGCTTAGGTATGATCACAGGGGAAAGTATCGGACAGGTGGCAAGCCAGACCATGCAGAGCCTTGCAGCAACAAACGATGTATGTACGATGCCTGTATACCGTCCACTGATCGGATTCGACAAGCAGGAGATCGTGGATGTATCAGAAAAAATCGATACTTATGAGACCTCGATCCAGCCGTTCGAAGACTGCTGTACGATCTTCGTGGCAAAACATCCGGTAACCAAGCCGAATATTGATGTGATCCGCCGTTCGGAAGAGAATCTGAATGAGAAGATCGATGAGCTGATGAAACAGGCGATTGAGACCGTTGAGATCATTGAAGTAAAATAAATGGAGTAAAATAAATGGAGTAAAAAAGAGGGCTGAACCCTTAAACAGGTCAGCCCTTTTTCTAAGTAAATCATTTACTTTTATTACTGATTAGTCACAAAGATATGGTTTTAACATTTCCATGATCTCTTCTACGTTGTCATCAGCGTGGATGTTCAGATCGATCGGTTTAGAAAGATCTAAGCTGAAGATTCCCATGATTGATTTTGCATCAATGACATATCTTCCAGATACAAGATCAAAGTCATAATCAAATTTTGTGATGTCGTTTACGAATGATTTTACTTTGTCGATTGAATTTAAAGAAATCTTTACTGTTTTCATTGGAATACCCTCCTTGATTCATTTCTTGTTCTATAGATATATTAAGAGTCAGACGAAGAAAAGTCAAGGAACAAATTGCCAAAGAATTCAGAAGATTTTCGTTAGATGTTACAACAATGTGTTAAAATAACGTTTTAAAAAGAAAGGAACAGATATATGAAGAAAGTAGCATTGCATAATCTCGGATGCAAAGTAAATGCATATGAGACGGAAGCCATGCAGGAACTGCTGGAAAAGCATGGATATGAGATCGTGCCGTTCCAGGAAGGTGCGGATGTCTATATCATTAATACCTGTACCGTAACGAATATGGCGGACCGGAAGTCCAGACAGATGCTTCATAAAGCAAGAAAGATGAACCCGGATTCTATTGTTGTTGCCTGCGGCTGCTATGTACAGGCTAAGAAAGATGATATCCCGGAAGGTATTGATATTGTCGTTGGTAATAATAAGAAGCAGAATATTGTTGAAATCCTGGAAAATTATGAAAAAGAAAAGAATCAGGATGGTCAGCGGGAAACATCAGACGAACAGGAAAAGGAAACAGAGACCTATCAGGAGATTCTGGATATCAATCATGAAAAAGTGTATGAAGATCTGCATTTAAGTACGGCGGCGGAACACACAAGAGCTTATATCAAGGTGCAGGACGGATGCAACCAGTTCTGCTCTTACTGCATCATTCCGTTCGCAAGAGGAAGGGTAAGAAGCAGAAGCCGTGACAGTGTGCTGGATGAAGTGAAGACACTGTCGGCCAATGGATATAAAGAAGTGGTACTGACCGGAATCCATCTGAGTTCGTACGGAATCGACTGTGACGACAACCTGTTGTCACTGATTCTGGCGATCCATGAAGTGGAAGGAATCGAAAGAATCCGTCTTGGATCACTGGAGCCGAGAATTATTACGGAAGAATTTGCACAGACGATCGCAAAACTTCCGAAGATGTGTCCGCATTTCCATCTGTCATTGCAGAGCGGATGCAACGCAACATTGAAGCGCATGAACCGCAGATACACAGCAGAAGAGTATTATGAGAAATGTCAGCTGCTCCGCAAATATTTCGACAACCCGGCACTTACAACGGACGTGATCGTCGGTTTTCCGGGAGAGACGGAAGAAGAGTTTGCAGAGTCGAAGGCATTTGTAGATAAAGTAGATTTTTATGAAACACATATTTTTAAATATTCCAGAAGAGAAGGAACAAAGGCAGCGGCTATGAAAGACCAGGTGCCGGATCAGATCAAGGCCGCAAGAAGCACCGAACTTCTGGAACTGAACCGTAAGAAGCAGGCAGTTTATGAAGAAAGACTGCTTGGAACCACACAGGAGGTCCTGATCGAGGAGAAAATCGTGCGTGATGGAGAGGAACTTCAGATCGGGCACACAAAGGAATATGTGAAAATTGGTGTAAAAATCCGAATAATCTTATTAATCAGCTTGTAAATGTAGAAATTGAAAACCAATTACAAATATTGCATTGAAATTTGAGATTTAATCATGTAGAATAAAATTGAAATATTTTTGGAGGACGTGATTATATGAAAAATATGACAAATACCCAGTTTTTCCAGGTAGAAAGTGGACCACAGATCAGCGCAAAGGACATTCTGGAGATTGTATATAAGGCATTAAGTGAAAAGGGATATAACCCGGTAAACCAGATCGTAGGTTATATTATGTCCGGAGATCCGACCTACATCACAAGCCATAACGGAGCCAGAAGTCTGATTATGAAGATGGAAAGAGATGAACTGGTAGAAGAGATGCTCAAGACGTATATCGAGCATAATGAGTGGGAATAATGACTATGAGAATCATGGGACTGGACTATGGATCTAAGACGGTAGGCGTTGCGGTCAGTGATCCGTTGGGAATTACTGCTCAGGGAGTAGAGACAATATGCAGAAAGGACGAGAACAAGCTCAGAAAGACCTGTGCGCGTATCGAAGCACTGATTGAAGAGTATCAGGTTACGAAGATTGTTCTCGGACTTCCGAAGCATATGAATAATGATATTGGAGATCGTGCGGAAAAATCAATGGCATTTGGTGAGATGTTAAAAAGACGGACCGGCCTTGAGGTCGTTATGTGGGACGAGCGTCTGACCACGGTAGAAGCTGAGCGGACTTTGATAGAGAATAAGGTGAGGCGTGAAGACCGCAAGAAGTATATTGATAAGATTGCGGCTGTTTTTATATTGCAGGGATATCTGGATTCACTTGCGCATACGCCCCTGGATTAAGAGGTGGATTATAGATGGAAAAGATTAAATTCATGTCCGAAGAGATGAATGAAGAAGTAGATTTTTATGTACTTGAACAGACAAAAGTTGGTGGGGTGTCTTATATTCTGGTGACAGATTCGGAAGATGATGATGCAGAATGTCTGATTTTGAAAGACACATCAGGAGAGAACCAGTCAGAGAGTGTATACGAGATCGTAGAAGATGATGTAGAGCTTTCTGCTGTTCTGAAAGTATTTGAAGAACTACTTGAAGATGTAGAGATTGAAAGGTAGTTTGGAATGTCTATCAGTAAAGAGAAGTTTAAAGAAATGCTGAGAGAAAAGGGGTTGAAAGTTACCAACCAGCGTATACTGGTACTGGAGGTCCTTGCAGATCATCGTGATAAGCATCTGACTGCAGAAGATATTTATGAATTAGTAAGAGAAGATTATCCGGAAATTGGGCTGGCAACAATTTACCGGACAGTGCAGCTGTTACTGGAAATGCAATTGGTGGATCGTATCAATCTTGATGATGGATGTGCACGTTATGAGATCGGAGAATTCTTCGATGGAGAAGAAAGACATCATCATCATCACCTGATATGCAGAACATGTGGAAAGATCATTCCGTTCAAGGATGATCTTCTGGAAAATCTGGAAGATAAGATCGAAGAGACAACGGGATTTCATGTGTTAGACCACGAATTAAAGTTCTACGGACAGTGCAAGGAGTGCCAAAAAAGAGGCAGAAAAATAGTACGGTAAGCACGTGGAGGTGTAATTTTGAAGAGAGAAAACAATGGAAAAATGCGTATCATTCCACTCGGAGGTCTGGAAAAGATCGGAATGAACATCACAGCTTTTGAGTATGAGGACAGTATTATTGTTGTAGACTGTGGATTATCTTTCCCGGAGGAGGATATGCTCGGAATCGACCTGGTCATTCCGGATGTTACTTATCTGAAGGATAATATCCAGAAAGTCAAAGGATTTGTGATCACCCATGGTCATGAAGACCATATCGGTGCACTCCCTTATATATTAAGAGAACTGAATCTTCCGATCTATGCGACCAAGCTTACGATGGGAATCATCGAGAAGAAGCTGACGGAGCACAATCTGCTTCGCAGTACAAGAAGAAAAGTTGTAAGACACGGACAGTCGATCAATCTGGGTCAGTTCCGTATCGAATTTATCAAGACAAACCACAGTATCCAGGATGCTGCGGCACTGGCAATCTATTCACCGGCCGGTATCGTTGTGCATACAGGAGACTTTAAAGTAGATTATACACCGGTATACGGTGATGCGATCGATCTGCAGAGATTTGCAGAGATCGGAAAGAAAGGTGTACTGGCACTGATGTCGGACAGTACCAATGCGGAGAGACCGGGATTTACCCAGTCTGAGCGTACGGTAGGTATTACATTTGACCACATTTTTGCAGAGCATAAAGATACACGTATTATCATTGCAACATTTGCATCAAATGTAGACCGTGTACAGCAGATCATCAATACGGCATGTAAATATGACCGTAAGGTAGTCGTAGAAGGACGAAGCATGGTGAATATCATCCAGGTTGCACAGGAGCTGGGATACTTAAATGTTCCGGATAAGACACTGATCGAGATCGACCAGCTGAAGAATTATCCACCGGAGAAGACAGTTCTGATCACAACCGGAAGTCAGGGAGAATCAATGGCAGCACTGTCACGTATGGCAGCAGATGTGCATAAGAAAGTAACAATCATGCCTGGCGATACGATCATCTTCAGTTCAAACCCGATCCCTGGAAATGAAAAAATCCGTATCCAAGGTCATCAATGAACTGACTGCGAAAGGTGCCAATGTTATCTTCCAGGATGCCCATGTATCCGGTCATGCTTGTCAGGAAGAATTGAAACTGATCTATTCTCTGGTAAAACCGAAATATGCAATTCCGGTCCATGGAGAGTACAGACATCTGAAAGCAAATGCAGGAATCGCCAAGATGCTTGGTATTCCGAAAGAAAATATCTTTATTCTGAAATCGGGTAATGTACTGGAACTCAGCGATAAGGAAGCAAAAGTTGTAGACAACGTGCATACAGGAGAGATCCTGGTAGACGGCCTCGGTGTCGGAGATGTCGGTAATATCGTACTCCGTGACAGACAGCATCTGGCAGAAGACGGTATCATGATCGTTGTACTGACACTGGAGAAGGGAAGCAACCAGCTTCTTGCAGGTCCGGATATTGTATCGCGTGGATTCGTGTATGTAAGAGAGTCTGAAAGTCTGATGGAAGAGGCGAGAAAAGTCCTTACAGAAGCGGTAGAAGACTGTCTGACACACCAGCGTAATGCGGACTGGAGCAAGATCAAGCTTGTGATTCGTGATACGATGAATGATTTCATCTGGAAGCGGACCAAGAGAAGACCAATGATTCTTCCGATTATTATGGACGTATAGAAAGTATAATTATAATTAAACGGGAAATGAGCCGCACATTGTATAAAACAGGCGCCTTCGAACGCAGTGGGCGAAGCCTGTTTTGTGCAGTGTACGGCTCATTCCCTTGTAGAAACTCAAGATGAAAAAACTGTGTAACAGATAAAACCGTAACAAATAGAACAGAGGTAGGAATACTATGATCGTAGATGAACGTATGGTCACATACATCCGGTCGCTGGAACGTCCGGAGAATCCTGTCATAGAAGCAATCGAACAGGAAGCGTTAGATAGTTTCGTGCCGATCATCCGGAAGGAAACCCAGAGTTTCCTGAAAGTCATGATGTTGATGAATCGCCCGGCGAGAGTCCTTGAAGTCGGTACAGCAGTCGGATTTTCGGCGATTTTAATGAGCGAATATCTTCCGGAAGGAAGCCATATCACAACGATAGAAAATTATGAAAAAAACGAATTCCGATCGCAAGAAATAATTTCAAACGGGCAGGGAAAGAAGAACAGATCACCCTGATCGAAGGGGATGCCCTGAAAGTGATGAAGACACTGGAAGGCCCGTATGATTTTATTTTTATGGATGCGGCTAAGGGACAGTATATCCACTATATGCCGGAGGCAGTGAGACTGCTTTCGGATGGTGGCATCTTAATGTCGGATAATGTATTACAGGATGGAGATATCATTGAATCCCGGTTCGCGGTTGAACGGAGAAACCGTACGATCCACAGCCGGATGAGGGATTATCTCTATGAATTAAAACACAGTGATGTGCTGGAGACATCGATCATCCCACTGGGAGACGGTGTGGCACTCAGCATTAAGAAGAAAAAAGAAGAGAAGGAGAATCGATAAGATGAGAAACAGACATCCAGAATTACTGATTCCTGCAAGCAGTCTGGAAGTGTTGAAGACTGCGGTTATGTTTGGTGCAGATGCAGTATATATCGGAGGAGAAGCGTTCGGACTTCGTGCAAAGGCAAAAAATCTTCTCCATGGAAGACATGAAAGATGGAGTGCGGTTTGCACATGACCATGGCGCAAGAGTCCATGTCACCGTGAATATTCTTGCACACAATGATGACCTGGAGGGAGCAGCAGAGTATTTAAAAGAACTGAAAGAAATCGGTCCGGACGCCCTGATCATTGCAGACCCGGCAATCTTTATGCTTGCCAAAGAGATCTGCCCGGAGATTGAAAGACACGTCAGCACGCAGGCAAATAATACCAACTACGGTACATTTAACTTCTGGTGGAACCTGGGAGCAAAACGTGTGGTAACAGCCAGAGAGCTTTCGTTAAAAGAGATCAAAGAGATCCGTGCACATATCCCGGAAGAGATGGAGATTGAAAGCTTTATCCACGGGGCAATGTGTATCTCTTATTCCGGAAGATGTCTCTTGAGTAATTTCTTCACAGGAAGAGATGCCAATCAGGGAGCCTGTACACATCCGTGCCGCTGGAAATATTCCGTGGTAGAAGAGACGAGACCGGGCGAATATATGCCGGTATATGAGAATGAAAGAGGTACCTACATTTTGCAACTCTAAGGATCTGTGTATGATCGAGCACATTCCGGAGATGATCGATGCCGGAATCGACAGCTTTAAGATCGAAGGACGTATGAAGACGGCCCTGTATGTGGCAACAGTTGCGAGAACGTACCGTAAGGCAATTGATGATTATCTGGAAGATCCGAAGAAATATGAGGCAAATATGCCGTGGTACAAGGATCAGATTTCAAATTGTACCTATCGTCAGTTCACGACAGGATTTTATTTTGGAAAACCAAGTGAAGAAAGCCAGATTTATGACAGTAATACGTATATCAGAGAGTACACATATCTTGGCATCATAGGAGAGATTAAAGACGGACTGTACAGGATTGAACAGCGAAATAAATTCTCGGTAGGCGAAGTGATTGAGATCATGAAACCGGACGGACAGAATGTAGAGCAACTGTAGAAAAAATTCATAGATGAGGATGGAAATGAACAGGAAAGTGCACCACATCCGAAACAGGTGCTTTATGTGGCACTCAGTGCAGATGCATCGGTATATGATATTTTAAGAAGAGCAGAAAAAGAAACAGAATAATCTTATGGAAAAGAAGACAGTGATTCAGTGCAAAAATGGAAAAGCACAGAATCACTGTTTTTTGCATAGAATATAATAAAACTGCCGGGGAGGGAGCCGTTGTATTGAAATCATTTCCCCAACCCCTCACAGCAGCAGAAGAAAAGTATTATGTGCAAAAATATACAGAGGGTGATCTGGAAGCAAAGCATATTTTGATAGAAAGAAATCTGAGGCTGGTTGCCCATATTGTAAAAAAATATCAGCCTCCGCCGGAGGAAATGGAAGATCTTCTGTCTATTGGGACAATAGGACTTATGAAAGCTGTTGTTACGTTTGATCCGGAAAAAAGTGCAAGACTTGCAACATATGCAGCTCGTTGTATAGAAAATGAATTATTGATGCATTT
>ENA-OQBL01000396-OQBL01000396.1-human-gut-metagenome-genome-assembly--contig:-NODE-396-length-23716-cov-5.672729_pt1 | contig 23716 bp, 19 predicted proteins | sample MGYA00242747_ERZ504553 | MGnify/ENA primary metagenome ERZ504553 (study PRJEB26092, sample SAMD00036240) | human gut metagenome | host: Homo sapiens | study: EMG produced TPA metagenomics assembly of...
CAAGCCTGCTTCCGAAAAGGCAGATATACGAAAAGGCTCTCGTCTTTCAAGGCGAAAACCTTGAGAGACGAGAGCCTGTAAAGTTCAAACTACAGGGCACCCGTGGTACCACTCTCTTTGCTGCGCCTTTGGGCACAGCCGCTTTGCACGATCGGCTTTTTGCGGCGAATCGCTGCCCTTGTAACGGTGGACATCCGTCAGAGCCTACTTGTGTGTTCAGCCCTGCCGCTCAGGGGCCAGTAACCGAAACCCTCTGCACCCGCCTTGCACCACCCGGCGGCTCTCTGTACGCAGAAGAAAATCGATTTTTTTCCCCGTCAACGCATTTGTGCTTTTTTCAAAGTGGACTAAGTTTAGCATGATTCGCGGGCAGTGTCAAGCAATCTGACTCATTCTCAAAATGAAACAATTTCACAAAATAAGGGGCAGAATTTTCCAAAATTATGCACGAGGCGTTAATGTTAACAATTTGCTAAGTTTTTGGAAAGTTGTGCTCGAATTGCTGTTGCGCCCGGTTTTACTGTGCTATACTACTTGCATCAGGAACCAAAGGAGGAATTGCCACATGAAAGAAGTCAAACCTTCCAAAAAGCCGCTGGCGATCTACTACGCCATCGTGCTGGCGGTCCTGCTGCTGCTCAACCTTGTGCTGCTGCCGTGGATGAGCGAGCGTCAGGTGGAGGAAGTGGACTACGGTACCTTTATGACCATGACCGAGGAAAAGAACATCGGCCGTGTGGATATCGAATCCAACCAGATCATTTTTACCGATAAAGAGGAAAAGCAGGTCTACAAGACCGGCCTGATGAACGACCCGGAGCTTACCCAGCGCCTGTATGATGCCGGAGCACAGTTTTCCAGCGAGATCGTGGAGCAGGGGTCGCCGATGCTCAATTTCCTGATCTGGTTCCTGCTGCCCATCCTGTTGTTCAGCTTCATCGGCAATCAGATGAACAAAAAGCTGATGGAAAAGGCCGGCGGCGGCCCGGGGTCCATGATGTTCGGCGGCGTGGGCAAGTCCAACGTCAAGGTCTATGTGCAGTCCACCCACGGCATCCGCTTTGCGGATGTGGCCGGTGAGGATGAAGCCAAGGAAAACCTGCAGGAGATCGTGGATTACCTGCACGACCCCGGCAAGTACGAGAGCATTGGCGCATCCATGCCCAAGGGCATCCTGCTGGTGGGCCCTCCGGGCACCGGCAAGACCATGCTGGCCAAGGCCGTGGCAGGCGAATCCAATGTGCCGTTCTTCTCTATTTCCGGTTCTGAATTCGTGGAGATGTTCGTGGGCATGGGCGCGTCCAAGGTGCGCGACCTGTTCCGACAGGCCAAGGAAAAGGCCCCCTGCATCGTGTTCATCGATGAGATCGATGCCATCGGTCAGAAGCGCAACAGCGGCAATCTCGGCGGCAACGACGAGCGTGAGCAGACTTTGAACCAGCTGCTCACCGAGATGGACGGCTTTGAGGGCAACACCGGCGTCATCATTCTGGCGGCTACCAACCGCCCGGATTCGCTGGACCCGGCGCTGACCCGTCCCGGACGTTTTGACCGCCGTGTGCCGGTGGAGCTGCCCGACCTCAAGGGCCGCGAAGAGATTTTGAAGGTCCACGCCAAAAAGGTGGCACTGGCCCCGGGCATCGACTTCAACACCGTGGCCCGGATGGCCTCCGGTGCCTCCGGCGCAGAGCTGGCCAACATCGTCAACGAAGCAGCTCTGCGCGCTGTGCGTGCAGGCCGCAAGAGCGTGACGCAGGCCGATCTGGAGGAGAGTATCGAGGTGGTCATTGCAGGCTACCAGAAGAAGAACTCCATCCTTACCGACAAGGAAAAGTGCATCGTGGCCTACCACGAGATCGGCCATGCACTGGTGGCGGCCAAGCAATCCAACTCTGCCCCTGTGCAGAAGATCACCATTATCCCCCGCACCTCCGGCGCACTGGGCTACACCATGCAGGTGGACGAGGGCAACCACTACCTGATGAGCAAGGAAGAGCTGGAAAACAAGATCGCCACCCTCACTGGCGGACGCGCCGCCGAGGAAGTGGTGTTCCGATCCATCACCACCGGTGCCTCCAACGATATTGAGCAGGCCACCAAGCTTGCCCGCGCCATGCTTACCCGCTACGGCATGAGCAAGGACTTTGACATGGTGGCGCTGGAGACCGTGAACAACCAGTATCTGGGCGGTGACACCTCGCTGGCCTGCTCGGCGCAGACCCAGCGCGAGATCGACCAGAAGGTGGTGGAGTTGGTCAAGGCTCAGCACGAAAAGGCTGTCCGCATCCTGACCGACAACCGCGCCAAGCTGGACGAGCTGGCACAGTATCTGTACCAGAAGGAGACCATCACCGGCGAGGAGTTCATGGAGATCCTGAACCGGGAACCGGCACAGGCCCAGTGACCCCGGCGGCAGAGCTGCCAAAAAAGTTTTTTTGAGCCTGCTGCAATAATCCCGCCGCCGCATCCGTTTATAAGACAGATGCGGCGGTTTTGTATTACACCGCATGGCAGACCATGGTTTTCCACAAAACAAAAATGTGCGGTGCAAAACCGCCGTCAACGGAGGTATTCCAAATGAAACTGAACCATAAATTTGTCCGTACCGTCACCACCACCGCTGCAGTGCTGGGTGCTGCCGCCATGCTGAGCGTGGGCGCATTTGCCGCAGAGGCAGACATCAACGACCCTGCTGCCGCAGGCTATCTGCCCCCGCAGGAGCAGATGGTGCAGGGGGATATCGCCCTGCACAGCGCCGATGTGGCGATCGGCGAAAAGGACCCCACCTACGGCGGCTACGGCGCACCGGAGGGAAACCCCATTCAGGGCAATATCATGCTGATCTCCGGCGATGAGCTGGCCGCCCCGTCTGCAGATGCAGCGGCGAAAAAGAGCGAGGCCCGCTACACCGTCAAAGGCCTGTTCGGCAGAGAAGTGCTGTACACTGCCCGCCAGAAGGACAGCGTGCTGACGCTGGATGTGCCTGCCGGTTCTGCTACTTTCCGCACCACCGTGCAGGACATGCAGACCCTGCTGAACGAGGGCGTGAGCACGCTGGTGGTCCAGACTGAGAAGGGCTCCACCACCCTGAACCTGTCTCTGCTGGTGGAGGGCCAGAAGGGCACCGACCGCGTGGTGCTGCGCCGACTGGGCGAAAACACCTTCCTCACCGTGGGCCTGCGCTGCCGCCGCGATTTGATCGTGGGGCGCTGACCGCTGAGATCAAATGATGAAAGGGCTGCTGCACGCAGGGATGTGCAGCGGCCCTTTTTGCGCTTTTCTGTTAAGTTTTTGAAAATTTGCGCAGATGTCTTTGCAAAGTCTGCCGGGAGATGTTATAGTTAAATTGAAACAGTATGCATTCCCGATAGAAAGGAAAAAACGCCATGGAGCATTTTGTGGAGTTTGAGGACGTTTGCAAATACTATCAGACCGGCAGTGTGAAGATCGCCGCCGCAGACCACCTGAATTTCTATGTGGATAAGGGCGAGTTCTGCATCATCGTGGGGCCTTCCGGCGCAGGCAAGACCACCCTGCTGAACATCCTTGGAGGCATGGACAGCTGCGACGAGGGCAACGTCTGGCTGGACGGCCAGAACGTGAGCCATTTTACCGCCAGAGAGCTCACCACCTACCGCCGGTACGACGTGGGCTTTGTGTTCCAGTTCTACAACCTTGTGCAGAACCTGACCGCACTGGAGAACGTGGAGCTGGCCAGCGAGATCTGCCGCGACCCGCTGGACCCCAAAGAGACCCTGCGCAGTGTGGGTCTGGGAGAGCGGCTGAACAACTTCCCGGCCCAGCTTTCCGGCGGCGAGCAGCAGCGGGTGTCCATTGCCCGCGCACTGGCCAAAAACCCCAAGCTTCTGCTCTGCGACGAGCCCACCGGTGCACTGGATTACAAAACCGGCAAGCAGGTGCTGGCCCTTTTGCAGGATACCTGCCGCCGCACCGGCCGCACGGTGATCGTTATTACCCACAACACCGCCCTGACGGCGATGGCAGACCGCATCATTCAGGTACGCAGCGGCAAGATCGTCTCCAATCAGGTCAACGAGCACCCTGTGCCGGTGCAGGAGATTGAGTGGTGAGAGCTGTGCTGAAAAGTTATCGTAAAAACATCCTGCGGGAAATGAAGGACAACCTGAGCCGCATGGTCTCGCTGTTCGGCATCGTGGCGCTGGGCGTGATGATGCTGACCGGCCTGATGAGTTTTGCGCCCAGCATGCGCATCGCCGGGCAGAAATACTACGTGCAGCAGAACGTGTTCGACCTGCGGGTACTGTCCACGCTGGGTCTTTCGGAGGAGGACATTGCCGCCATTGCCGCCGTGGACGGCGTGGAGGCTGTGCAGCCGGTGAAATATCAGGACGTGGAGGCCCAGTGGCAGGGCCAGAGCGAGACGGCGGTGGTGCGCCTGCAGCAGCTGCCCGCCGACCCCGGGGCCGACACGGCAGAAAATATGAACCGTCTGGTGTTGCTCTCGGGCCGGATGCCTGAGGCCCCGGACGAGTGCGTGGTACATGTGATGGGCTACGGCGACCCGGTGGAACCGGGCACGGTGCTCACCCTGCCGGAGGACACCGAATATGTGAGCCGGAAGCAGTTCACGGTAGTGGGCACCGTGCAGGACCCGCAGCATTTTTCCACGGACAAGGAGAGCAGCACCGCCGGTGACGGCCAGCTGGATGATATTGTGTTCCTGCCGGAGGGCAGCCTAACCACGGATTATTATACGGTGTGCTATCTCAAAGTAAAAAATGCCGGCCTGTATGATAATTACTCGGACGCGTATCAGGCAGCAGTGGATGACACAGCCGCAAGGGTAAAGGCCATCAGCGGCGCACAGTGCACGGCCCGGCGGGCGGAGCTGATCGAGGATGCCAGTGCAGAGCTGGCCGATGCCCGGGCCGAGTACAACGACAAAAAAGCCGAAGCAGACCGTCAGTTTGCGGAGGCAGAGCAGCAGCTGGCCGATGCACAGGCACAGCTGGACAGCGCCAAAGCCCAGCTGGACGCGGGCGAAGCGGAGCTTGCCGCCAACAAAAAGGCCCTGCCGGATACTATGCAGGGCGGTGCGGACGAGCTGGTGAGCGGCGAGGAACAACTGCTGGAATTTGAGGATCAGCTGCAACAGATCGAGATGCTGGTGAACCTGAAAAAGGTGGCCGACCCGCTGCTGGGCTATGCCGAAACGGCTCTGAACAATGCACAGAAAGCGCTGGACGAGGCCGAGCCCGCCGACGAGGAATACACCGACCTGCGGGACGCCCTGCAGAAGGCGCAGGATGCTTACGACAACATCAGCGGCCAGCTGAACGGCTATCAGGCCCAGCTGGACGAGGGCAAGCGCCAGATGTATGCACAGGGGCTGATCTCTTCGCCCAGCCTTTCCAACGAGCAGCTGGTGACTGAGGCAAAGGCAGCACTGCGCCAGATGAAGGTAAAGCTTCTGCAGGGGCAGCTGCAGCTCACCACCGGCACGGCCACAGCCTACACCCAGTTTGATGCGGCTCGCACCCGGCTGGACGAAGGCTGGCGGCAGTACAACGACGGCGTGCAGCAGCTGGCCGATTCCCGCGCAGAGTACGAGAGCCAGAAGGCCGATGCCGAACAGCAGCTGGCCGACGGCCTTGCCCAGCTGAACGATGCCGAGGAGCAGGTGAGCCAGATCAAGAGCGGCGAGTGGTATGTGCTGGACCGCAGCTCCACCGTGAGCTTTGTCACCTTTGAGCAGTATGCCGACCGCATGGATGCCATTGCACGGGTGTTCCCGGTGTTCTTCTTCCTGGTGGCGGCGCTGGTGGCCACTACTACTATGACCCGCATGGTGGACGAGAACCGCCTGCAGCTGGGTACTCTGAAAGCTCTGGGTTACTCCAACGCAAAGATCGCAGGCAAGTATCTGTTCTATGCCCTCAGCGCCAGCGTGCTGGGCAGCATCGTGGGCATGGTCATCGGTTTTGTGGTGTTCCCGCTCATCATCTGGTATGCTTACCAGATGATCTTCAGCATGTCCACCTTTACGCTGCACTTTTACCCCGGCATGGCGGCAGCCAGCGTGGCCATCAGCGCGGCCGTCATCGGTTTTGCTACATGGAACGCCTGCCGTGCCAGCCTGAAGGAAAAGACTGCAGCTTTGCTGCTGCCCCGGGCCCCGGTGGCAGGCAAGCGCATCTTTTTGGAGTACATCACCCCGCTGTGGCAGCACATGAGCTTCTCCCAAAAGACCACAGCCCGCAACCTGTTCCGCTACAAAAAGCGCTTCTTCATGACAGTGCTGGGCGTGGCAGGCTGCACGGCGCTGCTGCTGATCGGTTTTGGCATTCAGGATTCCATCCTGCCCATCGTGGACAAGCAGTCCGGGCAGCTGACCCACAACGATCTCACCATCTCGCTCAGCGATGAAAAGGCGCTGACCATGGAGCAGGGCCTTGCCGACACGCTGGACAGCAGCAGTGCGGTCCACAGCTGGGGCGCGTTCTACACAAAGTCCACCACCCTTTATAATGAAGAGGGCGGGAGCGCCGATGTCAGCATCGTAGGCGCGGAGGACGATGCCCGGATGACCGAATACTTCACCTTCCGCACCCGGGTGGGCCACGACCCCATTCCCTTTGAAGAGGACAGCGTGATCCTGACCGAAAAAACGGCCCTGAATCTGGAGCTGAGCGTGGGCGATACGTTCTATGTGGAGGCTGCAGACGGAAGCCGCGTGCAGCTGACCCTGACCGGCATTACCGAGAACTACATGTTCACCCGGCTGTATCTCTCCAATGCGCAGCTGGAGAGCCTGCTGGGCGGAACGCCGGAGTGGAACACCGTCTACGGCCTGACCGGCTGTACCACCGAGGCGGAGTACAACGCCCTGCGCACAAAGCTGCTGGCCTGCAACTATGTGAGCAGCGTCAGCTTCACCGAGGACACCACCTCCATGTTCGGCAGCCTGATCGGCAGCCTGAACTACGTGGTGGTGCTGATCATCGTGTGCGCGGCGGCGCTGGCGGCGGTGGTGCTGTACAACCTGATCAGCGTCAACCTTGCCGAGCGCAAAAAGGAGCTTGCCACTATCAAGGTTCTGGGCTTCTATGACAAAGAAGTGTACCGCTACATCTTCCGCGAGATCGAGCTTTTGTCCCTCATCGGCTCCGGCGTGGGCCTGCTGCTGGGCGTGCCGCTGCACCGGTTCATCATCCTGACCGTGGAAATGGATCAGCTGATGTTTATTCGCACCATTGCACCCCGCAGTTATCTGCTGGCAGTGGCATTGACGATGCTGTTCACCTTTGTGGTGTGCTTTGCCATGCGGCGGCATGTGCGGCATATCAGCATGGTGGAAAGCATGAAAGCCCCGGAGTGACAGCATGACAGCGGCAAAGAACCGGTAAATTCATAAAAGCTTCATATAAATAACATGCTTTCGCAGAAATTCTTTGGTATGATAATGCTACCGACAGGCGGGGCCGCAACCGCCTGAACGGGCAACATGATTCCTCCTTTACCAAACCAAATACCGCAAAACAAAACACCGCGCCTTGTCTGATCCGCAGCAGACAGGGCGCGGTGTCTTGTTTAAACCGTTAAGTTTTCAGCATCTGCGGCAATGGCATCGGCCTGCTGCTGGGTGAGCACGCGGCACTTGACCATCCGCTTGAGCACCACCTGCATCCGCTTGAAGGCAAGCTCTGGGCTGCTGGCGTAGGTGGAAGGCGCATTGGGCATACCCGCCAGATAGATCGCTTCGGCATCGGTCAGCTGGGCCGGTTCCTTGCCAAAGTAGCCCTCGGCAGCTTCTGCAATGCCATAATACCCGCTGCCAAAATAGATGGTGTTGGCGTACATCTCAAAGATCTGCTGCTTGGAGTAGGTCTTTTCAAGATCAAAAGCAGCAAGCATCTCGGCAGCCTTGCGGGCCAGATGCTTGTCCTGCGTGAACAGCTCGTTCTTGGCAAGCTGCTGGGTCAGGGTGCTGCCACCCTCGGCCAGCGAGTGGGTGCGCAGGTCGGCCAGCAGGGCGCGGGCAATGGCCCCCGGGTCAATGCCCTTGTGGGTCATAAAATGCTCGTCCTCGGTGCAGATGACTGCGTTAATATAGATCTGCGGCAGCGCATCGTAGGAAGTATAGCTCCCGCGGGCACAGATGGTGTCGTACATGGAAGCCACTGGGTAACTGCTGGCGGCACTGCGGTACAGCTGCCTGCCCTGATAAAAGAACCAGCCGCCTGCCAGCAGCCCGCCAAGCAGCAGGATGCAAAGAACAACGAGCAGGCTCTGCTTTAAAAAATGAAAGAAACGATGCAGCATCGAAAAACTCCTTTGATGATCAAAAAAGAACGCTACCATAATAAACGATTTGCAGGGCGTTTGCAAGGAATAGCTTTAGTATAACAATAAAATTTTAAGGTTTTATCAATGGAAAAATAAAAATTTTCGAAGAAGCAGAAGTGTTACTCCTGTTGGAACTGCACAACGGGATGCTGCAAATGCGGGCTGCGCATCGTGCAGAAAACTCAATTTGAAAAAAAATGGAATTAACCTATTGACAAACTGGGTAAGAGAGAATATAATGCAAACAATAAATCCACAAACCTAGTAGGAAAAAGAAAGCAAAGGTTTTGCTTCCCGGTACAGAGCAGATAGAGGCGCCGGTTTGTAGATGAGTGGGAAAGAGTTTTACGGGAAAGGAGGGCACGGATATGAAGCTGATTTGGAACGACCTGCTGCATGCAAACTTCCGCTGTGGGCGAATGTGCGGTGACCGGGCAGAACATCTGGCTGTGAACTGTACGATGCCCTCTTGCTGTGCACGAATGTGTACCCGAATGTGACGTTGACAGAATCGCTTTGAATTGTGTTTGCCCGATGCGCTTTTGTATCACGCATCGGGATTTTTTGTATCAGAAAATTATACTATAAGTACAAATAGAGAGGTAAAATACTATGTCTAACTATAAATTTGAGACCCTGCAGCTTCACGTTGGCCAGGAGCAGGCCGATCCCGCAACCGATTCCCGTGCAGTGCCTATCTATCAGACCACTTCCTATGTGTTCCGCAACAGCCAGCACGCAGCAGACCGCTTTGGTCTGGCAGATGCCGGCAACATCTACGGCCGTCTGACCAACTCCACGCAGGACGTGTTCGAGAAGCGCATCGCTGCTCTGGAGGGCGGCGTGGCTGCTCTGGCAACCGCCTCCGGTGCCGCTGCCATCACCTACACCATCGAAGCACTGGCACAGGCCGGTGACCACATCGTGGCTCAGAAGACCATCTACGGCGGCAGCTACAACCTGCTGGAGCACACCCTGACCCAGTTCGGTGTCACCACTACCTTTGTCAATGCACACGATCTGGCTGAGGTGGAGAATGCCATCCAGCTCAACACCAAGGCCGTCTATCTGGAAACTCTGGGCAACCCCAACAGCGATATCCCCGATATCGATGCCATTGCAGCCATCGCGCACAAGCACGGCCTGCCGCTGGTCATCGATAATACCTTCGGCACCCCGTACCTGATCCGTCCCATTGAGCACGGCGCAGATATCGTCGTCCATTCCGCCACCAAGTTCATCGGCGGCCACGGCACCACGCTGGGCGGCATCATCGTGGACAGCGGCAAGTTCGACTGGAAGGCAAGCGGTAAGTTCGGCAACATTGCTGACCCCAACCCCAGCTATCACGGCGTTTCCTTTGCCGATGCAGCAGGCCCCGCAGCTTTTGTCACCTACATCCGTGCGATCCTGCTGCGTGATACCGGTGCCACCATTTCGCCGTTCAACGCCTTCCTGCTGCTGCAGGGTACCGAGACCCTGAGCCTGCGCATCGAGCGCCATGTGGAGAACACCAAGAAGGTAGTCGAGTTTCTGGCAAACCACCCGCAGGTGGAGAAGGTCAACCACCCCTCCCTGCCGGATCACCCGGATCACGCCCTGTACGAGAAGTACTTTCCCAATGGCGGTGCATCCATCTTTACCTTCAACATCAAGGGCGGTCGCGAGGAAGCATTCAAGTTCATCGATAACCTGAAGATCTTCTCCCTGCTGGCAAACGTTGCTGATGTGAAGAGTCTGGTCATCCACCCGGCTTCCACCACCCACAGCCAGCTGAATGACGAAGAGCTGGCCGAGCAGCAGATCTATCAGAACACCATCCGCCTGTCCATCGGCACTGAGCACATCGACGATATCATTGCTGATCTGGAAGCAGGTTTCGCAGCCGTCCGCGGCGAGTAAATCTTATCCCCTTAGAACCTCCGACAGAATGTGTATGCCTTGTTTTTTCTCCTGATCTCTTCCAAAAATTCCTTATATCCTAAACACAGCAAAAGGGTCCCGGAATTTTCTCCGGGACCCTCTTGCTGTTTGCGGCAAAATGCCGTCAGCCTTTCACGCCGCCCAAAGCAACACCGCGGACGATGAACTTGGAAAGCAGCAGGTACACGATGATGACGGGCAGAATGGCGATGGCCACCATCATGTAAACCTTGCCCATATCAAACTTGAGGAAGTCTGCACTGCGCAGCTGTGCGATCAGGATGGGCAGGGTCTTTTTGTCGGCGCTGTCCAGCACCAGAGCGGGAATGAAGTAGTTGTTCCAGCTGGCCACGAAGGAGAAAATGGCCTGCACTGCCAGAGCGGGCTTCATAATGGGCAGCACAATCTTGTTGAAGGTGTAGAACTCGCCTGCACCGTCGATGCGGGCAGCCTCTACGATCTCCATGGGAAGGGAAGCGTCCAGATACTGCTTCATGAAGAAGAACACGGTGGGCGCTGCAATGCTGGGCAGGATCAGCGGGATAAAGCTGTTCTTCAGGCCCATCTTGGTGATGAGCTGCAAAAAGCCCAGAGCGGACACCTGCGTGGGCATGGTCATGATCAGCAGGATAATGGCGAACGCGGCCTTTTTGAATTTGAAGTTATAGGCGTAGATGCCGTAGGCCGTCAGGGCCGAGAAGTACACGCTGAACGCCGCCGAGCAGGCGGAGACGATCAGGCTGTTGCGGATGCCGGTGATGACAGGGATGTTAGCATCGGCCAGCACGTTCTGGAAGTTGGTGATGAGCGATTTGCCCGGCAGCATCGAGAAGCCTTTCTGGATCTCGAAGTGGGTGCGGGTGGAGTTGATCACCAGCACATAGAAGAAGAACAGGCACAAAAAGCTGATGAGCACCAGCACCAGATAACACCATGCGCGGCGTGCAGCCAGTGTTGCTTTTTTCCGATTGATTTCTAGGAGTGTGTGCCATAATCATTTCCCTCCTTTTGCTGCCTTTTTGGCGGCGTTCAGTTCTTTGCGCTGGGCGCGGGTCAGGCCGTCATCCTCCTTGGTAAGGGAGAAGTAGACCACAACGCACAGCACTGCACACACGAGGAACAGCACCACCGAGACTGCACCGGCCATGCCGTAGTTCTTGCTGAACAGGTGGTTGTTCAGGTACATGATCATGGTGGTGGAGGTGCGGTCCGGGCCGCCCTTGCCGTTGGTCAAAATCTGCGGCACATCGAACATCTGCAGGCCGCCGATCATGGAGGTGATCATGACGTAAACAAGGATGGGACGGATCAGCGGAATGGTGATCTTCCAGAACATCTGGTTCGGGGTGCAGCCGTCCAGTTCAGCCGCTTCGTACAGGGTGGGATCTACGCCCATGATCGCAGCCATCAGCATGATGGTGGTGTTGCCGAACCACATCAGGAAGTTCATCAGGCCGATCAGCCCGCGGTTGCCCCACACGGTGTTCAGAAAGCTGATGGGTGCATCAATCCAGCCCATGCTCTGCAGCACGGCGTTCACCGGGCCGTTGTCCGAGAACAGCGCGAAGAACAGCATTGCAAAGGCGGAGGCCATAATCAGGTTGGGCATGTAGATGACCGTCTTGAAGAAGGTCTGGCCCTTCAACTTCAGGCGCAGATCGGTGAACCATGCTGCCAGCAACAGGGAAATGGCGATCTGCGGGATAAAGCCGATGATCCACAGGATCAGCGTGTTGCCAAAGTACTTGGGCAGATCGGTGGCGAACAGGGTAATGTAGTTTTTCAGGCCCACAAAGTTCGGGCCAATGATCTTCAGGCCGCTGCGGTAATATTCAAAAAAGCTGTAGTAAATGGTGGATGCCAGAGGGATCAGCTGGAATACCGCGAAGATGATGAAGAACGGCGCAATGAAGATGTAGCCCCATTTCGCGTAGCTGATCGACCCTTTCGTTTTTCTTTTCTCCCATAGGATCGCCTCCTGATAAATTTGCGGAAAGACAGGGGCGGGCGGGAACACTCCGGCCCGCCCCTGCGTATTCACTTTTCCGTTTTAGGGTCGGCTGCTATTATGCGGGCCACACCACGTCGGTCAGCTCAGGATACTTCTCCTTGATAGCGGTCTCGAAGTTTGCCTTTGCGGTATCTTCGTCCACGTTGCCGGTAAAGTAATCCTTGAATGCATTCTGGAAGCTCTCATTCAGGCCCTGATCGTACGGGCCGGCGTTGGACATATCGATCTTGGCTGCAGCCTCTGCAAACAGAGCGATGTGGTTCTGGCCGCCCAGGAAAGCGGAGCTGTAATCGCTGTTTGCGATCTCGTTCATAGCCTTCTCGTTGTTGGTGTAGTCCTGCGTATCCATGGTGATCTGCTTCATGATAGCTTCATCGCAGGTCAGCTTCTGCATAACATCCTTAATGGTCTCGATGTTGTCGCTGCCGGCTGCGCCGCAGATCCAGGTGCCGCCCCAGTAGTAGGGCTGAGGGCCTTCGCACACAGCGTAGTCGCCGTAGATGCCGTTGCCAACCTCTTCCTTGCCGCCCTCAGCGACAGGAGTCTCCAGCGAGTTGCCCAGCAGGGTGAAGTTGATGCCCCAGGTGGAGTAGAAGAAGCCGAACACCTTACCGGTGGGACCCTGATCGGCTGCCCACTGGCTGTCCCACAGGCTGGACTTGTTGTTATAGCCCTTATCGGTGTACTCCTTGGTCTGATCGACCCACTTCATAATGTTCTCATCAACGGTAACAGTAGTGCCGGTGACCCACGGAGCTGCCACGTTGTTGGAGAAGGTGCGGTATGCATCATCAAAGCCGGACAGCATCTTGTAGCCCTTGGCGGCTGCCTGTGCAGCTACATCATTGAACTTATCCCAGTCGGACAGGTAGGTCTGCACTTCGGCGGGATCATCGGTGCCCAGAACATCCTTGGCAATGCTGCGGCGGTATGCAAACAGACCGGGAGTTGCCTGCCAGGTGGTGCCGCGCTGGCTGCCGTCCACACTAACGATGTCCTTGGTGTACTGGTACTGGCCAGCCAGATCGTCGTCGGTCAGGCCGATGTCTGCCTTGACATCCAGAACGTAATCGGAATCCACATACTTCAGAGCATAGTCAGCCTCGATCAGGAAGATGTCGATCTTGTCGTCATCAGCAGCGCTGTCCTGACTCAGCAGGGCTTCGTCCAGCTTGTTCTGATAGTTGTTGTTCTCGTTGGCATTGATGGTCCACTTCACAACGGTGCCATCCTTCAGGGTGGTGGTGGACTTGTCGGCTGCGATCTCGGAAACTTCCGGATAGTAGTCGTTGAAGCGGCTCTGGAACTCATCATTCCAGCACCAGATGTTCAGCACCTTGCCCTGTGCTGCGGGAGCAGCGGAAGCAGCAGAGGAAGCCGGAGCAGAAGAAGCGGTGCTGGTGGAAGCGGAAGAACCGCCGCAGGCAGCCAGAGCTGCACCAATGGTCACGGCACCGGAAGCGAGCAGGAAATTACGGCGAGAGATCTTTTTCATAAGGGTAAACCTCCTTCATGGTTTTCCATTATTTGCAAAAGTTTTCTTCATAAAAGGTTCCGTAGCAAGAGCCTTTAGAGACATATTAAAGAATGCTGACCGACCCGCCGTCCAGCAATTTGCCAGAAACGCGGATCTGTTCGGGCAGGGTCACTCTTGGATGCTCGATGAGCTCAATGAGCTTGTCGGCAGCCGTGCGGCCCAGCGCAGCGGTGTTCTGCTGGTAAGTCACCAGCTGAGGCTTGACCACCCGCGAGAGGTAGATGCCGTCGTAGCCCATCACCGAAACATCCTCCGGGATCGAAAGCCCCTTTTCGCTGATGGCGTTGTAGCCGCCCAGCGCGGAGAAATCGTCCGGGAAGATGATGCAGGTGGGCGGCTGCGGAAGCTCCAGCAGCGCTTTGGTCTCGGCGGCACAGCGGTCAGCATCATGGTAGATGCCCTCCCGCACATAAGCTTCCGGGATCTTCAGGCCAAGCTCTTCGCAGGCCTGATAGAAACCTGCAACACGGTTCTCGGTAACGGCGGTTTTTTCGCCGTGGATAAAGGCGATGCGGCGGTGGCCGCAGGCCCATGCCTGCCGCACCAGTGCCTTCAGGCCGAAAACGTTATCCGAGAGGATCGCCATGCGGTTATTGAACACATGATCGATCGTGACCACCGGCACCTCGCTGTTCACCAGCTCCACCACCTGCGGCTCGTAGAAATTCACGCAGGCGATCACCACACCGTCCACATTGCGGTAGCGGCAGTGCTCAAGGTAGCTCATGCTCTTGCCGCTGATATTGTGGTTGATAAAGGTGATGTCGTAGCCGTGTTTCTCGGCTTCCACCTTGAAGCTGTCCAGCACGGCGGAAAAGTATTCGTGGGTCAGGCCGCTCTGCCGTTCATCCACGAACAGAACGCCCAGATTGTAAGTACGGTTTGTTTTCAAGGAACGGGCGGCAGCATTGGGCAGGTAGCCCATACGGTGCGCTGCGGCCCGCACCCGTTCTCGTGTGGCAGGCGAGATATCCGGCTGGTCGTTCAGCGCCTTGCTGACCGTTGCCACCGATACGCCGCATTCCTTTGCCAGATCTTTCAGGGACGGCATCGCTCGTTTGCCTCCTTCCGAAGAACGTTTTACGGGGGATGTTCTCCGTCAAGTTCTTAATCGTTTTCGCAATTTCATGATAGCGTATTTTGTACGAAAAATCAAGCTCGAAAGAATAACTTTCATTGCTTTTGACTCAATTTTGGCGTTTTGCTCGTTTCTGAAGAACCGAAATTGTGCACCTTGGATGGATTTCGTTACATTTCGGTTAAAATCAAAAGATTTTCGTTGCGGCTTCATTACGATTTTCGCCGTATATAATATTACCTATAAATTGTGTTTCAGCGTTTTCGCTTACAGGAAGCACAAAAAGCGTGCTTGAAATGAATTTTCTGAAAATCATGGAAACATGCGTATTTATGAAAGATACTTTCAGAAATTTTTTTAGAAAATCCTCTTGCTTTTTTGGCCTGCTTAGGCTATGCTAGAAGCAAAGAGAATGCTTTGATCGTCTGCCTTAATCGTTTTCGCAAAAACGATGCCGCCGGGGCTACCGGCAGCTGATAAGGAGGAAGCATTTATGAAATTCGGCCATTTTGATGACGCACGCAAAGAATATGTCATCACCACTCCGCAAACGCCCCTGCCCTGGATCAACTACCTTGGCAGCGAGGACTTCTTCAGTCTTGTTTCCAACACGGCGGGCGGCTACAGCTTTTACCGCGACGCTCGGATGCGCCGCCTGACCCGCTACCGCTATAACAGCTCCCCGCTGGATATGGACGGCCACCACATTTACATCAAGGATGGCGATACCGTCTGGAACCCCGGCTGGCAGCCCACCAAGACAGAGCTGGACAGCTACGCCTGCCGCCATGGTCTGGGATATACCATTCTGGAGGGTGAGAAGAACGGTGTTTCCGCTGCGCAGGAGCTGTTCGTGCCCACCGGCGATGCCTGTGAGCTGGACCGCCTGACTTTGAAAAATAAGACGGATGCCGTAAAAGAGCTGGATGTGTTCAGCTATGTGGAGTTCTGCCTGTGGGATGCCATTGACGACAGCTCCAACTTCCAGCGCAACTTCTCCACCGGCGAGGTGGAGGTGGAGCCGGCCATCATCTACCATAAGACGGAATACCGTGAGCGCCGCAATCACTATGCGGTATTCTGGAGCAATACCCCCGTCACCAGTTTTGACACCGCCCGCGATGCCTTCTGCGGTGTGTATGGCGGCCCTGCAGACCCGCAGGCCGTCCGCGCCGGGCACTGCTCCGGCAGCATCGCCCACGGCTGGGCACCGGTGGGCGCGCTGCACATCCATGTCACCCTTGCGCCGGGTGAGGAAAAGAAGATCCTCTTCGGTCTTGGCTACATCGAGAACCCGCAGGACGAAAAGTTCACGGCTCCCGGTGTCATCAACAAGGAGCGTGCCCATGCCATGATCGCACGCTATGCCACCGATGCACAGGTGGACTCGGCCCGCAAGGCGCTGGCCGACCACTGGGAAGCTCTGCTCTCCACCTACCATCTGGAATCCGGCGAGGAAAAGCTGGACCGTATGGTGAACATCTGGCACCAGTATCAGTGTATGGTCACCTTCAATATGAGCCGCTCGGCCAGCTACTTTGAAAGCGGGACCGGCCGCGGCATGGGCTTCCGCGACAGCTGTCAGGATCTGCTGGGCTTTGTACACATCATTCCGTCCCGCGCACGGGAGCGCATTCTGGATATCGCCGCCACCCAGTTTGAGGATGGCAGCGCATACCACCAGTACCAGCCCCTGACCAAGAAAGGCAACCGCGATATCGGCACCGGCTTCAACGATGACCCGCTGTGGCTCATTGCCGGCACTGCCGCCTATCTGCGCGAGACCGGCGACTGGTCTATTCTGGACGAGCAGGTGCCCTTTGATAATGATGCCAGCAAGGCACAGAGCCTGATGGAGCATCTGCGCCGCAGCTTTAACTTTACAGTCACCCACCTTGGCCCCCACGGCCTGCCGCTCATTGGCCGCGCCGACTGGAACGACTGCCTGAACCTGAACTGTTTCTCGGAGCACCCGGGCGAGAGCTTCCAGATCACCGGTCCCAGCGAAGGCCCTGTGGCCGAAAGCGTGTTCATTGCGGGCATGTTCGTCAAGTACGGCCACGAGTACGCCGAACTGTGCGACCACCTGAACCTTGCCGATGAAGCCGCTGCGGCCCGCAAGGCCGTGGACGGCGTGGAACAGGCGGCCCTGACCTCTGGCTGGGACGGCGCATGGTTCCGCCGCGCCTACGATGCTTTTGGCAAGCCTGTTGGCAGCAAGGAGTGCACCGAGGGCCAGATCTTCATTGAGCCGCAGGGCATGTGCGTCATGGCTGGCATTGGCAAGGAGACCGGTCAGGCCGCGCAGGCATTGAAGAGCGTAGAGGAACGGCTGGATACCAAGTACGGTGTGGTTCTGCACCAACCTGCATACACCAGTTATCAGCTCAATCTGGGCGAAATTTCCAGCTATCCTCCGGGATACAAGGAGAACGCCGGTATCTTCTGCCACAACAATCCGTGGATCAGCTGTGCCGAAGCCGTTCTGGGGCATGGCGACCGGGCCTTTGAGGTGTACCGCAAGACATGCCCGGCCTACATCGAGGATATTTCCGAGATCCACCGCACCGAACCCTATGTCTACAGCCAGATGGTGGCCGGTAAGGATGCCCCCACCTTTGGCGAAGCAAAGAACAGCTGGCTGACCGGCACTGCCGCATGGACCTTCTTCAATGTGAGCCAGTATATCCTTGGCATCCAGCCCACGCTGGACGGCCTGAAGGTAGACCCCTGTATCCCACACACGCTGGGCGGCTTCACCGTTACCCGCCGCTACCGGGGCGCAACCTATCACATTGCAGTGGATAATACCGCTGCAGTCCAGTACGGTGTGAAGAGCGTCGCTGTGGATGGCAAGCCCATTGAGGGCAGCCTGCTGCCGCTGGCACCAGAAGGCGCTGTGGTAGAGGTGCAGGTGACCATGGGATAACCTTTACTGCATTTTCATAATTTCTCCTTTGTGCTGTTCTGAAAGAACAGCGGCCTCCGCATTACGATCCTGCTTGGCATCATAATGCGGGGGCTTTTTGTTTGGCAGTTTATTTTGTCGGGAATACTGTTTCTGTTGTATCTGTTTTTTCACAACCTCAGCTTACAACAAAAAATGAGATAGGTAACCCCTTTCGGGGAAGTCTATCTCATTTTTTTGTTGGAGCTATTTTGCAACAGCCCCCTACTGCCGCCAGAACACCCCATGCTTATAATCGTTTTTCTGATACTCCAGCATCAGCCCAAGAACGATTTTCAATCCTGTGGGCAAGCTGGCAATGTCCACCCACTCCTGCCGGGTATGCGCTGATCCGCCATCTATCGTACCAATGGTATTGGCCGGGATACCCAGCGACAGCGGGATGTTGCTGTCCGTGGAGTTGGGCGTTTCGTCAGGCTCACGGCCTGTGAAGGCGCGAACAATCTCTTTACTTTTTTGCCGTGAATTGACCGAGTTTTTTCTGGTCAACAGGGCCGTTGCCGGGACGGATGCCCAGCAGCTCCACCTCAAAATCGCCACCTCTGCCATTCCAGTGCGCTACAGCACGACGGAATTTTTTGCTTCCATCTCTTCCAGACAATCCTGTGCGGTGGAACGGAACTCGTACAGCATGGATGCCTGCTGTGCAATGGAGTTGACCGTTGTGCCGCCCTCGATACGCCCCACATTATAGGTGGTGCGGGAACGTACCGGTGGCTGGATCTGGTACAGTTCATTCACGAGTCCACACAGCAGTTGAATGGCACTGGGGTCGCCAAAATTTGCATAGGAATGACCACCGGGCGTTTTACAGGTGATCTTATACCGATAAGAACCCACGGCACTGCTGCAGCAAAGCGGCATATAGATATCAAAAGAATAGAACCCCTGAATACGGGTGCCGTACTCGGCAAACAACGCCTTCGTACCGTCCAGATTGCCCAGACCTTCTTCGCAGGCATTCGCCACCACCAGCACACCATATTCCAGCGCGGTTTGTTTCTGGATCAGATATTTTGCAGCCATCAGCAAGTTGACGAGGTTGGCAGTATCATCGCCGATGCCCGGCGCAAATAGCTTGCCGCCCTCTTCCCGCAAGGGAAGATTTTCTACATCTGGGAACACAATATCCGTGTGGGCGGCAAAAACGACCAGTTCCTCAGTGTCCGGCCCCAGTTTGCAGATCACATTTTTAGCGCTGTCGATGCGGACATTTTCTGCCCCTTGTGCCCGGAGCCAATCCCGGCAGAATGCTGCCCGAAAATCCTCCTTTCGGGTCGGCGCAGGCATCTTTCCCAGTGTGCGCAGCAGTTCCAGCTGTTCGGTGCGGCATTCTTCTGCATAAGCTTCCACCTGCGCTTTTGTCTGTTCGTTCATAAAAACTTTCCCTCCCTGAACACGCCGAAAACCGCAGACAGTTTCCTGCCCGCGGTTCCGGCCTTCATTTAGCCTTCTAAGTCTTCACCATTGGTGGCGATACACTTCTGATACCAGTAAAAACTGTCTTTTCTACTGCGAGCCAGTGTGCCGTGACCGGCATCATCCTGATCCACATAGATCACGCCATACCGCTTGGACATTTCCATGCTGCCGCAGGAGACCAGATCGATAAAGCCCCACATGGTATAGCCAATCAACTCCACGCCGTCCTTGACAGCTTCCTTCATCGCCAGCTTTTCGTGATTTTTAATCTTCTAACCCATGGCTCCCGGTTACGGTTTTCAAGTATTTCTCCGGGTCACCGTTCAGAATCAATTCGGCATAGCCCAGCGGGTCATTATAGATGAGATAATCCAACTCTGACCTCTGCGCCATGGTCACGTCCAGTGCATCCTCGACCCCGGTACAGTCAATGGAAATTTTTCTCCCATTCCGGAGCAGCAGTTCTACGCAGCCGGTGTCCATGTTACCCGCTGTTACTACGAAAGGGGAATTGTTGGGTGAAGCAAAATAAGCGGCAGCCTCCCGATAGACATTTCTACGGGTTGGGAACCGCGGCGGAATCTGGCGGTCAGGGCCTTACGGGTTGCGTTTGCTGATTTTTCTACAACCCCTTGGCAGGGCTTTGAAAAATCAGAACGCGGCCCCAACAACTCCTCCCTGTTTCAGCCGCTGGCTGCGGTCGTCGTCGTTGCTGTTCAAGTCCTCTTATCCGCAGTTACTGCTAAAGGGAAACTGCCATGTAAAACAAAAAAGACAGTGGACAGTCTGCCTCCCGGTAGACATTCCTACGGGTTGGGAACCGCGGGCTAAGCAACAGCCCACCGGGCTGATTGCTTACGGCGCTGCGCGCCGCCGCCCTGTTCAAGTCCTTTTCCGCACCGAAAAAGAAAAACCAGTACACATTGTGTACTGGTTTTTCTTGATGCAGTAAAGCAATCCAAATCCGAACCATTTCCCTTTGATGCGGCTTCTGCCGCTTCTCCAAAAGTCACGGTCTGTGTTCCTTCTTTATAGTTGAAGGTTATCAAAACCTTATCATCGTACAGATAAATCGCATTGATGAAGGTATCCACCAGCGCCTGCCGCTGGTCTTTCAGGCTCATGTCCAGTTTACGGAACCGCAGCAGCCAGAACCGGATGAACTCCTCCGTGACCTTGGGCTTTGCCAGCTTCTCTTCTGCAATGCGGGCTTCAAGCTCACGCTTGGTTTCTTCCAGCTGCTCCAGCCGCTCCTTGGTGGAGCTGGTCAGGATACCGGCCTGAATCGCATTGAGCATATTCTGGATACCAGATTCAGCATCCCGAAGCTGTTTCTCATAGAGGGGAATGTTGGTGTTCTCCTTGTTTTGCAGTTCCATCACCTTGGCGATGATAGATTCCATGGCGGCATCGTCTTTGACAAGCTGCATCGTCTGGTTGACCACCAGATCTTCCAGCCACTGTTTACGGACGGTCTTTTTCTTGCAGCCCTTGTGCTTTTTGGCAGTGGCACATTTATAGTAGCGGTGGACTTCACCCGTCCGGCTCGTGCCGCTTTCGCCAAACATCAACGCCCCACAGTAGCCGCAGAACAGCTTGGTGGTGAGCAGGTAGTCATCCTCTGCCTTTCTACGGGCAGGGGCTTTCTTGTTTTTGGCGATTTTCTCCTGCACATCCTCAAACAGTTCCAGCGGAATGATGGGCGGGATAGCATCCGGTACGACCACATCCCGGAATTTCAGTTCTCCGATGTACCGCCGGTTTTTGAGCATATGTTCGACGCTGTTATAGGTAAACGCACCGCCCACCGGGTTCTTGATGCCGTTTTCGTTCAGCCAGTCCCGGATCTCCTTCATGGTGGAGCCTTCATTGTACTTCTTGAACGATTCCAGCACAAAAGGCGAGGTGAGAGGGTCAATATGGAACTTCCGTTCCGAATCCAGCGTGTAACCAAAGGTTCCACGACCACCGTTGCAGCGTCCTTTCAGGATGTTCTCGGTCTGTCCACGCACGACCTTCTCGGCAAGGTCAGCGGAATAATACTCGGCATAACCTTCCAGCACCGATTCCAGAATGATGCCCTCCGGCCCCTCGGAGATGATCTCGGTGGCAGACATGAGCTTGACACCATTCTTCTTCAGCTGGGTCTTGTACCGGGCACTGTCGTAGCGGTTCCGGGCAAAACGGTCAAGCTTCCAGACCAGCACAATGTCAAACAGCTTTTTGTCGCTGTCTTTTATCATCTGCTGAAACTCCGGGCGGTTGTCCGTTTTGGCAGAGATGGCACGGTCAATGTAGTGCTTGACGATGGTGATGCCATTCTTTTCCGCATAGGCAGTGCATTCACGAATCTGGCCTTCAATGGATTCTTCGCGCTGGTTATCCGATGAATAGCGGGCATAGATCACGGCGGTCATGGCAAGCACCTCTCTTTTATGCATCAATGGACGGTAGAGTGTTCATTTCAAAGCAATGTTTCGTATAATGTATATACCATACTTTTCATCCTATTGCAATAGGTTTATAGAATGTCATTTTTCCTGAATGTCATTTTTATGATGGACTCCTGTACAAATTTCGGCTGAACGGTATTCAAAAAGGATGTTCTATCCCATGACAGAGCATCCTTTTGAAACAGCTTTCTCTTATTATAGCTTTAAATCGTCCAATTCTGACTTGCTGATTGCAAATCAACCATGTGCGCATACAATCCGTTCCGAGCATAAAGCTCATCCGGTCTGCCTTGCTCCGCTACGATGCCATCCTTCAGCACAACAACCTTGTCTACACCTGCCACGGTGCGCATCCGGTGGGCGATGATGAGGACGGTTTTGTTTCTTATGAGCCGGGATAGAGCCTCCTGAATGGCAGTTTCGTTTTCCACATCCAAGCTGGCGGTGGCCTCGTCCAGCAGGATGATGGGCGCATCCTTCAGGAAGGCGCGGGCGATGGAAATGCGCTGACGCTCACCGCCGGAAAGAGCGCAGCCATTCTCGCCGATGTTGGTGTTCCACTTGTCCGGCAGCTTTTCGGCAAATTCCTCGCAGTTTGCCAGCTTTGCTGCCGCAAGAACCTCCTCGTCGGTGCTCCCTTGCGCCCCAGACGGATGTTTTCCAGGATCGTGTTGTCAAACAGGGTCACATCCTGAAAGACGATGGAATACAGGCTCATGAGCTTTTTCCGGGTCAATTTTGGAAATATCCATGCCGCCCACGGTAATACAGCCCTTCTGATTGTCCCAGAATCGAGCGGCCAGACGGGAAACGGTAGTTTTACCGCCGCCAGAGGGTCCGACCAGTGCAGTGACCTCGCCTTGCTTTGCCGTAAAGGAAACGTCTTTCAGCACTGTCTCACCGGAGTTGTAGGCAAAACCCACATGATCAAACACGATGTCGCAGCCCTGATTGCTCATCGTTTCGCTGCCGGTCTGGACTGGGTATTCCAGAATCTCATTCATCCGGCCCACGTTGGTGCGCATGGCAATGACGGCTGCCAGATTCTGCAAAGCGCCCTGCATAGGATCGTACATCCGGGAAGCTGCCATCAGGAAAAGAAACAGCGTTAGTACATCAATGCTGCCATTGACCAGCAAGACCGATCCAGTCAGCGCAACCGAAGAAATGCCAAGTTTCAGAACCATGCTTGCCGAAGATACAAACAGGGCGGTTTCCAGTTCTGCCGCAACGGATTGCTTTTTTCTACCGCACGAATCATTTTTGGAAAGGCCGGAAAGATAGCCTTGTTCCGCATTGCTCGCTTTCAGATCCCGGAGCGTTTCAATGTACTCTTGGATCCTATCGGCGCAATCCATCTTGACCGCCATCGTTCTGGCCTGAATGCGATCTTGCACCCGATAGCTGCCAAGCACGATGGCGATGGACACCGGGATGACCCACAGAGCTGCCAGTGCCATCCGCCAGTCGAACGCAAACAGGCTCAGCGCAATGATCACGGTGGAGATCAAGGAACCGAACAGGCCGGGAATAAAGTGAGAGCAGGTCTTTTCCAAAACCTCACAGTCCGACATGATGGTACTGGTCAGATCGGCCAGATCTCGTTTGCCAAAGAAAGACAGTGGCAGCTTACGCAGACGTTCTGCGAGAGCCAGACGGCGGATACCGCTTTCTTTATAGGTCGTAAAATAGGTTCCCGTTGTACTGGAACCATGTTGTCAGGAGAATCAGCCCGAAGCAGACGATACAGCCCAGCAGATAAAAAACGGCTTTGCCGGAAGTTGTGCCATTCAGCAGGTCTTTTACCCAAAAATACAGCAGACAGGTGGGCAGCATGAACGCCATGTTCTGGAACGCACAAGCCAGAACACCCTTTACCAGACCCTTTGCGCCCTCCGGGGAGCTGGCTGTGGCGTGTTGAATTTTATTGATCATTCCTTACCCCTCCTTTGCGACCTTCCACTGCACCGAGGCCTGATAGTCCTGCCACATCCGG
>ENA-OQBL01000397-OQBL01000397.1-human-gut-metagenome-genome-assembly--contig:-NODE-397-length-23693-cov-4.825214_pt1 | contig 23693 bp, 20 predicted proteins | sample MGYA00242747_ERZ504553 | MGnify/ENA primary metagenome ERZ504553 (study PRJEB26092, sample SAMD00036240) | human gut metagenome | host: Homo sapiens | study: EMG produced TPA metagenomics assembly of...
ACATGGCGCTTTCGCAGGCCGCGCAGGACGCCATGCAGGCGTGGGTAAAGGAGTACGAAGCATGAAAATTTTTAGTGGATGCCATGGGCGGCGACAACGCCCCGCTGTGCGTTTTGCAGGGCGTGAGCCAGGCCGCGGCGGAGTTCGGCGACGGCATGGAGCTGGTGCTGCTGGGTGAGGAAAAAGCCATCCGCGACTGCGCAAAAGAGAATAAAATCGACCTTGCACCGTTTGAAATCCTCAACTGCACCGAGACCATCGACATGCACGATGACCCGGTCAAGGCTGTGCGCCACAAAAAGGATTCCAGCCTTGTGAAGGGTCTGACCATGCTGAAGAACGGCGAGGCCGATGCCTTTGTCAGTGCCGGCTCCACCGGTGCGCTGCACGTCGGCACCAGTCTCATCGTGCGCACGGTCAAGGGTGTCAAGCGCCCGGCGCTGGCCACCCCGATGCCCGGCGCCAAGCAGAATTTTCTGCTGCTGGACTGCGGTGCGAACGTCGAGTGCCGCCCCGAAATGCTCAACGCCTTCGGCACGATGGGCAGCGTCTACGCCGAGAAGGTCATGGGCCGCGAAACGCCGAAGGTCGCACTTGTCAACAACGGCGCGGAGGACACGAAGGGCACGCCGACCTACCGCGAGGCCCACAAGCTGCTGAAGGCAAACCCCTGCATCCACTTTGCGGGCAACATCGAGCCGCGCTACATCATGGACGGTGACGTGGACGTCGTCGTCTGTGACGGCTTTGTCGGCAACGTCGTGCTGAAATTGACCGAGGGCGTCGCCAAAACGCTGCTGGGGATGCTGTAAAAAAATCTTCTTGCAGAATTTGATCACCAAGCTCAGCTATCTGGGCATCAAGGGCGGTCTGGGCGAGCTGAAACGTATGATGGACTCCGAGGAGGTCGGCGGCGCACCGCTGCTGGGCGCCGCGAAGCCGGTCATCAAGGCGCACGGTTCCAGCCACGCCAAGGGCATCAAGAACGCCATCCGTCAGGCCAAGCTCTGCGTCGCCAACGACCTGTGCGGCACGATGGAGAAGGCGCTGGCAGAGGTGGCCGCACAGAAGGAAGAAGCAGACGCTTAAAAGGTAAGCTGCCTGTAGGGGCCGGACATGTCCGGCCCGCGGCATAAAAAATACCGCCCGTAAAAGGGCAATCGAGATAAGGTTGAGGGCCGGGCATGCCCGGCCCCTACGGACTAGCCGGAAAGGTGAAAGAATATGGCTCACAAACCGGAAGAACTGCAGGAGGTCCTGCACTATACATTCAAAAATCCTGCGCTGCTGCGCATTGCGCTGACCCATACCAGCTATGCCAACGAGAGCAAGGTCGCCACGACCCACAACGAGCGGCTGGAATTTCTGGGCGACAGCGTGCTGTCCGTCGTTGTAGCGGACTATCTGTTCCACCAGTCGGGCCGCCCCGAGGGCGAGCTGACCCGTATGCGCGCCAGCCTCGTCAGCGAGGATGCACTGTTCCAGTTCGCACAGGAAATCCAGCTGGGTGAGTATCTGCGCCTTGGCCACGGCGAGGACCTTGGCGGCGGACGCAGCCGCCCGAGCGTTGTCTCCGATGCGTTCGAGGCGGTCATTGCCGCGCTGTATCTGGACGGCGGCATGGAGGCCGCGCGCAATTTCATCCTGCCCTTCATCACCGAGGGCAAGACTGCCGAGGACGACTACAAGACCCGTCTGCAGGAGGTCGTCCAGCAGGACCCGTCCGCCGTGCTGAAATACGAGGTCACCGGCGAGACCGGCCCCGACACAACAAGCAGTTTACGGTCTGCGTCTGGCGCAACGGCGAGCTGCTGGCCGAGGGCCGTGGCCGCAGCAAAAAAGCCGCCGAGCAGCACGCAGCAAAGGTGGCGCTGGGAAAAATTGCAATGAAATTGTAGGGCGGCATGCCCCCCATGCCGCCGCGGCTGTAGGGGCCGGGCATGCCCGGCCCGCGGCATAAAAATCGCAACCCGTTTACGGGTACATAAGGCGAGGTTGAGGGCCGGGCATGCCCGGCCCCTACGACCATTTTAAGAATTTTGAAAGGTACCCATGGAATGCGCCTGAAAGAACTGGAAATCCAAGGCTTCAAATCCTTCCCCGATAAGACAAAGATCGAGATCGGCGAGGGCATTACCGGCGTTGTCGGACCGAACGGCTCGGGCAAGTCGAACATCTCCGACTCCATCCGCTGGGTGCTGGGCGAGACCAGCTCCAAGCAGCTGCGCGGCAGCGGCAAGATGGAGGACGTCATCTTCGGCGGCACCCAGTCCCGCGGTGCCATGGGCTATGCCTCCGTCGCGCTGACCATCGACAACAGCGACCACGGTCTGGACATGGACGCCGACCAGGTCACGATCGGCCGCCGGTACTACCGCAGCGGCGAGAGTGAATACTCCATCAACGGCCAGAACGTCCGCTTAAAGGACGTGTACGAGCTGCTGCTCGACACCGGCATTGGCCGCGACGGCTATGCCATTGTCGGGCAGGGCCGCATTGCCGAGATCGTCGGTGCAAAATCAGCGGAGCGCCGCGAAATTTTTGAGGAAGCGTCCGGCATCGCCAAGTACCGCTACCGCAAAAACGAGGCCGAGCGCCGCTTGGACGCCGCCGAGGGCAACTTAGAGCGCCTGCGGGACATTCTGGGTGAGCTGGAAAAGCGCGTCGGCCCCCTGAAACGCGACAGCGAGAAGGCCCAGCAGTTTCTGGAATTGAGCGAGAGGCGCAAGACGCTGGAGATCACACTCTGGGTCGATGCCATCCGCCGCGCCAACGACTCGCTGCGCGACCAGCAGCGCAAGTACGAGGCCGCCCAGGCCGACTATGACCGCCTGAGCCGCCAGCTGGACGAGTTTGACGAAAAAAGCGCGTCCCTGCGTGCCGAGGCCCAGCAGCTGATGCTGGCCGTCGAGCAGGCCAACGCCGACATCCGTGCCATCACCGAAGCAAACGCCGGCAGCGAGAGCGAGATCGCCGTCCTGAAAAACGAGAGCGAGCACAGCCGGTTCCGCATCGACGAGGCTGCGTCCGAATTGGAGCGCGCCGGGCAGGGCCGCGAGAGCATCGAGCGCGAGGCCGCGGACCACCGTGCCGCCATCGAGACGCTGAAAAGCGGCATGGCCGGGCTGGACGCCCGCGTGGCCGAGCTGCGCGAGGCCCTGCGTGCCCTTGAGGAAAAGGCCGCTGCCAGCGGCGAGCGCCGCGACGTCATTGACGCCGCCATGGCCCGCCTGCAGGACACCGCCACCGCCGCCAGGGTCAGCGCCGCGTCGGCGCAGTCGGCAGGGGAGGCTGCTGCCAACCGCCTGGCCGAGGCGCAGCGCCAGGCCGAGGAGCTGAAAGCCAGCGCCGCCGCCACCGACGAGGAACGCCGCCGCGCCGAGCGCCGCTTTAAGGACGCCGAGGAGGCCGTGACCCGCAACGACAACATCAAGGCGGGCCTGAAGCTGAAATTGGACAGCCGCCGCCGTCAGCAGGCCGAGGCTGCCGACAACCTGCAGAAGGCGGACCGAGAAAGGTCCGCCGCCGCCCAGCGCATCCACATTCTGGAAGATCTGGAGCGCAACATGGACGGCTACCAGCAGAGCGTCAAGGCCGTCATGCGCGCGGCGGGCGGCGGGCGGCTGCGGGGCATCATCGGCCCCGTGGCGGGCATCATCACCGTCGAAAAGGGCTACGAGACCGCCATTGAGACAGCGCTCGGCTTTGCGCTGCAGAACATCGTCGTCGAGGACCAGGGCTGTGCCCGCGCCGCTATCGGCTTTTTGAAGGACGAGCGCGCAGGCCGCGCCACGTTTTTGCCGCTGGACACCGTGCAGGGCTCCCGCTTCACGGGCCGCCTGACCGGCACGGCGGAGGTCGCCGCCGACCTGGTCAGGACAGACCCGAAATATCAGCATATCATCGACAATCTGCTGGGCCGCATCATCGTGGTCGAGGACCTGACCGAGGCGTCCGCCGTGGCGCGGAACCTCGGCTACCGGAACCGCATCGTCACGCTGGACGGCCAGGTCATCAACGCGGGCGGCTCGTTCACCGGCGGCTCCACCGCCCGCAGCGTCGGCGTGTTCAGCCGCAAGCAGGAGCTGGACGAGCTGCGCAGCAAGCTGACGAAGCTCGAGCAGAAACGCACCGAGGCGGAAAAGGAATTGGCCGCCCGCAAGGCCGAGGTGGACAACCTCTCGGCCCAGCTGGCCGGTGCCGAGGGCGAGGGCATGAACGCCGCGACGGAGCACGTCCGCGCGAACCTCGAGCTCGAGCGCCTGACGAAGGCCGCCGCCCAGTACGACGAGACGGCCCGGAGCATCGAGGCCGAGATCGCCGCCCAGCAGGCCGCCGTGACCCGGAACGAGACCGCGCGCACCGAGGCTGAGAAGGCCCGGACCGACGCCGAGGCCGAGCTGGCGCAGTACACCGCCGAGCTGGCCGCCTTGGGCGAGAGCACGGGCAGCCTGACGGCAGAACGCGAAAAAATTACCGGTGAGCTGTCCGAAAAACAGCTGCAGCGCCTGGCAGACGAGAAGGACGTCGGCCTGCATGAGGCCGCGCTGGAGGGCTTGCGGAGCCGTACCGGCGAGGCCGACGCCCGCGCCCGTGAGCTGCAGACGGCGATTGAGGCCGCCAAGGCAAAAATCGAGGCCAACGCGCTGAAAATCGCCGAGATGGAGCGCGTGCGCGGCGACAACCAGCAGAAAATTGCCGCCGCGGAGGAAACGATTCGATCTGCCAACGCGGCCCGCCTCGAAAAGGAGGCTGCGATCTCGAAGCTGGGGCAGGACAACCGCGCCCTGACCGACGAGCGCGAGCGGATGAGCGGCGAGATGGCCCGACTGGCCGAGCGCCGCACCGCCGCCGAGACCGAGCTGAACGACACCAACAGCAAGCTGTGGGAAGAATACCAGCTGACCGAGAGCGAGGCCCGCAGCCAGTGTGTGCCGTTTGAGAGCCTGACCGAGCTGCGCCGCAGCGTGACCGAGGTCCGCGGCAAGATCCGCGCCTTGGGCAACGTCAACGTCGGCGCGATTGACGAATATAAAGAGGTCAGGGAGCGCTATGACTTCATGAAGGCGCAGGTCACCGATGTCGAAAAGGCAAAGTCCGAGCTGACGAAGATGATCGCCGAGCTGTGCAGCGAGATGCAGGAGCTGTTCACGGCGAGCTTTAAGCAGATCAACGCGAACTTCCAGCAAATTTTCAAGGAGCTGTTCGGCGGCGGTCATGCGCGGCTGTACCTGTCGGATGAAGCGAACGTGCTGGAATCCGGCATTGAAATTGAAGTCTCGCCCCCGGGCAAGGTCATCAAGAATCTGTCCGCGCTTTCCGGCGGCGAGCAGGCGCTGGTCGCTATCTCGATCTATTTCGCCATCCTGCGCGTCAACCCCGCGCCGTTCTGCTTCCTCGATGAGATCGAGGCCGCGCTGGACGACGTAAACGTCGCGCGCTATGCGCAGTATCTGCGCCGCATGACGGACCGCACCCAGTTCATTGTCATCACCCACCGCCGCGGCACGATGGAGGCCGCCGACGTCCTCTACGGCGTCACGATGCAGGAGGACGGCGTGTCGAAGATTTTGCGCTTGGATCTGGATAATGTGAGTGCGGACCTTATTACCTGATGGCATGTAGGGGCCGGGCATACCCGGCCCGCCACATAAATACGACTACCCGCCAATGGGAAGCCACACAAACCCGCGGGGCGGCAAATCAAAAGTAAGGAGGGCCACGATGGGCTTTTTCAACTTTTTCAAACGCGATATTTCCGAGGAGGAATTTCAGGAGCAGCAAAAGGTCAAGCGCGGGCTGGAAAAGACCCGCACGGGCTTTTTTCCAGAGCATCGTCAATACGCTGACCAACGCGCAGATCGACGATGATCTGTACGACCAGCTCGAGGAACAGCTCATTCTGGCCGACGTCGGCCCCGCCTGCGCCGTGCGTCTGGTGGACGAGCTGCACGACGAGGTCGAGGAAAAACACCTGAAAACCGGTCAGGAGGCGCTGGACGCGCTGCGCGGCATCATCTGCCAGGAGCTGACCCCCCGCTACCCGATGGATCTGGACGGCAAGCCCGCCGTCATTCTGGTCATCGGCGTCAACGGCGTCGGCAAGACCACGACGATTGCCAAGCTGGCCGGCCTGTACAAAAAGCAGGGCCGCCGCGTCATGCTGGCAGCGGGCGATACCTTCCGCGCCGCCGCCAGTGAGCAGCTGGAGCTCTGGGCCGAGCGCGCCGACGTGCCGCTGGTCCAGGCCGGCATGGGCGCGGACCCGGCGGCGGTCATCTTCGACGCCGTCAAGAGCGCCAACGCCCGCGGCTACGACATGGTCATTGCCGACACCGCCGGACGTCTGCACAACAAGAAGGGCCTGATGGACGAGCTGTCCAAAATCTCCCGCAGCGTCAAGAAGGCCAGCCCCGAGGCGAGCCTTGAGGTGCTGCTGGTGCTCGACGCCATCACGGGCCAGAACGCCATCAGCCAGGCCGAGGAGTTCTGCAAGGCCGCCAACGCCACCGGCGTGGTGCTGACCAAGCTCGACGGCACGCCCCGCGGCGGCTGCGCGGTCTCTGTGTGGGAGAACCTCGGTCTGCCCATCCGCTTCATCGGCGTCGGCGAGAAGATCGACGACCTGATGGAATTTGACGCACAGACCTTCGTCGAAAGCCTGCTGCCGGAATCCGCCCTGCAGAAGGACGGAAAAAAAGAGGAAGGGGAGAGCGAAGCATGATCGTTTGCGCCGCCAGCAACAACGCGGGCAAGCTGAAGGAATTGCGCCGCATTCTGGAACGCATGGGCCATGAGGTCAAGAGCCTGCGGGAGCTGGGGATAGACCTTGACCCCGAGGAAACCGGCACGACATTTGCCGAGAACGCCCGCATCAAGGCCGAGGCGTTCTGCAAGGCCAGCGGCCTGCCCACCGTGGCCGATGACTCCGGCCTCTGCACCGACGCGCTGCACGGTGCGCCCGGCGTCTACAGCGCCCGCTACGCCGGGCATCACGGCGACGACGACGCGAACAACGCAAAGCTGCTGCGGGAGCTGGCCGACGTGCCGGAGGAACAGCGCAGCGCAAAGTTTGTGTCGGCGGTCTGCTTCATGCTGCCGGACGGACGCGCACTGGAGGTCGAGGGCGAGTGCCCGGGCCGCATTGCGTTTACATTGCAGAACGGCGACTACGGCTTCGGCTATGACCCGCTGTTCATCCCCGACGAGTACGGCGCACCCGACGGCAAGCGCCCGAACACCGAACGCCGCAGCTACGCCCAGCTCACCCCCGACGAGAAGGACGCCATCAGCCATCGCGGCCGGGCGATGGAGAAGCTGGAAGCGGAATTGCCGGCGTTTTTGGGGTGACATTTAAATGCCTTCCCCTTTGGGGGAAGGTGGCCGAGGCCCCGCCCGAGGCCGGATGAGGGGCAGCCTTGCGGCGGGTACCCGTGAACGGGAGGCCGCCGCGATACGATACATACTATAATTATAAAGGAGAAACCCTATGTCTTTAACCAGCAAACAGCGCGCGGCTCTGCGCAGCGCGGCGAACACGATGGACCCCGTTTACCAGATCGGCAAGGGCGAGATCGACGACACCCTCAAGCAGGGCATCGCCGACTGCATCGCCGCACGCGAGCTTATCAAAGTAAAGGTGCTGGAAAACAGCGAATATTCCGCCCGCGAGGCCGCCGACATCCTGTGCGAGGCGTTGGACTGCGAGTGCGTGCAGGTCATTGGCCGCAAATTTGTGCTGTTCAAGCAGAAGAAAAAGGAAAGCGCCTACACCGCCGTGCTGGCAAAATGAAAACACTGCTCTACGGCGGGACGTTCGACCCGCCCCATAACGGCCACATGAACAACCTACGCGCCGCGCTGGCACTGGTACAGCCGGACCGCGCCCTCGTTATGCCCGCGGGCACACCGCCCCACAAGCACGCCAGCGCCACCCCGGCAGAGCTGCGCCTGCAGATGTGTGCCTGCTTTACGGCGCTGTCCCCGGCGGTGCAGGTCAGCGATTGGGAGATACGCCGGGGCGGGCGCAGCTACACCGTGCACACGCTGGAATGGCTGCGCGGCCAAGACCCGGACGGCGCGCTGTACCTCTGCGTCGGCAGCGACATGCTGCTGACGTTTCAGGAATGGTACCGCTGGCAGGATATGCTGAAAATGGCTGCCCTCGTCGTCGAGAGCCGCACCGGCACCGACGAGGCCGCCCTGCACGCCGCCGCCGCAGAACTGAAAAAGGCCGGGGGCCGCGTCCTTTTTGCCCGCGCCGAGAGCTACCCCTGCGCGTCGAGCGACATCCGCAGCGGGAAGATCCCGCGGGAGCAGTGGCCGGAGGTGCTGCCGCCGGAGGTGCTGGCAGTGATAAAGGAGCATCGGCTGTACGGGAGCCTGTAGGGCGGCCTGCCCCCAGGCCGCCGCGGCGGGGTGAGGGCACCCCGCCCTACGCGTGACCCGAAAAGGGGCGATAAAGCCGCCCCTGCGAACCTTCCGGCAGATTGTAGGGGACGCATATATGCGTCCCGCGGAGCATTGCGGCAGCCGCAAAATTGCCCGGAGCGGTCAAGACCGCTCCCTACAAGCCTGCCATAAATGTTGCTTTGTAGGGAGGGGTCTTGACCCCTCCGCGGACGCTGCCGCCATCACAATGCAAAAATTGTAAAAGAGAGGGAAAGGACTGCCATGGAGTACACCGAAGCCAAGAAGTTGGTCAAGGCCCGCCTGAGCGAAAAGCGCTGGACGCACACGAAAAATGTAAAAAAAATGGCTGTAAAACTTGCCAAGCGCTGGGGCGCAAACCCGGAAAAGGCCGCTATGGCGGCGATTTTGCACGATTCCGCCAAGGAACTGCCCAAGCAGGAGTTGTTGCAGATTTTTGCCGATAATGCTATAATAGCAGAAAATGCCCCCGCGCGTCCGTTGCCGGTCTGGCACGGCATCGCCGCCGCCATCCTGGCCGAAACGCAATGGGGCATCACCGACCCGGAAATTTTGTCTGCTATCCGCTGCCATACTACCGGCAAGCCGGGAATGTCCAAGCTCGATAAGATCATCTATTTGGCCGATATGACCAGCGCCGAGCGCGACTGGCCCGGCGTAGACGACCTGCGCGCGCTGGAAATGCAGGATCTGGACCGGGCCCTTTTGCGACGCACTCAAGCGCAGCATTGATTTTGTGGAAGAAAAGGGCCGGCTCGCTGGACCCTGAAAGCGTCGCCGCTTATGAGTATGCAAAAGGCACACCTTGAATAAAAATCACTCCACAGAGCAGGGAGGAAATGTAATGAGCGAACCGCGTAAGCTGTATACCGGCAGTGCATCGGGCGGGCTGGATCAGGAGCAGTATGAGGCTGCCCGCCGCCGCGCCCAACAGCTGGCCGAGCAGAATGCCGCCGCCGCACCGTGCAGCAACCCATGCGCACGGCCCAGGGACGGCATATCAGCCAGCGCCCCGTTGTGACCGGGCAGCCTGCCCCCGCACCCGAGCCGCCGGTACAGGAGCCTGTCCAGCAGGCTGCGCCCGCACCGGAAAGACCCCGTGAGCTGACCTACGCCCAGCGGCAGGCCATGGCCTACCGCGCCGCTGCCGAGCGCAGATACGGCGATACCTTGCAGTTTCAGGTGCAGCGCCCCCGCCGCACCGTGAACCGCCCGCCGGAGCCGGAGCAGCGCACCCGGCAGGCCGCCGCCCAGCTGTATGAGCAGCCCGCGGCCCCGCGGCAGGGGCAGCAGTCCGCCCCGCGCCCCCAGGCGCAGGCCCCCGGTGCCCCGGCCCCCGTCGGCGGCATCCGGCTAGAGGAGGCTGCCGCACAGCCCCGCCGCACAAAGCATGCGGATGCCCCGCAGCCCGCAGCCCATAAGCCCCGCACCGCCGCAGGCGGCAATGGCGGCAGCCGCAAGCCCCCGCGCGATGAGGACGATGCCCCGCGCAAGGCAAAGGGCAGAAAGTCCGGCAAAAAGGGCGGCAGCGGCAAGGGCGGAAACGGGAAAAAGAAGAAAAAGATCCGCTGGTGGCAGATCCTGCTGATCACGCTGCTGGTCATCGCGCTGATTTTCGGCGGTGCGTTCGCCCTCATCATGGGGGCCATCGCCCCGGAGAGCGGCAACATCAAGCTCAATCAGCTCATCAACACCCCCAAGGAGTTCCAGGGCAAGGAGCTGAACTTCCTGATGGTCGGCATCGACCGCTCGTCCCAGAAGGAGGGCGACGACCTCAATGATGCAGGCGTCGATGACGGCAACACCGATATGATCCTCTACGTCCATTTCAACAACGAGACGGGCGAGATGAAGATGCTGCAGATCCCCCGCGACACGATGGTCACGACCGACCGCAGCGTGTCGGGCAACTACCGCATCAACAATATTGCCAAGACGCAGGCTGCGGACAGCAACAGTATGAACATGGCCGCCCTGTGCACGCAGATTTCGAATATGTACCAGCTGCCGATCGATGGTTATATGACCATCCGCCTGGAAATGCTTGTGCAGCTGGTCGACACCTTCGGCGGCATTGAACTGTACGTCCCGCAGGAGATGGATTATAAAGGCAGCCACCTGGATCAGGGCTACCAGACGCTGAACGGTGACGCCTGCGAGTTCCTGCTGCGCACCCGCCACGTCTACCCGAACGGCGACATTGACCGCCTGAATATGCAGCGGCAGTTCTACTCGGCACTGTTCCGCCGCCTGAAGAGCATCGGCAACATCTGGGACGTCGCCAAGCTGACCCCCGCCGTGCTGAACTATATGGAGACTAGTTTGAGCGCCTCGCAGCTTGTCAGCTTTGCGGTCAGTATGCTGAAGATCGACTCCAGCAAGATCATGATCTGCCAGATGCCCATTAAGATGGCCGGAAAGTACAACGGACAGGCCGTTGTCTACCCGGCCCGCCAGGAGGACGCCGACCTGCTGAACCAGTATTTCCGCGAGAATACCGGCTTTGTGGATGCCAGTGAGCTGCAGCTCTGCGACGATGCGTCTGTGCTGGGCTTTGATTTGAGCGGCTACACCGCAACCGACCCGAACGTGCAGTATATGGGCCAGCTGAACCAGGAGGCCGCAGACGCCCAGCAGAACCAGAATCTGGACGGCTCGCACACGGTGGAGTATGTTGATTCCGAGTCCACCGACACCGCGGACAGCAGCAGCGATTCCACCGAGAGCGAAAGCCAGCCTGCCGCTTAACTTACACTAGGAGAAACACGTATGCAAAGCAAAGAACTTGCCATTCGTCTGGCGCGTGCGCTGGACGCAAAGAAGGCCGTCAACGTCCACATTCTGGCCGTGGAGGACCTGACCACCGTCACCGAATATTTCGTCATTGCCACGGGTATGTCCACCACCCATGTCGGCGCACTGGCCGATGAGGCCGAGTTCCAGCTGGACCGCGAGGGCGTCAAGGTGCTGCGCACCGAGGGCCATGACGGCAAGCGCTGGGTGCTGCTGGACTACGGCAGCGTCATCGTCCATGTCTTTACCCAGGAGGCCCACGACTACTACGACCTCGAGCACCTCTGGGCCGACGCCACGGTTGTGCCCGCCAGCGAGTGGATGCCGGAGCAGCCCGAGAACGAGCAGTAAAAATGCGGAATGGCTTCCCCCTCGGGGGAAGGCTGTCAGCGGCCCCCGCCCGCTGACTGATGAGGGGCAGACTTTCCCGCGGCAGCCTATAAACGGGCAGCGGCGGCACACGCGCCCCTCATCCGGCCCTGCGGGACCACCTTCAGTCTACGCGCTAAGAGCCGCCTTCGGCGGTTGCGCTCCGACACGCGCCTGCGGGCGCAGCCCCTCGGGGGAAGGCTTTAAGAAGGTTACGACCCATCAAAAATTTATCTGTGGGGAGAAATTTATGAAATACGACTTTAAAACAGTTGAGGCCAAATGGCAGAAGGTCTGGGAGGACGAGGATACCTTCCATGCCGAGATCGACCATTCCAAGCCGAAATTCTACGCGCTGGTCGAGTTCCCGTACCCGTCCGCCGCGGGCCTGCACGTCGGCCATCCGCGCAGCTACACCGCGCTGGACATCGTCGCGCGCAAAAAGCGTCAGTGCGGCTATAACGTCCTGTACCCCATGGGCTGGGACGCCTTCGGCCTGCCTACCGAGAACTACGCCCTGAAAAACCACATCAACCCCGAGATCGTCACCGCCCAGAATGTGGCCCGCTTCAAGAGCCAGCTCAAGGCGCTGGGCCTGTCCTTTGACTGGGACCGCGAGATCAACACCACCGACCCCGAGTACTATAAGTGGACGCAGTGGATCTTCATCCAGCTGTTCAAGAAGGGCCTTGCCTACAAGAAGGAGACCACCGTCAACTACTGCACCGGCTGCAAGGTCGTTCTGGCCAACGAGGAGGTCGTGAACGGCGTCTGTGAGCGCTGCGGCAGCCCCGTTGTCCAGAAGAACAAGAGCCAGTGGATGCTGAAGATCACGGCCTACGCAGACCGCCTGATCAACGACCTGGACGACGTCGATTACATCGACCGCGTCAAGACCCAGCAGCGCAACTGGATCGGCCGCAGCCACGGCGCCGAGATCAACTTCAACACCACCGCGGGCGACACCCTGACGGTCTACACCACCCGTGCGGACACGCTGTTCGGCGCGACCTACATGGTCATCAGCCCCGAGCACACCTTCATCAAAAAGTGGGTCGACGCGGGCCTTATCCGGAACGCCAACGCCGTCGCCGCCTATCAGGAGGAGGCCGCCCGCAAGTCTGACTTCGAGCGCACCGAGCTGAACAAGGAAAAGACCGGCGTTGTCGTCGAGGGCGTCAAGGGCATCAACCCCGTCAACGGCAAGGAGATCCCCATCTTTATCTCCGACTACGTCCTGGCAACCTACGGCACAGGCGCCATCATGGCCGTGCCCGCCCACGACACCCGCGACTGGGAGTTTGCCAAAAAGTTCGGCCTGCCCATCATCGAGGTCGTCAAGGGCACTGTGCCCAGCGACCTCGACAAGGAGGCCTTCACCGACGTGGCCACCGGCACGCTCGTCAACTCCGACTTCCTGAACGGCCTGTCCGTTGAGGATGCCAAGAACAAGATGTACGCCTGGCTCGAGGAGAACGGCAAGGGCCACAAGCAGGTCAACTTCAAGCTGCGCGACTGGGTGTTCAGCCGCCAGCGCTACTGGGGCGAGCCTATCCCCATGGTCTATTGCGACAAGTGCGGCTGGGTGCCCCTGCCCGAGAGCGAGCTGCCCCTGCGCCTGCCCGAGATCAAGGACTTTGAGCCGGGTGAGAACGGCGAAAGCCCGCTGGCGCGCCATACCGAGTGGGTCAGCACGACCTGCCCCTGCTGCGGTGCCCCCGCCAAGCGCGAGACCGACACCATGCCCCAGTGGGCCGGTTCGAGCTGGTACTTCCTGCGCTACTGCGACCCGAAGAACCACGACGCCATCGCCAGCAAGGAGGCGCTCGAGTATTGGAGCCCTGTGGACTGGTACAACGGCGGCATGGAGCACACCACCCTGCACCTGCTGTACAGCCGTTTCTGGCACAAGTTCCTGTATGACATCGGCGTTGTGCCCACCAAGGAGCCGTACCAGAAGCGTACCTCCCACGGCATGATCCTGGGCCTGAACCCCCATGCCTTTGAGAACCAGCCCGATGCCGAGCGCAAGCGCCTGCTGGCCGAGTACGGCGACGAGAAGGGCGCGCGCAAGGCCCTTGTCGAGAAGTACGGCGAGATGGCCGAGCACCCCATCGTCAAGATGTCCAAGTCCCTCGGCAACGTCGTCAACCCCGACGATGTGGTCAACGAGTACGGCGCCGACACGCTGCGCCTGTATGAGATGTTCATCGGCGACTTTGAGAAGGCCGCCCCGTGGAACACCTCCTCCATCAAGGGCTGCAAGCGCTTCCTCGATAAGATCTGGTCGATGAGCGAAAAGCTCGTTCCCGGCGAGGGCGTCCGCCCCGAGCTGGAGGCCGTTGCCAACCGCACCATCAAGAAGGTCGGCGAGGACATTGACGCGCTGAAGGCCAATACCGCCATTGCCCAGCTGATGATCTACGTCAACGCGCTGAGCGATCAGGGGGGTGCGACCAAGGCTGAGTACGAGCTGCTGCTGCAGCTGCTGAACCCGTTTGCGCCCCACATGACCGAGGAGCTGTGGCAGCAGCTGGGCCACACCGAGCAGCTGGCCTACCACGCCTGGCCGACCTACGATGAGGCCAAGTGCGTCGAGCAGACGATTGAGATCGCCGTGCAGGTCAACGGCAAGGTCAAGGCCCGCATCAAGGTGCCCGCCGCCATCGAGAACGCGGACGCCATCGCCGCCGCCAAGGCCGAGCCCGCCGTAGCCGAAGCCATCGCCGGCAAGACCATTGCCAAGGAGATCTATGTCAAGGGCAAGCTGGTCAATATCGCGGTCAAAGGCTAAAATTTTATAAGCACTCTAAGGCAGAGCGAAGGCTCTGCCTTTTTTGGTGGGCGGCTGCCGCAAAGTTCCCCGGAGCGGTCAAGACCGCTCCCTACAAAGCACCCGTGAACGCGGTACTGTAGGGAGGGGTCTTGACCCCTCCGATGACGCTGCCGCTATTGCGATGCAAATATTTCGCCGCCCCTAACAAAGCGCACGTGGTTCAATAGTCCCTGTTTACAAACTCCGTCAACTACGGTATAATAAAAAAGTACTAAATTTCTTGACGAAAGCAGGTTCCACCATGCTCATCAGTCTGATCGTACCCTGTTACAATGAAGAAGAAGCGATGCCGCTTTTTTTATAAAGAAGCCTCCCGCGTGGCGGCGGAGATGAAAGCCAGCCACGGCGCGGAGTTTGAGTTTATCTTTGTGGACGACGGCTCCCGCGACGGCACGCTGCGCGTCGCGCGTGAGCTGCACGCGCAGGACCCCCGCGTGCGGTATGTCTCGTTCAGCCGCAACTTCGGCAAGGAGGCCGGTATCTACGCGGGTTTACAGGCCGCCAAGGGGGATTATGTCGCCACGATGGACGCCGATCTGCAGGACCCGCCCGCGCTGCTGCCGCAGATGTTGGACACGCTGCTGACCGGCGAGTACGACTGCGCCGCCACCCGCCGCACGACCCGCAAGGGCGAGCCGCCGCTGCGCAGCTGGTTTGCCCGCAAGTTCTACCAGATCATCAACAAGATGTCCGATACGGAAATTGTCGACGGTGCGCGTGATTTCCGCCTGATGAGCCGCAAAATGACCGACGCTGTGCTCAGCATGGCCGAGTACAACCGCTTCAGCAAGGGCATTTTCAGCTGGGTCGGCTTCAAGACCAAGTGGTTCGACTACGAGAACATCGAGCGCGTCGCCGGTACGACCAAGTGGAATTTCTGGGGCCTGTTCAAGTACTCCATCGAGGGTATCGTCGGCTTCTCGACCACGCCGCTGCTGATCGCGGCGGGGGCGGGCGTGCTGTTCTGCATCCTCGCGTTCATCGGCATCCTCTTTGTCGTCGTCCGTGCGCTGATGTTCGGCGACCCGACCTCCGGCTGGCCCAGCATGGTCTGCATCATTCTGCTGTGCAGCGGCGTCCAGCTGTTCTGCACCGGCATTGTGGGGGAGTACCTCGCCAAGACCTACCTGGAGGTCAAGCACCGTCCCATCTACATCGTCGCCGAGACCGAAGAGGATAAAAAGTAAATCATGCGTGATATGACAAAGGGTGCCCCGCTGGGGCACCTCTTTCTGTATGCGGTGCCGCTGCTGCTGGCAAACTGGCTGCAGCTGGCGTACAATGCGGTGGATTCCATCATCGCGGGGCGGTTCATCGGGCAGGACGCGCTGGCCGCCGAGGGCGTGGCCGGGCCGGTCATGAATCTGGTGATTTTGGCCATCAGCGGCCTGTGCATCGGCGCGGGCGTACTGATGAGTGAGGCGTTCGGCGCAAAGCGGACCGCCCGCTTAAAAGAGACGTTGGCAACGACGCTGCTGTTCGGCGCGGCGCTCTGCTGTGCCGCCGCGGCGCTGGGCTGTGCGCTGACGCCGTGGATCCTGCGCGCGCTGGCCGTGCCGGACTCGATTTTTGGCATCACCGGCATCTACCTGCGCATCACGTTCCTGGGCGCGCCGTTCACGTTTTTCTATAACGCACTGGCGGCGGGCCTGAAAAGTGTCGGCGACAGCAAAACGCCGCTGAAATTCCTGGCGTTCTCCGCCGTGCTCAACGCGGTGCTGGATCTCATTTTAATTGGCGGGCTGGGCTTTGGCATTGTGTGCAGCGCCGTGACCACTGTCGTGGCCGAGGCTGCCAGCGCGCTGCTGGCCGCCGTCTACATGGCACGCCGCGTGCCGGAGCTCTGCCCCGGGCAGGGGCAGTGGCGCATCCGCCGCGACCTGCTGGGGCCGATTTTGCGCTACGGCGCGGTGACGGCGGTGCAACAGGCCGTGCAGCCGATCTGCAAGGTGCTCATTCAGGGGCAGGTCAACGCGCTGGGGGTCGGGGCAATCGCGGCGTCAATGCGGTCACGCGGGTGGACGATTTTGCCTTCACGCCGGAGCAGAGCATTGCCACGGCCATTACGACCTACATTGCCCAGAACCGCGGCGCCGGCAGACCGCCCGCATCCGCCGCGGCTTTGCGGTGGGCCTGCGGTTGGAGCTGGGCTATTGGCTGCTGATGGGCAGCCTGACGCTGCTGCTGCGCCGGGGCATCCTGTCCCTGTTTGTGGCAGGGGAGGGGGCCGCCGACGTCATTGCACTGGGCAGCACGTATCTGGGCTGGATGGCGGTGTTCTACGCCCTGCCCGCGCTGACGAACGGTTTCCAGGGCTTTTACCGCGGCATGGGCAAGATGACGACGACGCTGATCGGCACCTGCTTACAGGCGGGGCTGCGCGCTGCCGCTGCTGCGGTGCTGGCCCCGCGGGTGGGCCTGTCCGGTATCGCCTTTGCCTGTGCCTTCGGCTGGTGCGTCATGCTGGCGTTTGAGGTGCCGTATTATTTTTGGACGTGCAGGGAGTGGAAATTGCCTAAGGGCAATACCGCATAATTCTAAGTGCCGATACGGCGAGCGAGGTGCGGCAGCTGCTAAGCCAAAAGCGCAGATAATACTTTGTGTATTATCGAGCATTTTTGGCAACGCAGATGCCGTGCCGCAGCCGCCGGAGCGGTGCTTAAGCCGTAAGGCGGGAATTATGCGGTGTTGCCTAAGGATTCCCCCTCGGGGCTGCGCCCGCAGGCGCGTGTCGAAGCGCAACCGCCGGAGGCGGCTCTTAGCGCGGAGACTGAAGCTGTCAGCGGCCCCGTCCGCTGACTGATGCGAGCAGAGCTCTTGCGGCATCCCGTAAAATGGTCGATTCCGGTAACTTTGCCCTCATCCGACCCTGCGGGGGAGTCTGTCCACGAGGGGGAAGGCAAAGAACGGCGGTCAGGGAGCTGGCTGCCGCTTTTTTATTCTGTAAAAATTCCCCAATATCCCGCGTTTCCGATTGTAATTTCTTCGACAAAATGCTACACTAATATTATCTATCCACAGCATAAAATCTGCCCAAGAGAGGTAACGCACCGTGCCAGAAGAACGCAAAGTCTACCGCCGCCCTGCCCGGACGGCTGCGCCCGCCCCGCAGGCCGGGCAAACGGCCCCGCGCCCCGACGCGCCCCCGCCGCCGAAGAAAAAGAAACGTCCCGGCGCCAAACGCCGCCGCAGCCGCCTTGTGCTGGGGCTGTGTTTGCTCTGCCTGCTGGTCGTGGTCATTGTGTCGGTGGTGCTGGTGCGCTGCTCGGCAGAGGAGAAAGGCCCCGCCGAGGCGGACTTCGGCGCGCCCGCCGCGGCCTGGCAGAAGAACGATCTGGGCTACTACTTCAACACAAGCGGCCGGGCCATGCCCGCCGCGGTGCTCAAGGGCATGGACGTATCCAAGTTCCAGGGCGAGATCGACTGGGAAAAGGCCAAGGCTGCCGGCATCGACTTTGCCATCATCCGCTGCGGCTTCGGCGGCGAGTGGGACGGCCAGGAGGAAAACTGGGCGCAGGATGACCCCCAGTGGCGGCGCAACGCCGACGAATGCACCCGGTTGGGCATCCCGTTCGGCGCGTACCTTTATTCCTACGCCACGACGGTGGAGGAGGCCCGCAGCGAGGCCGACCACGTCGCGCGGCTGCTGGGCCTGACCGCCCCGCCGCAGGAGGGGCTGGACGACTACACCGCCGCGCCCTACCGGCTGAGCTACCCGGTCTACTACGACCTCGAGGATAAGTACATCAGCGGCGTTTTCCCCTCCGAGATGGCCGAGATCACGCAGGCGTTCTTTGACCGCCTGACCGAGTACGGCTACACCGGTGCGCAGGGGCTGTATGCCTCCCGCAACTGGGTACGTGCCCGCATGACAGATCCCGCCTTTGACAAATGGCGCGACAACCTCTGGATCGCGCGGTTCTCCGACGATTTGGACTACGCGGGCACCTACGATATGTGGCAGTGCACCTTCAGCGCCCCGGGCGCGGACTACGGCGTCCAGAGTGAGACGGTGGATCTGGATTTTGTCATGAGACCGTTCAAATTTACCGGCGTATCCGCCTGCAACGGCAAGACCGCCGCGCCGGTGCTCCTGAACGATACCTACACCGACGAGCTGCACATGGACGGCAAGGATGCCTACGCCACACTGGCGACGAACGAGCCGGGCGAGGAGGACGGCGGACGCAGGGTCTACTGGACGACGAGCGACAAGACCGTGGCCACCGTGGACAAAAACGGCACGGTCCGCGCCCGCACCGACAGCGGGGAATGCACGATCACGGCCACGCTGGCCGACGGCACCGAGAGCCTGACCTGCCGCGTGCGGGTCGGGAACATCACGGTCCCGATCTTTGCCACGGCGGGCCTGTGCGGGGACCGCGCTACGCTGGCGGACGCCGCCGCGCTCAAGGGTGCGACCCCGGATTCCATCCTGCTGGACGCGGGCGACAGCCTGCACGGCACCGAGAGCGCCAGCCTGACCGGCGGCATGGATATGCTGTCGGCGTTCTCGGCGGCGGGGTACGACCTGCACGCCATGGCGCTGACCGACTTTGCCTACGGCACGACCCGCCTGGTCAGCGACGCCAACATGGGCAGCGGCCCTTCGCTGGCGTCCAACCTGCTGAACAACGAGGGCACCGCCGTGTTCTACCGCTCCACAAGCTGGAGCCGCAACCGCGTGACCAATGGCCGGTACACCGTCGTGGAGCGCGCGGGGTATAAAATCGGCTTCTTTGTGCTGAACGACCCGGCGCAGGCTGCGGTCATCTCGGCGTCCAACGGGGAGTTCATCACGGCCCGCGACTGGAACGACACCGCCGCCGAGCAGATCACCGCCCTGCAGAACGCCGGGTGCGATGCCATCCTTGCGATTGTCTCCACCGCCCCGGCGGGCGACTGGCAGAAGGCCCTGCTGAGCCAGGGCGTGACGGCCATTATTGACGGCACAACGGCGGAAAACGGCACGAACGTGCTGGGCGCGGACCTGGGTCTGACCGGCGTGGCGCAGCTGGACCTGGTCTTTACCCAGGGCGGCGGCTGCCGCGTCGAGGTCCGGCAGCCTGTGGCGGCTGCCGAGATGGAGAGCCGCCGCGCCACCTGGCTGGCGATGAGCACCGCCGACGCCGCGCAGGCCGACACCGCCGCCGATGCCGCCGACCCCGGCAAGGACACCGAGGCCGTGGGCGGCAGTGACACCACCGCCCCCACCGAGACGGCAGACGAGGCCCAGCAGGCCGGTGCGGACGCCTATACCAGCGCCGCGGCGGAGATCGCCACGCTGGACGCCGACGACCAGAGCATCCTCTACACGCCGCTGTTCACCTACGCGGCCAACCCCGACGCCAACAAAACCATCAGCTTCGGCAACTATCTGGCGGCGCTCTACGCCGAGATCGTCACAAATGACCCGGCCACGGGTCTGCCGGAGGGTGCGTCCGTCGAGGCGTTCGCGGGCGGTGTGACCGAGCCGGAATACGGCGAGATCACCCGCGGGGATTTGATGGCCGCCCTGCCCGCGACAGCGCGCATTCAGCTGGTCAGCACCACCGCAGAAGCCGCCCGGGCGCTGGCCGACGGCGGCACGGTCTGCCGCGTCTACCAGAACAGTCTGACCGAGTACGCCCCCGAGGGGGATGTAGTCTACATCGTCACCGACACGGCGACTCTGGCCGGTCTGGGTGCGGAGTACACGGTCCTGCGCGATTACGGCGATGTCTTTTGGAGCGTTCGGATGAACATCAACGACCTGACCGCCAACTTTACCACAGAGTTTGTGCTGCCGGAGGCCCCGCAGTACGGGGTCGGGCGCAGAGGCTGAACCGGGGACGGCAGCCTTCCGCAACATCCCCAAATAAAGGAGGTTCTCCCACATGAAGCTCACATTCTTAGGCGCTGACCGGGAAGTGACCGGCAGCTGCACACAGCTGGAGGCGGCGGGACACCGCTTTCTGATCGACTGCGGCATGGAGCAGGGCCGCGACGTGTATGAGAACGCCGACCTGCCCTGCGCGCCCGGCACCTATGAGGCACTGCTGCTGACCCATGCGCACATCGACCACTCGGGCCGCATCCCGTACCTGTACAAAAACGGCTACCGCGGCCCCATCTATACCACCGATGCGACCCGCGACCTCTGCGCCATCATGCTGGAGGATTCCGCCCACATTCAGGAGCAGGAGGCCGAGTGGAAAAACCGCAAGGCCATGCGCAGCGGCGCCGAGATGATCGAGCCGGACTACACCGTCGAGGACGCGCAGAACGTCATGAAGCAGTTTGTGCCCTGCCCCTATGAGGCGTGGCAGACGCTGTTCGACGGGCCGACCGGCAAAATCGAGATGCGCTTTACCGATGTGGGGCACCTGCTGGGCAGCGCGTCCGTCTCGCTGCGCATTGCGGAGCCGGGCCGCACACCGGAGATCATCGTTTTCTCGGGCGACATCGGCAACACCCATCAGCCGCTCATCAAGGACCCGTCCAACCCGGGCCACGCGGATTACCTTGTCATGGAATCCACCTACGGGGACCGCAGCCACGGCCCGAAACCGGATTATATCGGCGATTTGAGCGCCGTGCTGCAATCGACGTTCGACAAGGGCGGCAATGTCGTCATCCCCAGCTTTGCCGTGGGCCGTACGCAGGAGCTTTTGTATTTTATCCGCCAGATCAAGGCCGAGGGCCGTATCAAGGGCCATGAAAACTTCCCGGTCTTTGTGGACAGCCCGCTGGCGAGCAAATCCACCACGATCTTCCGGGAAAACTTTGCCGAGTGCTACGACGACGAAGCCCTCGCCCTGGTGCAGAGCGGCCGGAACCCCCTGCAGTTCCCGGGTTTGCACGTCAGCGAGACGAAAGAGGAATCCATGGCCATCAACGGCGACCCGACGCCCAAGGTCATCATCTCCGCCGCCGGCATGTGCGACGCGGGCCGCATCCGCCACCACTTAAAATATAACCTCTGGCGGCCTGAGTGTACGGTGCTGTTCGTCGGCTACCAAAGCCCCGGCACCTTAGGCAACGCGCTGGTCAACGGTGCGCAGGAGGTCAAGCTCTTTGGCGAGCCGGTGCAGGTCAGAGCCCGCATTGCGCAGCTGGGCGGGCTTTCGGGTCACGCCGACAAGGACGGGCTGGAAGCCTGGCTCCGCGCCTTTGACGAAAAGCCGAAGTTCGTCTTTGTCAACCACGGCGAGGACGCCGTCGCCGAGCACTGGGCCAACCATCTGAAGGAGGAGGGCTACGAGGCCGACGCCCCCTACAACGGCTCGATCTGGATCGCCGCCGAGGGCCGCGTCGCCTGCGCCGAGGTCGGCAACACCCGGAAGATCATCAAGACGAAATCCGCCGAGACCGTGCGCACCAGCGCGGCCTATGACCGGCTGGCAAACATGGGCCAGCGCCTGCTGGAGGTCATCCGTCACAACCGGGGCGGGGCCAACAAGGACCTTGCAAAATTTGCCGGCCAGATCGCTGCGCTGTGCGACAAATGGGATCGATAACATTGACAAAAGCAAAAGGAGTATGGCAGATGCTGCCCGCACCCCTGCGCGGCGCGGCGACCCTGCTGGCAGTGCTGGCGCTGGCCGCGCTGCTGACCACGGTGCGGCACAATGCCAGCGCCTACCTGACCGGCGTGTGGGATACAGGCTCCCAGACGCTCGTCTATGGCCGCATCCACCAGATGGAGCAGGGACAGTACGCCCCCGGCGGCTTTCTGGGTGTCTACACCGACGATTGGAGCGACGACACGAACCGCGCACTGTTCCGGGACGACACCCCCACCGACGCGGCGGCGTTCCACCCCTACACCCACCAGTCGGGCTTGCAGGGCTGGCTGTTCGGCAGGGTCAACCGTCTGCTGCGGCACCGGCTGCCCGACGGTCTGGCGCGGGAGACCGCCCTCTACTGGCTGAACAGCACGCTGTTCTACGCGGCGGAGCTGCTTGTGGCGCTGGCCGTGTGGGAAGAATTCGGCCCGCTGGCGGCAGCATTCGGGTTTGCGTCGGTGCTGCTGGCCCCCTGGCTGCAGCGCGGCATGAAGGACCTGTACTGGTGCCTCTGGACCTGGCTGCTGCCGCTGCTGGCGGCGCTTTGGCTCTGCCATTGCACCCGCGTGCGCGGCAAAACGCCCCGCGGGTGCTGGCCGCTGGTGGCCGCCGCCTGCATGGTGCGCTGCATGTGCGGGTTTGAATTTATCACAACATTTTTGATCCTGTGTGAGATCCCGCTCTGCTACGCTGCCGCCAAGGCGTATTTTGTGCGGCGCGACCCGCACGGTGCGCTGGTCTGGCTGGGCCGCACCGTCGGGGCGGGGGTCTCGGCGCTGGGCGGTGTGACTGCGGCGCTGGCGCTCTGGTTCGCACAGGAATGGCTCTGCTTCGGCAGCGCGGCGGACGCCTGGCAGAACATGACCCGGGCCGTCACGGACCGCGTCAGCCTGACGGACGGCGCAGTGCGGGACGTGAACGTGCCGCAGGTGCTCGCGCAGTATTTCCGTGAGAGTACGGAGCCGCTTTTGCAGCTCGGGCCCGTCAGCGTCACGGCATGGCAGCTGCTGCTGTTTGCGCTGCTGGTCGGCGCGGTGAGCGTTGTTGTCTGCCTGCGCCGCGGTACGGCGGCGCAGCTGGTGCCGCCGTGCATCGTCTGGGGGCTGGGGCTGGCGGCCCCGGCGTCCTGGATGGTGCTGTCCAAGGCGCACGCTGCGATCCATACCCACCTTGTACCGATGCTGTGGCACTTTGCGTTTGTGCCGATCAGCTGTATGCTGCTGCCGGTGCTGGCAAAACTCATGATCCCGGGGAGGAAAAAAGATCTTGTGGCATCCCATTAAACACTACAAAACGATCCGCCATCACAAAATGCTGGTGATGAAAAACTGCTTCCGCTGCGGGCTGTACTGGCAGGGCCTGACCCACGATTTAAGCAAGCTGGCCCCCGTGGAGTTCTGGGCCGGGGCCAAATACTGGCAGGGGACGTGCAGCCCCAACAACGCCCAGCGCCAGGCCGAGGGCTACAGCGCCGCCTGGCTGCACCATAAGGGCCGCAACAAGCACCATCTGGAATACTGGATCGACTACGCGCCGGACGGCGACCATGCCATGGCCGGTATGCGGATGCCCGCCCGCTACGTGGCCGAGATGGTCTGTGACCGCATTGCCGCCAGCAAGAACTATAAGGGCGACAAGTACACCGACGCAGCGGCGTGGGAGTACTATGACCGCAGCAGGGACCACTACATCCTGCACCCCGAGACCCGCAAGGAGCT
>ENA-OQBL01000398-OQBL01000398.1-human-gut-metagenome-genome-assembly--contig:-NODE-398-length-23600-cov-3.635070_pt1 | contig 23600 bp, 18 predicted proteins | sample MGYA00242747_ERZ504553 | MGnify/ENA primary metagenome ERZ504553 (study PRJEB26092, sample SAMD00036240) | human gut metagenome | host: Homo sapiens | study: EMG produced TPA metagenomics assembly of...
TTAAAAAAATGCTGGATATTCCAGCCGAACCGGAGCAATACTCCTATGATGTGATTGTAACTGGTGGCGGTATAGCCGGTATGTGTGCAGCCGCAGCCGCTTCCAGATTGGGATGCAAAGTGGCATTAATCAACGACCGCCCAGTACTTGGCGGCAATAATAGCTCTGAAGTCAGGGTTCACTTAGGGGGCAATATCGGAGTAGGGCCCCCAATTCCGGACTGGGACGTATGATAAGAGAATTCGGACATTCTAAAGAAGGAAATGCCAAACCTGCCGCAAACTATGAAGATGGAAAAGAAGGAGCGTTTTATCGCCAATGAAAAGAATATCACCCTTATGCCAACTACCGCGCCATATCTGTAAAGACCGATGGCAACAGAATAGAATCTGTCATCATCAAGCATATAGAGAATGGAAAAGAAGTGGAACTGAAAGCACCATTGTTCTCCGACTGTACCGGAGACGGCACCATCGGGTATCTGGCCGGTGCAGACTACAACATGGGACGCGAATCCCGTACCGAATACGGAGAAGAGCTGGCACCGATTCAACCGGACAAAATGACAATGGGTTCATCCGTACAATGGTACTCTGCAGACAAAGGTAAACCTACCCGTTTCCCTATTTTCTCGTACGGCCTGCAATTCAATGAAAAGAATTGCGAAAAAGTGACGATGGGTGAATGGAAATGGGAAACCGGCATGAACTTCAATCAAATCGACGACTTCGAACGTATACGTGATTATGGCTTAATGGTCATCTATTCTAACTGGAGTTTTCTGAAAAATGAATTAAAGGACAACAAGAAATATAAGAACCGCGCATTGGACTGGGTAGCCTATATTGCCGGGAAACGCGAATCACGCCGATTGTTGGGCGATTATATTCTAAAGCAAGATGATATAGACAAAAATGTCTATCACGAAGATGCCTCCTTCGTCACAACCTGGAGCATCGACCTGCATTTCCCGGATTCACTCAATGCGTCACACTTTCCTGATGCGCCCTTCAAAGCAGCAACCAAACACATCCATATATATCCTTACGCAGTGCCCTACCGCTGCCTATATTCCAGAAATATCGAGAATCTTTTTATGGCCGGCCGCAATATCAGTGTTACCCATGTGGCACTGGGCACTGTCCGCGTAATGCGTACCACCGGAATGATGGGCGAAGTTGTCGGGATGGCAGCTTCCTTATGTAAAAAGTACAACACCACTCCGAGAGGAGTATATCAGAAACACCTACCGGAATTGAAAGCACTGATGAAAGAGGGAGTAGGAAAAAAGAAGGGATTCCCGATAATCAGAAGTTCAATGAACAAAAATTATTAAAAGAGCCTCGTATATTTATCATTGAAAAAAACAAGAAGTAAGAAACACGTTGATACTACAATTTAAGTATTAATAAAACACGCATATCATGAAAAATATTCTAACATTATTATTTGTCCTTTTCGGAGGATATTCGTTACACGCACAAGATACTTGTTACGGCCGTCTGAAAAATGACACTTTAACCATCGGAAACAGCTTGGTCGAACGTACCTTTTGTGGAACGGGGGAAATATCATAACTTACCGCCTGACCGACAAGAGTAATGGAAAATCATGGAAGAACCACAGCCTTACTCCAGATTTCAGAGTAACGAAAAATTTGCCGCAACCATCAAACGGTTCACTCAAAGTAGTTCCCGTAAAAGAGACTAAAATATTTCCCGCTTATCTGAAAGTAGAAGTTTCTTTCAGCCTGGAGAAGCTAGATATAAAACGGGTATATCGTATTTATGATGATTGTCCAGCCATAGCCTGCGACACCTATTTAAGAGGAACAGTAAACAGTATTTTCGGAGGCAGAGAAGTTAGTGCAGCCGACCGGAAGAATATTGAATTCGCCGAAGACATGAAATCTAAAGAAGTAACCGCTGTACTAGACCAGTTCCATTTCCAAGGACAACATTGGCACGCTCGCAGCGTGGAATTTTCCGATGTGACCGACTGGCACAACAACCTGGTTTTCGAGAAAGAGATTATTTCCTATCGCAAACTGGGATATCGCGGCAATCTGCTGTTTGCCTTTAATGGCGAGGACAACTGTGGCATCTTCTTTTTAAAAGAGGCTCCCTGCTCTTCGGTACAATTAGCCTATCAAGGAAAGGATTTTCTGACTGATTTCGGGAAGTTTACAGTAACCGGCCTGGGCATTACCGAGAAAGACGTGACTCCCGACCGTTGGACCCAAACATACGGATGCGTATTGGGAATATACGGAGAAGGTGAACTGAGCCGACTACAAGCGCTTCGTTCATATCAGAAGAATATACGTACTTACCGGGCCGACCGCGACGAGATGATTATGATGAACACCTGGGGAGACCGTAGCCAGGACTCAAAAGTAAACGAATCCTTCTGTTTGAAAGAACTGGAACGCGCCGCCCGTCTGGGAATCACCCATTTCCAGATTGATGATGGCTGGCAAATAGGTAAAAGCCCTAATTCAGCTGTAGCCCGCGGTTCATTCAAGAACATTTGGGACAATAAAGACTACTGGAAACCCGACCCGCAAAAGTATCCACGTGGTTTGCATCCCATCGTAAAACGTGGCAAGGAATTAGGTATTGAAATCGGTCTTTGGTTCAATCCCAGCATACAAAATGATTTTGCCGATTGGCAGAAAGATGCGCAAGCACTCATCAGCCTTTATCGCGAATACGGCATCAAAGTATTCAAGATAGACGGGCTCACCATTCCCAGTAAAGAAGCCGAAACAAACCTGCACCGCTTATTCAACAAAGTGCTGGAAGAGACGGACGAGGAAGTGATTTTCAACCTTGATGCGACAGCCAGCCGCCGCGGAGGCTACCACATGTTCAATGAATATGGAAATATCTTTCTGGAAAACCGTTATACCGACTGGCAGAACTACTATCCTTACTGGACTTTGCGTAACCTCTGGATGCTTTCCAAATATGTTCCGGCAGAAAAGCTGCAAATAGAGTTCCTGAACAAATGGAGAAATACGGATAAATATAAAGGAGAAGTCTTCGCTCCGGAAAACTATTCATTTGAATATCTGTTTGCTACGACTTTAGCAGGACAGCCGCTTGCCTGGATGGAAGGTACCAATCTACCCGAGGAAGCATTTACATTACGAGAACATACAGAAGCCTACAAGAAATTTCAGCATGACATGCATTCCGGCACTATCCTACCCATAGGAGATGAACCGTCGGGACGCTCTTGGACCGGCTTCCAGTCTCTAAAGAAAGATAGAGGATACTTGATTGTGTACCGTGAAAATCATCCAGAAGGGACTACAGAAGTCGAAACCTGGCTGCCAGAAGGTGTCACAGTAAGATGTATCCCATTGATGGGACACGGCAAAGCGATGACAGCAGTAACCGGAAAGAAAGGAAGGCTGGAAATCTCTCTGCCATCAATCAATGACTATGTTGTCTACAAGTATGAGATTAAAAACAAACGCTAAAATAAAGACTGACATGAAAATCACAAGGAGTATACTCTTAATCGCCTTCTTGATGCTGTTTTACCGAGCCTTCGGACAACCTGCCGAACGGCTGATTCGGATACAGATCACTCCCAATCATACAGACTGGCTATATAAGCCAGGCGAAAAATAGAATTCAGCATTACGGTACTGAAAAACAACGTACCAATTCCTGACACAGAAATTCGGTACCAGATTTCAGAAGATATGATGAAGCCTCACAAAGAAGGCATATTGCAAGCTGAAAAAGGGACAGCTACGGTGGAAGCCCAAACAATGGAAAAACCTGGCTTTCTCCGTTGCCAAGCCTTTGTTAAATATGGAGGACGCGAATACCAAGGGATAGTAACCGTTGGAATCGATCCAGAAAAATTAAAACCTATCACATCATTGCCCGAAGACTTTCTAAATTTCTGGGAAACAGCAAAGCTCCAGGCTCAAAAGACACCAATGGATGTACAAATGACCCTTGTACCCGAACGTTGTACAGAGAAAGTGAATGTATTCCATGTGAATATACAGAATTATGAATCCCATACACGCTTATACGGCATGCTGGCTATGCCTAAAGCAAAAGGTCGATATCCCGCAGTTTTAAAGCTACCAGGTGCAGGAATACGTTCTTATGCCGGAGATGTGGAACATGCTGCCAATGGCTGGATTGTTTTCGAAATAGGAATACACGGTATTCCGGTCAACATGTCAGGACCGGTATATACCAATCTCTATATGGGAGCATTAAAAGGGTACCACACGTTCAATCTGGATAATCGGGATAAATACTATTATAAACGTGTATATCTAGGCTGTGTACGTGCCATTGACTTTATTTATTCCCTACCACAATTCGATGGGAGCAATTTGATAACATTCGGCAGTAGCCAAGGAGGAGGATTGTCCATCGTGACAGCTGGACTTGATTCACGTGTCAAAGGACTGGTAGCCTTTTACCCTGCTCTTTGTGACATGGTCGGCTATATACATAACCGTGCCGGAGGATGGCCACACATGTTTAACAAGCAAGAAAATCAGACTGCAGAAAAGGCAAATACAGCACGTTATTATGACGCAGTTAATTTTGCACGCCAAATAAAAGTTCCCGGATTCTACTCATTCGGATATAATGATATGGTCTGTCCACCCACTACTACCTATTCTGCCTACAATGTAATTCAAGCACCCAAACAAATATTAGTATCCGAAGAAACGGCTCATTATGCCTACCCAGAACAATGGGTAGCCGCATGGAAATGGGTCGCTGATTTCTTTCAACAAAACAAATAAAAACTATAAGAATCATGAGAATACTTTTTTTATTACAACACTGCTTTTCATCATCCCGAACATGTTCGGACAAAAGGAATATCGTCTGAACTCACCGGACGGCAAGTTGGAGGTTACCTTATATATAGGTGACCGGATCACTTACGAGCTGACGGAAGAAGGGCATACATTGGTAGCCCCCTCTCCCTTATCAGTACATCTGGATAATGGGACAGTCTGGGGTAACGGCTCCCATCTTAAGAGAGTCAGTCATCGCCAGGCAAATGAGGTGATTCCCTCTCCTTTCTACAAACGCAGTGAAGTAAAGGATGTCTATAATGAAATGACGTTAAGTTTCCGGGAACATTTCAACCTCATTTTCAGAATGTACAATGAAGGAATGGCATACCGGTTCGCAGCGACCGGAAACAGACCGTTCAAAGTTACAAACGAAGAAGCCGCCTTCAACTTCAACAAGGACTACAAATCGATTGTTCCTTATGTAAAAGATGGCGATAAACAACCGATAGAAGCCCAGTTCTCCAACTCTTTTGAAAACACCTATACACATATAGAGCTATCCGGACTGAACCCCAAAAGACTGATGTTTACCCCCGTAGTAATAGAGCAGGAAAACGGCCATAAACTTTGTATTGCCGAATCCGACGTGGAGAGCTATCCGGGCATGTTCCTCATCAACAGAAACGGGGGAACAGCACTCACTTCCGCTTTTGCCGCCGTCCCCAAAACAAAAAAACGAGGCGGGCATAACCAACTGCAAATATTAGTCACAGAACGTGAAAACTACATTGCTTCCTGCCAGCCGAAAGCCAAACTACCCTGGCGCATCATTGTTGTGGCAAGAAATGACAAGGAGCTGGCAGATAACGATATGGTTTATAAGCTGGCTGCTCCATCACGCATGAAAGACATCTCATGGATACGTCCGGGCAAAGTGGCCTGGGAATGGTGGAACCATTGGGGAATCAAAGGCGTGGATTTCGAAGCTGGAATAAACAATGAAACATACATGCACTATATCGACTTCGCCTCCCGGCATGGCATCGAGTATGTGATTCTAGATGAAGGCTGGGCTGTCAACCTCGAGGCTGACCTCTTTCAGGTTGTACCGGAAATAGATTTAAAGAAACTCACGTCCTATGCCAGGCAAAAGAATGTAGGACTCATCCTTTGGGCAGGCTACCATGCCTTTGCCCGCGACATGGAACATGTATGCAGGCACTATTCCGAAATGGGCATCAAGGGATTCAAGATTGACTTTATGGACAGGGATGACCAGGAAATGGTAGACTTCCACTACCGGGCTGCCGAAATTGCCGCTAAATATAAGTTGATGGTAGACTTTCACGGCACGTACAAACCTACCGGGCTGAACCGCACTTATCCCAATGTCATCAACTATGAAGCCGTTCACGGGCTGGAACAGATGAAGTGGAGTGACATCCATACCGACCAGGTAACCTACGATGTCACCATGCCATTCATCCGTATGCTGGCCGGACCGGTGGACTATACACAAGGCGCCATGCACAATGCCAACAAACGGTGTTACCACTCCTCAATGGATACCCCAATGAGCCAGGGAACCCGTTGCCGCCAATTAGCTGAATATGTAGTATTTGAATCACCATTGAACATGTTGTGCGACAGTCCCACCAATTACGACCGTGAAGAAGAATGCACGGAATTCATCGCTACCATCCCTACCGTTTGGGAACAAACAGTAGCCATGAACGGAGAAATTGGAAAATACATTACAATGGCGCGCAGGAAAGGAGATGTCTGGTATGTCGGCTCCCTGACCAATTGGGATGCACGTACTCTGACACTGGACCTTTCTTTCCTCGGTACAGGCAGATGGAAAGCGGAAATGTTTCATGACGGAGTGAATGCCAACCGCCTGGCTTCCGACTACCAAAAGACCGTCACAGACATTCCTGCATCCCGTAAACTGACCGTCAAAATGGCACAAGGAGGCGGATTGCGCATTGAAAATATACAAAGATAATTCATAGGCTTTTTAAACGTTAACTGATACATACGATTTATGAAAATTAAAAGACTAATGATTACTTGTTTGCTCGCAGTGTCTGTACTTGGGAGGCAAGTCACAAGCACAAGACTTATTGTCCAATGATTTACTGGACGCGACTACCGGCTACTGAATGGGAAGTGGGGAGCCATTGTAGACCTTTATGACCAAGGGGAAAGGATGCAGGTGTACAAAAACAGAAAACCTCAAGACAACAAGCAATTTTATGAATACTCTTTCGACGGAGGTTTGGTCCTGAATGTACCTGCCGATTTCAATTCACAAATGCCCGAATTGAAATTTTATGAAGGGACTGTATGGTACGGACGCTCTTTCGATACCCCAAAGACTGACGGCAAACGTTTGTTTCTCTATTTCGGTGCGGTAAGTTACCGTAGCAAAATATATCTGAACGGGGAAAAAATAGCCAGCCATGAAGGTGGATTCACTCCCTTCCAGGTGGAAATCACAGATAAGGTAAAGCAAAAGGACAACTTCCTGGTGGTGAAAGTCAACAATACCCGCACCACGGATGCCATCCCTGCCATGTCCTTTGACTGGTGGAATTACGGCGGCATCACACGCGATGTAATGTTGGTAAGCGTTCCACAAAGCTACATCAAAGACCATTTCATCCAGTTGGACAAGGTACAATCCAACCTGATTCGTGCCAAAGTAACCTTATCCGAAGCAAAGCCTGGCATCAACGTGCAAGTCGCCATCCCCGAATTGGGCATCAGACAGAACATGACTACCGATGCCAACGGAATTGCCCAGGCCACTATCAAAACCAAAAAACTGCAACGTTGGTCACCGGATGCTCCAAAGCTGTATGATGTAACCATCACTTCGGAAAGTGACCGGCTCAACGAGCAAATTGGTTTCCGTAACCTTTATGTAAAAGGCGAAGATATCTATCTGAACGACCGGCCCATCTTCCTGCGCAGTATCAGCTTCCACGAGGAAATTCCGCAACGCCGCGGGCGTGCCTTCTCAGAAGCGGACGCAACAATGCTGTTATCCGAAGCCAAAGAGCTGGGTGCCAACATGATTCGTCTGGCACATTATCCACAAAATGAATATACTGTCCGCCTGGCAGAAAGAATGGGATTCCTTTTATGGGAAGAGATACCTATCTGGCAAGGGATTGACTTCAAGAATACCGCTACCCGTGAGAAAGCAGGCAGAATGATTAAAGAGATGGTGATGCGCGACAAAAACCGTTGTTCCGTTACCTTTTGGGGGATTGCCAATGAAACAGCCACTTCCGCCCCGCGCAATGAATTTCTGAAACACATGAAACAATGTTGCCTGGACATCGACTCAACCCGTCTGATTACGGCTGCCTTCGATTTGGTACGCTTCAACCGCGAAAGCCGGAACTTTGAGATGAATGACTCCATTATCAACATCCTGGACATGGTAGCCATCAACAAATATATGGGATGGTATCATGACTGGCCACTGGCTCCGGACCAGGCTGTCTGGAATGTAGCTCCCGGCAAACCTCTTTTCATTTCCGAGTTCGGAGGCGAAGCGCTCTATGGCAAACATGGCGACGCGGAAGTCAAGAGTTCTTGGAGTGAGGATTATCAGGCACAACTCTACAAGGACAATCTGGAAATGTTCAAGCATATCCCCAACCTGCGCGGAACATCGCCGTGGATTCTTTTTGATTTCCGTTCTCCCTTCCGTTTCCATCCACACCAGGGAGGGGAATGGAACCGTAAAGGACTGGTTTCCGACCAGGGACAACGCAAAAAAGCATGGTACATCATGCGTGATTACTATAACCAAAAGAAAACAGAACAATGAAACACAAAATAAAACACTACATGGCTGCCCTCCTCCTGACCTCTATGGTCTGGAGCGGGCATGCCCAAGAAAAGAATGAAATGGACTTGTCCGGTGAATGGGCATTCCAGACAGATGTCATGGACTTCCGGAGAGGTTCACTGGACGTACGTTACTGCCATCGCCTGCAGGAAAGCATCGTTCTGCCGGGAATTACAGATGACTATAAAATAGGCTACAAATCTCCTTACCGCCACCTGGATAGGCTGACCCGTGTCTACGAATATATGGGCCCCGCATGGTACCAGCGGGAAATAGAGATTCCTGCGGCATGGAAAGGCAAACGCATTTTCCTCTATTTTGAACGTACACACTGGCTCAGTTCGGTATATGTAGGCAAAGAAGAAGTGAGTAAAATAGACTACATCAGTATTCCCCACAACCACGAACTGACCCAATGGCTACATCCAGGCAAAAAAGAACTGATAACTTTCTGCATAGACAACCGCTACCAGTACGATACCCATAAATGGGACCATGCCCACTCCGAATTTACCCAAATAAACTGGAACGGAGTATTGGGCGAAATTAAACTGGTAGCTGTAGACCCGGTCTATGTAGATGACATGCAGGTCTATCCGGACATCAAGAACAAAAGCATCAAAGTCAAAATGACTGTCCGCAACTGTACAGAACATACCGCCAGCGGCAAAATATCCTTCCACGTGACAGGAAAGGACTATAGACTACAAAAGGAAGTACCAGTAACAGTGACCGATTCCATTACTTATATCGAGGAAGAAATGTTTTTGGGCAAGGATATCCATTTGTGGAATGAGTTCCATCCCAATCTTTATACGTTGGACTGTAAGCTGACTTCCAGTGTAGAGGGCCAATCCTATGCGCATGAGAAAAGCACAACTTTCGGTATGCGCGAAGTAGAGGCCGGTGAGGACCATATCATCCTTAATGGCGAACCCATACACCTGCGCGGTACCGTTGAAAACGCAGTGTTCCCCAAGACCGGCTATGCTCCTGTGGACGATGCCTCTTGGGAACGTGTACTCCGTATCCTGAAAGAATATGGTATGAACCATATGCGCTTCCACTCCTGGTGTCCTCCTGCCGCTGCGTTCCGTATGGCAGACAAGCTGGGTGTCTATCTGGAGGTGGAAATGCCGATGTGGGGTAAAGATGCCCAACCCGATGAGAAGCGCTGGAATTTCTTCCGTCGCGAGCTGCGGGGTATCTTGAAAGAATATGGGAATCACCCTTCCTTCATTCTCTACTGTAACGGAAACGAAATTACCGGCGATTTCAGTTTCATAGAAGAGCTTACCGCCACGGCCCGCCAGTTGGATAACCGCCGTCTATACAGCGGTTCCACAGCCCGCACACGTGTCAAATCAGACCAGTTCTACATTACCCATCAGACTACCAAAGGACACATGGCCATCTACGAAGGACGTCCTTATACAAACTGGGACAAAAACAAGGAACTGGGAGTAGGCCTGCCCATCATCTCGCATGAATCCGGACAGCGGTGCATCTATCCCAATTTCGAGGAAATAAAGAACTTCACCGGCCCCGTACAAGCGCGTAATTTCGAGATATTCCGTGAACTGCTGGACAAAAACCACATGCTCGACCAAGCACATGACTTCTTCCGTGCTTCTGGAGCCTTGACCGCCATAGAGTACAAGGATGTCATAGAAGCCCAGTTGCGCACTTATCTGAAAGGCGGTTTCCAATTACTGTCTCTGAATGATTTTACCGGACAAGGATATGCACCGGTAGGCATTCTCGATCCTTTCTGGAATACCAAAGGGCTCATCACACCGGAAAAGTGGCGCGAGTTCTGTGCACCGACTGTTGCGTTGCTCCGTTTCGACAAACGCGCACTTTACAATGATGAAGTATTTGAAGGAAAAGCGGAAATATACAATTATGGACCTGCCCTATTGAAAAACGCAAAAATCAATTGGAGTATCACCGACAGCAACGGTAAAACCCTTAAGAGCGGAAAACTGAAAACACAAACTGTCGGAAAGAACGGGGTATTTCCACTTGGCAGTTTCAGTTATGCATTGAACAATATCACTGAACCACAGAAGCTGACGGTCCATCTTTCTGTTGCACACGTAAAAAACAGCTGGGATATCTGGGTATATCCCCGTCATAGCAACTTAATGCAGTCCACTAGTGAAGTGCTCTACACCACAGTATTCGATGAAAAAGCAAAACAACACCTTGCCGATGGCAAGAAAGTGGTACTCTGCCCCAAACCTTCCAAAGTAAAAGGTCGTAAATCAGTGTTCCACAATCACTTCTGGAATCCGATAATGTTCAAATGGCCTCCTATGACCATTGGCTGTCTGATTCATGACGACCAGCCTATATTCGAGCATTTCATAACTTCCTACCATACTGACTGGCAGTGGTGGGACATTCTGGAAAATGCCAAGGTTATTGAGATGAAGGATGCTCCGGCAGCACTGCGGCCTTTCATACAAGTAATAGACCATTACGACAATAATGAAAAGCTCGGTATTGGTTTCGAAGCAAAAGTGAAGAAAGGCAGTTTACTGGTACTGGCCGTAGATACCCAGAAAAACATCAACGAACGTCCTGCCACCCAGCAATTGCTGGAAAGCATTGACCGCTACGTAAAGAGTGACAAATTCGCTCCGCAAATTACCGTTGATGAGTCCTACATTGAATCATTCTTAAAGAAATAAATAAAGGAAATATGATGAAATTATTCTTGCTTTGGGTTCTTTTGTTGCTGCCGGTCGGACCGGCAGCAGCACAAGAGATAAAAATGTCACAAACAGCTCCATTGGAACAAGTTTATGGAGAAACAGTAGAAGATGATGCCTTACTGCCCATGAATGAACTGGATATGGATTTTGGCTATGCCCTTTATGAGACAACCGTTGATGTGGAAGAGGAGAATCCCACACTAACTATTGAAAACGTACGGGATTATGCTGTGGTCTATGCAGACGGCAAACTGCAAGGATATTTAAAAGATAGCAGTAAAAGCCTGAAAACCAATCTACCGATAGGCATACACAAACTTAGTATCTATACTGAAAATATCGGACGTATTACCTATGGTCCTGAAATTCTGGACAATTCAAAAGGTATCTACGGCAGCATAACATTGGGAAAGACAGATTTAGAAGGCTGGAAGATGACCCCATTGGAAATTAAGGAATGCGATGTGGCCGGAATAACTTTCAAAGAAGGTACCTCCTCCATCCCTTGCTTCCGTAAAGGTTGTGTCACAGTAAGCAACCCGGCACAAGAGACCTTTCTTGACGTATCCGGCTGGGGAATGGGAGAAGTCTGGATAAACGGGCAATACTTGGGTGCCTACTGGGAAGAAAATGCAGAAAAGACCCTGGAGATACCTACCGGTGCTCTGATAGCAGGTAATAATGAAATAGTGGTATTTGAACTAAAAAATAACGAACAAGCTTCCATGACACTAACCGATAAGCCTATTTTCAAATAAGCTCTTGCATGTACTTGTTTATATTCCTTTAAAAAAACGACCTTTATGTAGGAGCAGATTCCGAAAAACGTGTCTTATTTAATGAGAATAGCATAATTATATATATCATGAAGAAACTAACATTTATCAGTTGCCTCCTTTTAAGTGGTTGCCTGGCCGGAGCAATGGCTGCAAACAAAAAGCAACCCATCTACAAAGATGCCAAAGCTCCCATTGAGGAGCGTGTGAATGACCTGGTCAGCAGAATGACACTGGAAGAAAAGGTACAACAACTCAACCAGTACACTTTGGGGCGGAATAACAACGAGAACAATCGTGGTGAGGAAGTAAAAAAAATTCCTGCCACACTAGGCTCCCTCATTTATTTTGATGAAGATGCCAATCTGCGTAACGAGGCTCAGAGAAAGCAATGGAAGAATCACGTCTGGGTATCCCCATCCTTTTCGGATACGACGTCATCCACGGGTTCCGTACCATTTATCCCATCTCTTTGGGACAAGCATGTTCTTGGAATCCCCAATTGGTAGAACAAGCATGTGCCGTTGCCGCCCAGGAAGCACGCATGTCCGGGGTAGACTGGACTTTTTTCCCCTATGATTGGACGTGGCAAGAGACGGACGCTGGGGACGTGTTGCAGAGGGCTATGGCGAAGACCCTTATACCAATGCTGTATTCGGTGTCGCATCTATCAAAGGATACCAAGGTGAAGACATGTCCGACAGCAAGCGAGTAGCCGCCTGCCTTAAACATTATATCGGATACGGCGCTTCTGAAGCAGGACGTGACTATGTTTATACGGAAATCTCCAATCAGACTCTGTGGGACACCTATATTCCTCCCTATGAAGCTGGCGTAAAAGCCGGTGCCGCTACTTTAATGAGTTCATTCAATGACATCAGCGGTACTCCCGGAAGCGCCAACCATTACACGATGACAGAAATTCTGAAGAACCGTTGGAAACACGACGGCTTTGTTGTTTCAGACTGGTCTGCAGTACCGCAACTTATTGACCAGGGCCATGCTGCCGACCGCAAAGAAGCTGCCCGTCTAGCTTTCAACGCCGGCCTGGAAATGGACATGATGGGGCATTGCTATGACAGGCATATGGCAAAGCTGGTGGAAGAAGGTAAAATAAGCATGCAACTGGTGGACGATGCAGTGAAACGCGTGCTCCGTATCAAATTCCGCCTTGGACTTTTTGACAATCCCTACACCCCGACATCTACAGAAAAAGAGCGCTTCCTCCTTCCACAAAGCCTGGCTATTGCAGAGAAACTGGCAGAGGAGACCATTGTTCTACTGAAGAATGAAAACAAGGTACTCCCTCTGGCAAATGGAAACAAGCCAACTATCGCCGTCATGGGGCCTCTGGTACAAAACAGTGCCGAGCTCCTGGGGTCATGGTATGGACATGGACATGCAGAAGATGTCCTCCCCATCAAAAAGGCGCTGGATGCAGAATTTGCAGGCAAGGCCAAACTGATTTATACCGAGGGTTGTGGTTTCGACGGTAACGACACTTCCAAATTCAGTGAGGCACTGGCTGTAGCCCAGAAAGCAGATGTCATTCTACTCTGCATGGGTGAAAAGAAAAAGTGGAGTGGCGAAAACGCATCGCGTTCCATCATAGAACTGCCTACCATTCAAGAGGAATTCATTGCTGAAATGAAGAAAGCAGGCAAACCGATTGTTCTGGTACTGGCTAACGGACGTCCTTTGGGACTCTCTAAAGTGGAACCTCTCTGTGACGCCATCGTTGAAATGTGGCAACCGGGAGTACCTGGCGGTAAACCATTGGCAGGTGTCTTGTCCGGCCGGGTAAATCCTTCGGGCAAGCTTTCCATTACTTTTCCACGTTCCACCGGACAGATTCCAATCTATTACAATCAGCGCAAAACAGCCCGTCCACAAAGTGGCAAATATCAAGACATCCCCTCTTCCCCACTGTATGAATTCGGATACGGCTTGAGTTATACCACCTTTAATTATGGTAATATCAACTTGCCCAAAGAAACCATCAGACGCGGTGAAAAGTTGGTAATGGAAATCCCAGTCACCAATGTAGGCAAACGTGACGGTGCAGAAGTGGTGCATTGGTTTATCTCAGACCCATTTAGCACGATTACCCGTCCATGCAAAGAGTTGAAGCACTTCGAAAAGCAACTAATTAAAGCAGGTGAAACACATATATTCCGCTTTGAAATAGACCCGATACGTGATCTTGGTTTTGTAAATGCCAATGGTGAACATTTCCTTGAAAATGGAGAATATTATGTAATAGTGAAAGACCAGAAAGTAAAATTCACGGTTATAGATTAATCTTCTTTTTATATTGTAGGCCATCCTCCTTTCATCATTCTAAAAGACAGATGGCCTGCAATTTCTATTTTTAGAACAAATAAGTATACTGTTCTCCTAAAAATTTCTTGATATGCTTCAAGGCTTTGGTTATTTGGGCCTCCACCGTCTTGACAGAAATACCCATTTCCCCGGCAATTTCTTGATTAGTCTTCCCTTCTTCCCTACTTTTGCGATAAACCTGCCCACATTTGTTCGGAAGGGAACAAACAGCTTCTTCAATCAATCGATTAAGTTCTTCCATCTCCACCGAAGTATCAGCCGCAAGAGCATATCCATATTCTTCTCCTCCCTCGATGGGAACCGTATCCTTTTCATCGCGTAAAGCATTCAGGCAACGATTGCGTGCAGACTGGAAAAGATAAGCCTTGAATGAGATTTTAAGAGTCAAGTCGGCCCTACCCTCCCATAAATTCATAAAAATGGAAAGGGCCAGTTCTTCTATCTCCTGCTTGTCTCTCAGATAAAGGGACATGAAGCGGCAGAGTGAAACAAAATAAGTATCGAAAAGGTGCTTGAAAGCCTTCTCGTCATCTTGTTTGATTAACTGTAACAATAGGATATCATCTTCTGCAGGCATATCGAAGTTATATTAGATAAGGGCTTCTTGAGCGGCAAAGATACTAATATTATTCGTTCCTCGAAATTTATTAAAAAAATAATTGGAATTGGAATAAGGGTTAAACTCAAGTGATGTGTCATATAAGTGAAGGCCTATAAAAACATCATGATCATGAAAAAAAGTGTTCCTTGGAATTTAATCATTCCTAAGTTGAAACAGGAAATTTCCGCAGACGAAGAGCGGCAATTGGAGACTTGGTTACGCAGCAGTAACAACGAAGCGTTATTCAAGGAATTACAACTGTTATGGGAAAAAATTCAGGCAAATGTAGAAAACTATACGCCCAATACCGAATATTATTGGAATGAACTTGTCAACCGTATGCACGCCAGCGAGCCTAAGCAGACTGAAAAACCTGCAAAGAAACGCTTCGAGCTGAAACGGATATACCGCTACGCAGTAGCAGCATGTATAGCTGTTGCCATCGGTTGCTCATTCTACATAGGATTCCTTAACGGACAGCTTGAAGCCATGCCGCAGTTATACTCTAATTTGTCGGGTAAGTCTAAGGTTCTCCTTCCTGACGGAAGCGAAGTATGGATGCATACAGAGACCTCTTTGCAATACGAATCACAAATGAATAAGGATGAGCGTATCGTAAATGTAACTGGTGAAGCTTACTTCGATGTAGCACACGATGCTGACAAACCTTTTATCGTGCAGACAGAAGGTATGCGTATCGTAGTTCACGGAACCAAATTCAATGTCGATGCATTCCCCGGTTCGGAAAATACAGTAGTGAGTTTGGTAGAAGGGTCCGTCTCTTTGGAAACCGAGACAGAGAACCGTTTCCTCAAACCAGGCGAAACAGCTACTTTTAATCGGAAAACCCTGACACTTAAGGTAGAAAAAGATGATGTACATTTTGCCTCTTCGTGGGCAAATACACAACTCGTATTCAGAAACCGTTCATTGGGAGACATTTGCAAACTGCTTTCTAAATGGTATCGGGTAAAGATAGACGTGGATCCTACATTATCCAATAAATATTTCTATACGTTTACGTTGCGTAGCGAACCGCTGGACGAAATACTCCGTATCATGTCACGCATCCAACCTATGAAATATACCTTTAACGAAGAGAATGAATTGACAATTTCGTTTGCAGACACAAAACAAAAAGTAAAATGAAACAGTAACAAAAAACTTATGCCAAACAAATGAGAAATGCACGTTATTTAATAATTAACGAAAAGTAAACACCTACATTAATCTTTAAATTTAAGACAATTATGGATATAAGAAAACAACTCATCATTCTTATACTAGTACTTCTATGTGCCCCAGTTTCTGCACAAAAGAAAGAGAAACTGATCACACTGAAGTTCACAAACATCCCATTATCAGAGGCTATGCCAAAAGTGGAAAAGCAAAGCGGATACACTTTCTTCTATGAATCGCAGCAAATAGACATCAAACAGAAAGTCAGCCTAAATGTTAAGAATGCAACTATTAATAAGACAATAGCAGCCTTATTGAAAGGGACCAATGTTAAATTTGAAATCGACGCAACACACATTATTTTATATACCGGAAAGAATAACAAGGCAATATCCGGGCAACCACAGAACATCTCTGGTACAGTAATTGACGAAAGTGGTGAACCAATTATCGGAGCAAATGTCATGGTGGAAGGAACCAATACTGGTGTCATCACAGATCTTGACGGAAAATACACGATCAACGCACCGGCAGGGAGTAATCTCAAAATTTCCTATATCGGTTATGTGACACAGACTGTAAAAGCTGGTAGAAACAGTACCGTAAAGTTAGTGGAAGACAGTAAAACACTGGCAGAAGTCGTGGTAATCGGCTATGGTACACAACGTAAGTCCGACCTGACTGGAGGTCTGGTATCAGTAGACCAGAAGAAGCTGAACATGATAAATAGCAGTAACTTAATGGACCGTCTCGCAGGACAAATCCCGGGCTTAAGCGTAACTACTGGTGATGCGAAACCAGGAGCAGACCAAACCCTCCGTGTACGTGGTGAAAACTCATTAAGTGCCGACAATGCACCGCTCATCGTATTGGACGGTATTCCTTACAATGGTTCTTTGAGTGATATTGACCCAAACATCATCGAAAGCCTTAGTGTCTTAAAAGATGCTTCCGCAGCAGCTATCTACGGCTCACGCGGTTCCAATGGTGTTATCTTGATTCAATCAAAGAAAGGCAAGAAAGGTGCACCCCAAGTTACATACAAAGGGCAGTTCAGAATGTCGCAACCCCAACAGACTATTGATGTGATGACTCCAGACGAATACATCACATTTAAACAAGACATTGCACGCCTGAAAGATGGATGGAGTGGTGACCAATTGGCTCCTGAGAATATTCTGAGTGCCAGCGAACTTATAAATTACAAGAAAGGCGTTACAAACGACTGGCAGGACTATATTTTCCGCAATGCATTTACCATGGAACATCAGGTAGGCATTTCCGGAGGTACTGAAAGTACCACTTACATGGGGCAGTTTCCTATCTGGATCAAGAAGGTGTAGTCTATAACTCTGCCATGAAACGTTACAATATTAATTTGAATGTCACACAAGTATTAAACAAATGGCTGACTATCGGTATACAGACCCAATTTATTCAAAGAGATGGCGGTGGTATAACCCCGAATATTGAACATGCTGTAAAACAGAGTCCTTATGGTATCTACAAAGATGAAAACGGCAAGTATTATGAAGAACCTATGGACCAATCCTTGATTATTAACCCGATGGCCAATGTCAATGCCGATCAAGATCAAACAAGACGTAACTTCTTCATCAACACCTATGCTGACATTCTGTTGCCGGTAAAAGGTCTTTCAGCCCGTACAACCTTTGGTTACAACTACCGTAGCAACTTTACCGGCACATACTATGGCCGTGACACCAAAGACGGTAGAACAGCCAGCGGAAAAGCCAGCATCAATAATGAGCACTACTGGGATTACACTTGGGAAAACTTGCTCAAGTATAATCGTGAATTTGGCAAGCACCGTTTCGACGCTACAGGTTTGTTCAGTGTACAACAGACTCAGAAGAAAACTTCCAATTCAAGTGCCGAAAGTTTTGTAAACGATGACTCCAGCTATCATAATATCAATGCAGGTGAGAAAAATAAGACTGTAAAGTCCAGTTTATCAGAAACCTCCATGTTATCTTATATGCTTCGTCTGAATTATTCATATGCCGGAAAATATATGCTGACCCTAACCGGACGTTCCGATGGTTATTCTGCCTTCGGTGCAAACAATAAGTATGCATTCTTCCCGTCAGTGGCTACTGCATGGAACATTGCTTCCGAAAGCTTTATGGAAAATACCCAAAACTGGTTGGACCAACTGAAGCTCCGCGTATCTTATGGTTCCAACGGTAACCAAGCCATCAGCCCCTATCAGACGCTGGACCGTCTACATCTCACAAACTATATCTGGGGTGACGGTGGAGCAGGTGTCAATGGTGCTTATCTAGCCAATGACGGCATTGGAAATCCGAATCTGAAATGGGAAACAACCCGAACATTCAACGTCGGTATTGACTATTCATTCTTTAACGGCCGCATCAACGGTAACATTGAAATGTATGTCGCCAACACAAAAGACTTGCTGATGAAGCGTACTGTTCCTATCATGAACGGTTATAAAACTATTTGGGATAATGTGGGTAAAACACGTAACAAAGGTGTTGAATTCACTTTAAACACTGTCAACATACGCAATAAGAATTTCGAATGGAGCACCGGAATCATCTTCTCACTAAACCGTGACAAGATTGTAGACCTGCGTGGTGACAAAAAAGATGATATCACCAATAAGTGGTTCATCGGCAAACCTTTGCGAGTTTACTACGACTATGACGTTGACGGTATCTGGCAGGAAGGTGACAAATTCACCTATACTACAGCAGACGGTACCGAAAAAGAAATCCAAAAAGGTGCCAAGCCAGGCTCTGCCAAAGTGAAAGATGCAGACGGAAACGGTTACATTGATTCCAACGATAAAGTCATCATCGGTTCAAAGAATCCAAGCTTCCTGATGTCTATGAGCAATACTCTAACCTACAAAAATTTCTATCTGTCATTTTTACTGAACGGAACATTCAAGGTTACACGTGAGCTGAATGAAGCCAATATCGGAAGTTGGAGTTACAATTTATACAACTATCTGCATAATGCCGATTACTGGACGCCGGAACATACCAATGCCAAATATGCTTCTCCGGTATATAACAACTTCGACGGACACAGCTATTACAAAAACTTTACATACATCCAAATAAAAAATATCACTTTAGGATACAATTTTGAAAAGAATTTAGTAAAGAAATTGGGGCTGAGTGGTTTGGGAGTCAATATCAGCGTGGAAAACCCTTATACATTCTGTGATATACGCAGCGTATTGAACTATGACAACAGTTGGTTTGCCTCTTACCCGACTGCACGTTCCTACGTACTTGGACTGAACTTATCATTCTAAACTTACTTAAATATATATACAATGAAAAATTATATATCAAAAGCAACTCTAGCTCTGTTAGTAGCTCTGTCTGCTACCGGTTGCTCTGACTTTCTGGATGAGAAACTGAAAAGTGAACTGGCCCCGGATAACACATATACAAGTTCCTATGGTTTCGAGGTAGGTTCCACCGGACTTTATGCCCAAGCACGTTCTGAATATAACACTTGGGGTGAAAACGGAGCCTTCATGCATAATGCCGCTTGCCCTTACGAAGCATTACAAATTGCCACTGACCTTGCTACCATGGGTACCAAAGACGGTTCTATCCAACCGTTCGGTTATTTGACATTAACTCCCAATACCGGTATTGTAGGCTCCTACTGGAATTGGGCCTACAGTCTGATTGCAGGAGCCAATGAGATGTTGAAATACTCTGAAATAAACACGAACTGGGATAATAGCACAGACAAGGCGCTCTATCAAGCAGAATCACGTTTTTCCGTGCTTATGCATACCGTACGTTGGTTTATCTGTATGGAGACGTTCCTTATGTGGACAAGATTCAAGATCAGTTCAGAATTGATTTTACCCGTACACCGAAGGAAGAGGTTATTGCCCACATGGTAGAAGACCTTCAGTTTGCTGTCGAGAACCTGCCTACCGACCCTGATGCCGTAAAAGTTGGCAAGCTAACCAAATGGGCGGCAGAACACTTGTTAAGTGAGGTTTACTTAATGCAAGGTGATTATGCAAAGGCTGAAACAGCTGCAGAAAATGTCATCAACAGCGGATATTTCCACTTGATGGAAGACCGCTTCGGTGAAAAGGCAAAAGCAAACGGCGATGTGTTCTCCGACCTATTCGTTGAAAACAATCAAAATCGCACATCCGGCAATATGGAAAGCATTTGGGTCATGCAGTTTGAATATAACACTACTGGTGGCGGTACAAATTCCGATGACTGGACACGCCGTGCCTGGGAACCCAAATACTTCGAAATTACCGGTTTTGTTTTGGCAGACTCACTGGGTGGCCGCGGCTTGTCGCAATTGGTACCAATGAAATGGTGGATTGGAGAAGATACCGGTTTCTTTGATGAAGAAGACATTCGTAATTCCGAATACAACATCAAACGTAACTGGTATTACAACAACGAGAACATGCCCGACCTTTATGGTAAAAAACGCCACGATTACAGACGAAACATGGTTTACCACCTTCCGTCTTTATCCGGCTCTGACAAAATTCTTCTATGGCCGTTCCGAAAACCTTTCTTTGACCGGTTCCTACCGTGACCGCATGAAGTTCCGTTTGTCCGAAACTTATCTCTTACTCTGCGAGGCAAGGTTGGGTTTGAAGGATATTTCAGGTGCCCGCGAAGCAATCAATGTAGTACGCCGTCGCGCACATGCTCCTGAGATTACAGACAGTGAAATGACCATGGACTTCTTGCTGGACGAACGTATCCGCGAGTTGGTAGGTGAAGAATCACGCCGCTTTACCTTATGCCGTACCGGCAAATTATTGGAGCGTACCCGCAAATACAATACAGAATCGGGTCCCGTTATGCGTGATTACCATACATTATGGCCGATTCCTCAGAGCATAATCGATTCAAATACGGGAGCAGAATTCCCGCAAAACGAAGGATATTAACAGCACAAAGACAAAATAAAACACGAATAAAGGTAAAAAGATAGTTTTCAAGATTCTCATAAAGGGAATTGTCCGCGTCCGTTGAGAACAAAGGCAATTCCCTTAATTTTTATCAACAAACAATCATGAAGATACACAGACAATTAACAGCAACAGCCTTTCTGTTTATCAGTATGGCAATCATGGCACAAGTGCCATTCAGCAAAAAGGAAGTAAAAGAGAAAATGAAGCAAGTGGCGGACTGGCAAATTTCCAATCCTAACACTGCCCACGAACACCACGACCTGGACTGGACCAATGGAGCACTTTATGTAGGTATGGCAGATTGGGCAAAACTGGCAGAAGAGGAGTACAATGACAGCACCTACTATCAATGGCTCTATAAAATAGGAAGACGGAACTGCTGGCAACCCCATCAGCGATTGTACCATGCAGACGATATAACCGTTTCCCAATCATTCATTGATTTATACCGTAAATATAAAAAAGAGGAAATACTAGCTCCTACCCTGGCACGTACGGAATGGATCGTCAACCATCCATCCAACGGTACATTCAAACTGGAGTACGGTGACAACAAAACCCTGGAACGCTGGACCTGGTGTGACGCCTTGTTCATGGCCCCCCCGGTTTATGCCAAGCTATACCGCGAAACCAACAACCGGAAATACCTCCAATTCATGGACAATGAATACCGGGCTACCTACGAATATCTATTCGATAAGGAAGAGAACCTTTTCTACCGAGACTGGCATTATTTCGGCAAAAAAGAAGCCAATGGCAGAAAGGTGTTCTGGGGACGTGGAAATGCCTGGGTACTGGCCGGATTGGCAGAAGTATTGCAGGAGTTGCCCAAAGGCTTGATGGAACGCGCTTATTACGAAGAACTGTTTGTCCGGTTATGTACCCGTATTGCCGGATTGCAGAACGAAGACGGTTATTGGCATGCCAGCCTTTTGGACCCGGCTTCCTACCCTTCTCCCGAAACCAGTTCTACCGGTTTCTTTGTATATGCACTGGCATATGGTGTGAATGCAGGTATCTTGGACGAAGATGACTTTATGCCAGTCATTATAAAAGGATGGAAAGCGTTGACTAATGCTGTAGATGCAAACGGCAAACTTGGCTGGGTACAACCGATCGGTGCCGATCCTCGTAAAGTCACCCGTGACATGACAGAAGTTTACGGTGTCGGCGCTTTTCTTGCAGCAGGATGCCAGATTTACAAGATGGCTGTAGATACGGAAGCCGATTACATGAAAAATCTGGCCGGACAAGGAAAACCATGCAGGGAAATCCTTTGAGTGGCTGGGTAATCTATGCAAACGAGAATGTAAGCGATGACTTCTGGAAGAAATACGACCATATCTATGTACCGGCAAAAAGGAACGACCGTGAAGATTTCCGATTATGCTCGTACACTCTATATCCGTACTCATTGGAGTACATTCAATCCTGCCGAAGGAGTCTACGGATGGGACACGGATGAAAAGTTGCAAAAAAGTAATTCAAGGTGCACTCGACAGAGGCATGCGTCTTTCTTTCCGCGTGATAGTCGATAGTCGTGACAGAAAGAACGAAGCTACTCCGGCTTATGTATTCGATGCAGGAGCCAAATACTATACTGATAACGGGAAACGTTCTCCCTATCCCGATGACCCTATCTTTCAGGAGAAATATGCAAAATTCATAGAAGCGTTTGCCCAGAAGTACAATAATCCCGACTTGGTAGAATTTATAGATGGCTACGGCCTTGCAAGTGGGGCGAGGCACACACCATGAAGTACATCGACCCTAAAAAGCCGTGAAACTGTATTCAACTGGATCATTGACCTGTATCTCAAGAATTTCACGAAGGTGCCTTTAGTCATCAACTACCACCGTTGGATGGGTGCAGGTAAAGACTGGGCCGGTGAAGAGAATTTTGATCCCGACAGCAAACGTCTGTTGGACAGTGCTTGTGAGAAAGGTTTTTCTTTACGCCATGATGCTTTCGGAATGAGAGAGTATTACGGCCAGTGGGAACGGAATTATGTAAAGCCTTGGATTATGAAGCGTCCGGTATTGCTGGAAGGTGGCTGGATTGTAAGCAAACACCCTTACCACAATGACCCGAGCGGTTACAAAACAGCCAAAGAAGTTCGTATAGGAGAATTTGAAGACGGCCAGGAAGCTCATGTCAATATGATGGATTTCCGTGTAGGAGACGAAACCATGAGTTGGTTCCGTGATGCCTATCCTCTGGTTGAGCGTTTCATCTCCGAAGGAGGTTATCGTTTGTATCCCGATTCCATTGTGGTTCCCAAAGAGATAAAGAACGGGACAAGAATAAGAATAGCACATCGTTGGAACAATTTAGGCTGGGGATACTGT
>ENA-OQBL01000400-OQBL01000400.1-human-gut-metagenome-genome-assembly--contig:-NODE-400-length-23427-cov-3.741202_pt1 | contig 23427 bp, 28 predicted proteins | sample MGYA00242747_ERZ504553 | MGnify/ENA primary metagenome ERZ504553 (study PRJEB26092, sample SAMD00036240) | human gut metagenome | host: Homo sapiens | study: EMG produced TPA metagenomics assembly of...
GACATTTTTTCTGAAATTAATCAAAGAAAAATATTAGATACGAGTGTTATACTTGGTTTTCGTCACCTATTTATCGTTAGCAGCTGCAACACCCGGTAATTCTTTTCCTTCCAGGAATTCCAGAGAAGCTCCGCCACCTGTGGAAATGTGTGTCATCTTGTCGCCATATCCAAGCTGGTTCACTGCTGCTGCGGAATCTCCACCACCGATGATTGTAACTGCATCTGTATCAGCAAGTGCTTTTGCAACTGCCTCTGTTCCATGTGCGAAGTTCGGCATCTCGAAGCAGCCCATCGGTCCGTTCCATACAACTGTCTTAGCATCTTTTACTGCGTCACAGAAAATTTTCTCTGTCTCAGGTCCAATATCAAGTCCCTGCCATCCGTCCGGAATCTCACCGCTTTTTACAACTTTTTATTTGCTCCATTGGAGAAATCATCTGCAATAACTGTATCTACAGGAAGAAGAAGTTTTACACCTTTCTCCTGTGCTTTCTTTAACATGTCAAGTGCATACTGGCAGTAGTCAGCCTCAAGAAGTGAATTTCCAACTGTACCGCCCTGAGCTTTACTGAATGTGTAAGACATACCACCACCAATGATCAGTGTGTCAACTTTATCGATCAAGTTCTCAATTACAGAAATCTTGCTAGATACCTTTGCTCCACCGAGGATTGCTACGAAAGGTCTCTCCGGGTTGTTTACTGCATTTCCAAGGAAATCGATCTCTTTCTGCATTAAATATCCTACAACTGCTGTGTCCACATATTTTGTAACACCTACGTTAGAACAGTGTGCACGGTGTGCTGTGCCAAATGCATCATTTACAAATACGTCGCAAAGAGAAGCAAGGTCTTTGCTGAAAGCATCTTCATTCTTTGTCTCTTCTGCTCTGTAACGTGTATTCTCAAGTAAGATGACATCTCCATCTTTCATATTGGCTACTGCTGCTTTTGCGTTAGCTCCTACAACCTCAGGATCTGCTGCAAATTTTACTTCCTGTCCAAGAAGCTCTGAGAGACGTACTGCAACTGGTGCAAGAGATAACTCCGGTACTGGCTGTCCCTTCGTTTTCCAAGGTGTGAGCAAAGGATGATCTTTCCTCCGTCAGCAATCAGCTTTTTAATTGTAGGAAGCGCTGCAACAAGACGGTTCTCATCTGTGATCTTTCCGTCAATAAGCGGTACGTTGAAATCACATCTTACAAGAACCATTTTTTCCTTTTACATTGATATCGTCTACAGAATTTTTTATTTAACATAACATTCTCTCCATTCTCAAAATGAATATGCTCTGGCTTGTCCTGCCAGAGGCTTTTCTGCAACAAAATTATATTTCTATTACAGAAAAAGGATCCGGTCCATATTAGACCGGACCCTTTGTGAGTCTTTATGAAATACTCGAAATCTTATGCAAGCTCTGAGAAGTATTTGATTGTTCTTACCATCTGGCTTGTGTAGGAGTTCTCGTTGTCATACCAGGAAACAACCTGAACCTGTGTTGTTCCGTTGTCAAGTGGCATAACCATTGTCTGTGTTGCATCGAACAGTGAACCATATCTCATTCCAACGATATCGCTAGATACGATTTCATCTGTGTTGTATCCGAAGGACTCTGTAGAAGCTGCTTTCATAGCTGCGTTGATTTCATCAACTGTTACATGTCCTTTTACAACTGCTGTAAGGATTGTTGTAGATCCTGTAGGTGTTGGTACACGCTGAGCAGATCCGATTAACTTTCCGTTCAGTTCTGGGATAACAAGTCCGATTGCTTTTGCAGCACCTGTGCTGTTAGGTACGATGTTAACTGCAGCTGCACGAGATCTTCTGAGGTCACCTTTTCTCTGTGGTCCGTCAAGAGTCATCTGATCTCCTGTGTAAGCGTGAATTGTGCACATGATACCAGACTCGATTGGTGCAAGATCGTTAAGAGCTTTTGCCATTGGAGCCAGGCAGTTTGTTGTACAAGAAGCTGCAGAAATTACTGTATCTTCTGGTTTCAGTGTTTCGTGGTTTACGTTATATACGATAGTTGGCAGGTCGTTTCCAGCTGGTGCGGAAATAACAACTTTTCTTGCTCCTGCTTTGATATGAGCAGATGCTTTTTCTTTAGATGTATAGAATCCTGTACACTCCAGAACTACGTCTACACCAATCTCTCCCCAAGGAAGTTCTTCAGCGTTAGCTTTAGCATAGATTTTGATTTCTTTTCCATCAACGATGATAGAATCATCTGTTGCTTTTACAGTATCAGCTAAAGCGTATTTTCCCTGTGAAGAATCATATTTTAACAGGTGTGCAAGCATCTTAGGAGATGTTAAGTCGTTGATTGCTACAACTTCATATCCTTCTGCTCCGAACATCTGTCTGAATGCAAGACGTCCAATACGTCCAAATCCATTAATCGCTACTTTTACTGCCATGATTAATTCCTCCTAAAGTTTGTTTATTAACTACTTATGCAGTCTACATTGTGAAATCTTTCTCAAGCCCTTTAGAAGCTCTATCAAGACCTCTCAACTGCTAATAATTGTACTTTATCTGATACAAAATTTCAAGAGGTTTTCCTATTTTTATATAAGTTGCTTAAAAACAGGCTTTTGTTCAAAAAATTCTGTATAATATTTAAAGCCGCAGGACTTCAAAATTTCTTCTGCCTTTGCAAAATCATACGCAATATGCTCCGGTTTATGTGCATCGGCTCCAATCGTAATGATCTCACCGCCAAGCTCACGATAACGCTTCAATACATCCGGATGTGGATGTGCGAACGGAAGGCCATACTTCAATCCGGCCGAATTCACTTCCAGACCCTTTTCCTTCTCAATCAATAGTTTCAAAATCTCGTCTATAATATCCGCATAATCTGTATACGAATATTCTTTTTCCCTTGATTTTCCATATCTTACAACATAATCCAGATGACCAAGTGTCTGAAAGCAGTCCGAAGTTCTCACATTTTCCAGCGTTGTCTCCATCATCAGACGGTACGCCTTTTTGTCAGTACGGTCTGTAAAAAGCTTTTCTGCCGCAGGATCAGTATATAATATGTTCCCTTCCGCATCTTTCTTATACGGAACATTGTGAACCGATCCAATTACGAAATCAAACGGATATTTCTTCGTCAGTTCTTCATAATAATCTTTCAGATATGTCCTAAGTCCCAGTTCTATTCCAATCCTGATATTCAGTTTTCCTGCATATTCTTCCTGAAGTTTCTGCATTTCCACAAAATAAGCATCCACATCAAAGATACCTTCTTCTCCCCATTCCAGATCATCCTTGTCAAAATGATCCGTAAAGCAAATGGTTTTCAACCCTTTTCTGACTGCCTCATCCGCCATATCACGTGGACAGGCTTCGGAATCCGTTGAAAACCATGTGTGCATATGCATATCCGCCTGTATCATAACTTATTCCTCTTTATTTTGTATTTTATCAATATTCTTTATGTTTCCTACTTATCCGCAATGATCGTTCCGCCGCCAAGTACGTATTCTCCGTCATATAATACGACAGCCTGTCCCGGTGTGATCGCTCTCTGCGGCTCTTCAAAATGTACAGAGGATCTCATCTTCTCCCGTCTTTTCAACGGTACACCATGCACCTCTGTGATTATAACGAATCTTCGCCCACACTCTTTTTCGGCTCTGTCAGATCTTCTACCGTCATGAAATTCACCTGATCTGCGCGCACATAACGGGACATAGATTCCTCATTTGATCCCACTACAACTTCATTGGTTTCCGGGCGGATCTCCAATACGAACACCGGATGTCCGAGAGACAGTCCCAGACCTTTTCTCTGTCCCACCGTATAATGAATGATTCCTTTATGTTTTCCGACAACCGTTCCATCCGAAAGCACGAAATTGCCAGGCGTAATCTTTGCATCTGAATTTTCTTCGATATAAGACGCATAATCTCCATCTGACACAAAACAGATATCCTGACTGTCCGGCTTATGTGCAACAAGAAGGCCTATTTCATCTGCCATTGCACGGATCTGATCTTTTGTATATTCTCCAACCGGCATCAGTGTCTTCGAAAGCTGATCCTGTGTAAGGTTATAAAGTGCATATGTCTGATCTTTTGCCGCAGTCGCAGAATTACGGATTGCATATCTTCCATTCGACAGCTTCTCTACCCTGGCATAATGTCCCGTTGCTATATACTCCGCACCAATATCAAGGCTTCGCTTTAACAATGATTCCCATTTCACATATCGGTTACAGGCGATACACGGGTTCGGCGTTCTGCCATGCAGATAATCATCGATAAAATAATCAATGACATTTTCTTTAAATTCTTTTTTAAAATTCATGACATAATACGGAATATCCAGCGCTGCTGCCACTCTTCTGGCATCATCCACTGCACTGAGTCCACAACAGCCGCCATGTTCTTCCATCGCGGCTTCTTCTTCATCCTGCCAGATCTGCATCGTGACTCCTATTACATCATATCCCTGATTTTTTTAAAAGGCCAGGCTGCCACGGAGGAGTCAACCCCTCCGGACATCCCGACTACAACTTTTTTCTTTTCCATATAAAGTTCTCCGGCTTAATATTCTTCTTCTTCCGCCTCTTCACCTTCGTGAATATCAGACTTCGGTTTCTTGAGTCCTTCAATCTTGATATCATGCTTTTCTGCATAATCCCATAAAGCTGCGTGGATTGCTTCCTCTGCAAGCAGTGAGCAGTGCACTTTTACCGGCGGAAGTCCATCCAGAGCTTCCATAACTGCTTTATTCGTAACTTCCATAGCTTCCTGGATTGTCTTTCCTTTTACCATCTCTGTTGCCATACTGCTTGTTGCAACTGCGGCACCACATCCGAATGTTTTAAATTTTACATCACGGATGATCTGATTGTCGTCGATATCAAGGTAAATTCTCATGATATCTCCACATTTTGCATTTCCTACGGTTCCAACGCCACTGGCATTTTCAATTTCTCCTACATTTCTTGGATGTTCAAAATGATCCATTACTTTTCTGAATACATATCTAAATTACTCCTTTTGTCTTTTTATCTAAATGTTTTGACTGTTTTGTCCGAATGTGTTCTGTACACAATCTGAATTATTTCTCGCCCTGTTTTTTCTGTTTTTAATGAAGTCTTCATACAGAGGAGACATTTCTCTTAAGTGCGCAACGATCTCTTTCAGATTATCTACAACATAATCGATATCTTCTTTTTCAATTTCTTCGTTCAATGTCAGTCTTAATGATCCGTGAGCGATCTCATGAGGCAGACCGATGGCAAGCAGAACGTGTGATGGGTCTAATGATCCGGATGTGCATGCAGATCCGCTTGATCCACAGATTCCTTTCATGTCAAGTTTGATCAGAAGCGACTCACCTTCTACGAACTGGAAGCTGAAGTTTGCATTATTTGGAAGACGGTCTGTTCTGTGTCCGTTCAGACGACAGTATGGAATTTCATTCAGCACTCTGTCGATCAGATAGTCTCTGACTTCTCTTTCTTTTGCTGTTCTTTCTTCCATGTTGGCTGCTGCACGTTTTGCTGCTGTTCCGATTCCTACGATTCCAGGAACATTCTCTGTACCTGCACGACGCTTTCTCTCCTGTGCTCCACCATGGATAAACGAACGGATCTTTACGCCCGTACGGATGTACATGATTCCGATTCCCTTTGGTCCGTTGAACTTGTGTCCGCTGGCGCTTAACATATCAATGTGGCATTCGTCTACATTGATCGGAAGCTGTCCGAAAGCCTGTACTGCATCGGTATGGAACAGAATGCCATGTTCATGAGCGATCTCACCGATTTCCTTGATTGGCTGGATGGTACCGATCTCGTTATTTGCAAACATAACAGAGATCAGGATAGTTGTCGGACGGATCGCTGCCTTTAAGTCATCCAGTTTTACTTTTCCGTCTTCATCTACATCAAGGTATGTTACCTCAAATCCTCTTTTTTCAAGATACTCTGCTGTATGAAGAATCGCATGATGCTCGATCTTTGTTGTAATGATATGGTTACCTTTGTTCGCATAAGCCTCGGCTGTACATTTTAAAGCCCAGTTATCAGATTCAGATCCACCGCCTGTAAAATAGATCTCATTTGATTTTGCACCGATCATTTCAGCGATTACATCTCTCTGCTGGTTGATCACTTCTTTGTTTGCAGCGGCAAAGCTGTAAACACTGGATGGATTTCCGAATTTTTCTGTAAAATACGGAAGCATTGCTTCTACAACTTCCGGTGCTGTCTTTGTTGTTGCTGCATTATCAAGATATAATAATTTACTCATTTTATCTCCTCCATTTTCTTTGTATATTCTGTAATGTTTTTGTTTATCAGAATTTTTGTCTGCCGATTACTGGCTGCACTTTGGATTTTCACATTCTCCGTCCGGATTAATGCTTTTACTCTCCTGTATCAGCTCATCCAGCATGATCTGATTCACCGTATCATTAATACTGTCATTAATCTTCTGCCATACATACTTTGTCACACATCCGTCCGATGCCATGCAGCCTTCTCCTGTTGTAGTATCAAATGCCGCACATTTGACCGGCTCCAGACTTCCCTCCAGTGCTCTTAAGATATCTCCGACAGAGATTTCCGACGGATTTTTTCGCCAGTACATATCCGCCAGAGGCTCCACGAATACTTTTCACCAGCCCTGCCTTTTTCAGAAGTGCAACAAGCTGTTCCAGATAGCGTTCTGAAATTTCCTGTCTTGCGGCCACGCTTCCGATCGACACCGGTTCTTTCTCACTGTATCTGGCAAGATCTATCATAGCACGCAGTCCATATCTACCCTTCGTGGAAAGTTTCATCTTATCACCTCTTTTTAATCCCCAGTATTTTACTAGGATTTTTACTCCTGTAGAATATCACTGCTTTTTAGTTCTGTCAAGCACTATTCTTGAATAACTTATAAAGATACAATTCTCATATATAAAGGAGCCGATTATGTCCGGAAAGCGCGCTCTCATCCGCGGAACAGCTATTTTGACCATTACAAGTTTTGTCACACGTTTTATGGGATTTTTCTATCGCATTTTTTGGGTCATACCTTTGGCGAAGAAAATGTAGGCCTTTATCAACTTGTATTTCCTGTATATGCCCTTGGCATCTCTTTTTCCTGTGCCGGAACCGAACTTGCTCTTTCCCGCTGCGTTGCACAGGAAAATGCTGCAGGCCATCCGGAAAAGCAAAGAATTATTAAAACCGGCCTGATATTTACATTTGTTCTTTCCTGTATTCTGACCATTTTTTTCACAGCACAATGCACATATGACCGCCATCTCTTTTCTCCATGATTCCAGATGCGAAGAACTGCTGATTTTATTGTCCTATACGTTTCCTTTTGCTTCAATCCACAGCTGCATCTGCGGCTATTCGCTTGGCTTAAAGCAGACAAAAATTCCTGCTGTTTCCCAACTTTTTGAACAGACATTCCGTATTTTATTCGTGTTTCTTTTCTGTTATTACCGCACCAGCCATCAGCTGGATCTTTCCATCTCTTTTGCCGTTGTTGGTCTTGCTATGGGGGAGATCTTTGCATCTTGCTATTGCCTGTACTCTATACACCACACAGCTTCGAAACAAGTGCAGAATTTGCTTTCTGCAAGTACTTTCTGCATCCATCTTTCCAGGCTTTTCAGACACGCCTTTCCTCTTACTGCCAGCCGGTATTATTGAACATTCTGCAAAGTATAGAAGCCGTATCCATCCCCGGTTTTTCTTCAGTATTCCGGAATGTCTTCTTCTCTGTCTTTGCAGGTATATGGAGTTCTGACCGGTATGGCACTTCCTTGTATTCTGTTTCCTTCTGCTATTACCAACGCTGTATCCTCCATGCTTCTTCCTACAGTGGCCGAAATTCGGAAATGAAAGAGAAGCGCAGACTTCAGGCTATCATTTCAAAAATCGCTTGTTCCTGCATATTTCTTGGATGTTTCTGTTGTATTTTCCTGCTAATATCCGGGAAATGGATTGGAATCTTTCTGTTCAAAAGTCCGCTTGCGGGTAGTTTTATTCTCACGCTTTCCTGGATTTGTCCGTTTTTATACACTAACACGGTTCTTCTTGGCATGATCAATGGTTTGGGAAAAACTACTTTTTCTTTTATTATCAACTTTTTAAGTCTTTGCATACGGATTGCAGGTGTATGTCTTTTTATACCTATATGGGGCATAAACGGATATCTTACAGGTCTGCTGATCAGCCAGATCTTTTTGTTTTTGTGCTGTATACTTCGTCTCGCAATCTACATAAAGAATTTTTCATAAAAAGATCGACACACAGTATGTTTGAAACATTTCATACTATGTGTCGATCTTTATCGCCATGCGTTCGTAAGGAGCTGCCAGTGGCAGGTCCTGTAGCTCACCTACAATGTTTTCAGAAACATTCTGATAATGACAGGATTCACATAACATTCTGTTATCATTCCCAACAGCACCAGCATTATCAGTTTTATAGTTTTTCCGGAATTCCACCTGACCACAGGATATTCCAGCATATATTCAAACAATAGTATCCCGGACAAAATATAGAATACGCCCTGTGGCATAACAGCAATCACGCAAAGGACAATCCCTTTAATTCCAAGTCTGGCAATGGCCGTACAGATCACCATTCCAACGCAAAAACCCAACCATATTACTGTTAATATCACCGCACTTTTTCTATACCTTGTTCCAGCTGCCGCCGTAAGAATCAGTAGAAATACCCCTCTGTTTTTTATCAGGTACCAGAAATACTCCTCATATACGATCTCTAACCGATTATATTGTTCCAGAAAAAACTGATTAAAAATTCCAATGTCGAGTATATACTCCTTCATCCAGAGATTCGCACTGCATATTCCCAGTACAAATCCTGTCATTCCAGCCAGAAGCACATATTTTTGTTTTGTCTGTATCTTCACATATCATTCTCCTTTTCTCAGATTCAGATATCTTATTATATGTGCTCTTTGGGTGGATATGATTTTATCCGTGCAGATACTTTGATTCATATGCAAGGATTGCTGCCATAGTTTTTGAATCCTGTATCTTTCCTTCAAAAATCATCTGTTTCAACTCATCCAATTCATAAGCTTTTACATCCACAAATTCATCTTCATCAAGGCTTTGCTCTCCCGGTATCAGATTTCTTGCGACAAAAACTTCGATTCTTTCATCGCAAAATGCAACCGTTGTCCGAATTGTAAGTATCCATTCCAGATTTTCAGAACTGTATCCCGTTTCTTCTTTTAGCTCTCTCGCTGCGCATACAATCCCCTCTTCATTCGGATCATCCAGTTTTCCAGCCGGAATTTCCAATGTGTCTCGTTCCAACGCATTTCGGTACTGTTTTACCATCAAGATCTTTCCATCCTCCATAACCGGGATAACTGCAGCAGCGCCGTCATGATGAATAAAGTCCCATTCTTCTGTATTTCCATTTGAAAATTTCATATGATCCTTGTATACTTTTAAAACCGTTCCCTGATACGCCAGATCTCTTCCTGTACGTATTACATCTTCACTCATTCTTACTTCCTCCTGCTATTCTTTCAAAAGTATCTTTTTTAAACTTCAGCCACTCTACAGGATCTGCCACCTGTAGAACTTGCCCGTGGCAGCATCTTTCGGATGTTTTGGTAACCGGCTGTTTCTCATACATACTTTTGTACACAAAATAAGAACCGGTTGACCAAAAATCAACCGGTTCCTGTCATTTCATTTATCTTCTACTTGGCATAGTCTGTAACTCGTGATTCACGAATTACATTAACTTTAATCTGTCCTGGATATTCTAATTCAAATTCAATCTGTTTCGCAATATCTCTGGCCAGTAATACCATATCTGCATCAGATACTTGTTCTGGAACTACCATAACACGAATCTCTCTACCTGCTTGAATTGCAAAAGATTTATCAACACCCTTGAACTGGTTGGTGATATCTTCTAATTGTTTTAACCTGTTTGTGTATGTCTCTAATGTTTCTCGTCTTGCGCCCGGCCTTGCTGCCGAAATCGTGTCTGCAGCCTGTACCACACACGCAATCAGAGTTTCCGGTTCTACATCTCCATGATGTGCCTCTACAGCATTGATAACTGTAGGAGATTCTTTGTATTTTCTACAAAGATCCACACCAATCTGAATATGTGATCCTTCTACATCATGATCGATCGATTTACCGATATCATGAAGAAGTCCTGCACGTTTTGCAAGTCTGACATCTAATCCGATCTCTCCCGCAAGAAGTCCGGATAACTGTGCCACTTCAACCGAATGCTTCAGTGCATTCTGTCCATAGCTTGTTCTGAACTTCATACGTCCGAGAAGTTTAATCAGTTCCGGATGAATTCCATGCACACCGACTTCCAGTGCCGCTGCTTCACCCTCTTCACGAATCATCGTGTCAACTTCTTTCTGCGCCTTTTCTACCATCTCCTCAATTCTTGCCGGATGGATACGTCCGTCAACAATCAGCTTCTCCAGCGCGATTCTTGCCACTTCTCGTCTTATCGGATCAAATCCGGAAAGGACAACTGCTTCCGGTGTATCATCAATAATGAGTTCCACACCCGTCAGTGTCTCTAAAGTACGGATATTACGTCCTTCACGTCCGATAATTCTTCCTTTCATTTCATCACTTGGAAGCTGTACAACCGAAATTGTAGTTTCCGCAACATGATCTGCCGCACATCTCTGGATTGCAGTTACGACGTACTCTTTCGCCTTCTTATCTGCCTCTTCCTTTGCCTGCGCTTCTAATTCCTTGATCATCTTTGCAGTGTCATGTTTTACATCTTCTTCAACAGTTTTTAACAAATATTCTTTTGCCTGTTCGGAGGTAAGTCCTGAGATTCTTTCTAGTTCCTGTACACGCTGCTGACTCAGCTCTTCTACTTTCGCTTCACGCTGTCTCAGCTCTTCTTCCTTCGCTGTAAATCCTGCTTCTCGTCTTTCAATGGCCTCTGATTTTTTATCAAGAGTTTCCTCTTTGGAAAGTACACGCTTCTCGTAACGCTGCAATTCCGATCTACGTTCCTTTGTCTCTTTTTCAAGTTCGTTCTTATTCTTGATAGACTCTTCCTTGATTTCTAAAAGAGACTCCTTCTTCTTGGCCTCCGCTGTCTTTACTGCATCATCAATGATTTCTCTTGCCCTTGCCTCTGCATTACCAATCTTGGATTCTGCATTGTTCTTCAGGTTTGAGACTGTCAAAAAATGACTGATTCACAGCGGCCACAACGATAAGTACGACTGCTACAGCAATCACTATTCCTATCGGCACAGGAGCACCTCCTTATTTAATTTCATTGTACGATTATTACAACAGTTCAATTTTATACTTTTTACACAAATATGTCAAGCTTTCACTCGCAAACTTGTAACACATTGCGGACATCCTGATAACTGAATCCTTTACGCATCAGATAGCCTATCATTTCTGCTTTCCTTCGCATCCGCTGTTTCCGGGTTATAATTTCGTTTCCGCATCAGCGCTTCGATCGCCTGTCTGGAATCTTCCTCCCCATAGTCCGCTTCTTCAAATACCTGTTCTACAATTTCTGATGAAACACCTTTTTGCACAAGTGCCGCATAGAGTTCCTTTTTTGCTTTTCCGTTCCTTCCTGCTGTCAATAAAACTTCTCGCATATTCCACATCATTAATATAACCAAATGACTTCACATACCGGATTGCCGCCTCAACTGCATCTTCCGCATAACCGCCCTGTTTCAATTTAGTCCGAAGCTGCGATTCCGTTCTTCCCATATCAGAAAGCAGATGCATTGCCCGGAGCTTCGCCCTTTTGGTAATAATCTGCTGAAGACTGTCATAGATATCGTCTTCGATCACAGATTCTTCCGCTATATGATAACGGGACAGTTCGCCCTTATACAATGTAAAAGCAAACTGTCCGTCTAAATATACTTTATATCTCGTCTTTGACAGCGGTTCGATCTTCGTAACCGTCATCATAGATTATTCTTCCTCTTTTGTAATTCCTTCTGCAGCTTCTTCGTTCTCTTCCACGTCACCTTCCGCTCCAATGTGATAGTGTGCACGGATCTTCTGCTCCAGTTCTTCCATGATCTCCGGATGTTCAGAAAGATATGTCTTCGCATTCTCTCTTCCCTGTCCAATCTTGTCTCCATTGTATGCGAACCAGGCACCACTCTTGCTGACCAGATCACACTTCACTGCAAGATCAAGGATATCTCCTTCTTTGGAAATTCCTTTACCGAACATAATATCGAATTCCGCCTCTTTAAACGGAGGTGCAATCTTATTCTTCACAATCTTTACACGTGTTCTGTTACCAACCATCTCACCGCTCTGTTTCAGAGTCTCAATTCTTCTGACATCCATACGTACAGATGAGTAGAACTTCAGCGCGCGTCCACCGGTTGTTGTCTCCGGATTACCGAACATCACACCTACTTTCTCACGCAGCTGGTTGATAAAGATGACTACACAGTTGGACTTGCTGATTACCGGTGTCAGCTTACGGAGTGCCTGGGACATCAGTCTTGCCTGAAGTCCGACATGGCTGTCTCCCATATCTCCTTCAATCTCCTGCTTTGGTACCAGCGCAGCAACCGAATCCACTACGATGATATCCATCGCTCCGGATCTTACCATTGTCTCTGTAATCTCCAGAGCCTGATCTCCACTGTCCGGCTGTGAAATATACAGCTCATCAATATCTACTCCAATATTCTTCGCATACACAGGATCCAGCGCGTGCTCCGCATCAATAAATCCTGCAATACCGCCTCTCTTCTGCACTTCTGCGATCATATGTAATGCGACTGTTGTCTTACCACTTGACTCTGGTCCGTAGATCTCTACGATACGCCCCTTTGGAACTCCGCCGAGCCCCAGTGCAAGGTCCAGGCTTAATGATCCTGTCGGAATCGTCTCAACTGCCACCTGTGCTGCCGGATCTCCCAGACGCATAACTGTTCCTTTACCAAAATCCTTCTCTAATTTTGCAATTGCCGCATCTAATGCACGCTTCTTATCTTCATTTGCCATTATAATTCTCCTTTTCCGTTCACCGAACGAGTGTTCGTTCTCTGGTTAATATAGTATTATACTTCATCCCGAATGTCAATATTTAATTTTCCCTCATTACTTTTCTTTTGTATATCTCGGAGTATTTTACAGAAATGTAAAAGAATACAACCATCTGTGATTCAGATATACTTAACATATCACAGATGACTTCCGGGCGTCAAGATAATCTCATCCCTGATCCGCATCTCCCCAGTCTCTTTCGATGAACTGTGACAGCATTCTTGGCGATTCCATACAAAGTCTGTCCTGCGCTTCCACATATACAGCTACCGCCAAATTTCCATCCCATCCAATATCCTCCTTTTCCCTGTCCATACGGTAAATGATTTCTTCCCTTCTGCACATTCAAATTCTATCTGATCCAGATAGCGGATTCTGAACATACCATATTCGCACATTTCCCCCGGAACAACCGAATTTTTTTCCATTCGCGGCAATTTTCGTCCGGCATTCCATCTGCTGATTACATAGATCAATATAAATAATAAAATATCTGCTCCTACAGTCAAAAGTGCTGTTTCACCCTCTAAAATCAAACATATTATCACAAGAACTCCTGTATTTGCAAAAAATACCGGACCGATTCCTTTCATATGTTTCCTGACTTCCTTGCGATATTTCTTTCTGCAATATTTTTTCGAAGCAATATATCCCATTTTGGTCAATTTCAGAACATTCTCCTTATTTACTGTTTTTCCTTCTTCCCGTTCTCTCCATTCCGTCTCGAACCTTTCCTTTTCGTCTCTGTTTTCCTGTTCCGCTCTTAAGCTTTTTCTCTCCTTTTTCAGTCTTTCTTCCTGTTTGATCTTTTCAACCGGAACCCCACTCAGACTTATAACCATTTCTCCAAACATGTACAAATAAAATCCTATACACAGCATATCAGACCATGGCCTTCCGGACACGTGCTGTCTCCACACGAATATGACCATTGATGCATATAATCCCAGCCCTAATATAGCCAGATAATAATAGTATGTAACGATTTTTCGATCTTCTAGTTTTTGTTTTCCTTTCATGATAATCCAACAAAGCTCCAGTGCATATGCAAGAAACAAGCTCAAAAGTATTACACGTTCTCCCGGTCTTTCTTTGATTCCATTTTTATACCACTGCGTGGTTCTGCCATCTACTTTTGCGAATACTTCTCCCAGAAACATATCGGCGTCAAAAGAATGAATCTCAACTTTCATTCCTTCCCGGACATTTTTCAAACCTTTTACCCTGTAAAATATTTTTTTCGTCCCGGTTTCTGTATCTTCCACTGTAACATGCCATACCCCGTCATCTGCATCTACACGCCACACCGGATCTGCCTTCACACATTCCACAATCATTCCTTCCGTACTCTGATATACAGGATTCATGATTCCCGGCATCAGTATCAAAACAATTCCTATCAAGAACCGGACGCCTTTAAAAATAGTCGTCCCCATACTTTCATCGGATTCTACTTCTCCATATCTGACATCTAATTCCCAAAATTTATTCAGTTTTATAAATGATACCGAAAAAAGCATTACCACAACAATTGTCAGATAATACATACATCTGTTATCAAACATACTTTCCTTTTATCCTTCCCATATTTTATCCATATATGGTAACCGTTCAAGTCTCATCTCCATTGCCGTCGGCATAAAAATAACCATAACTGTTTCTCCGTCTTTTACCTTCGCTTCCTCGTCTAGATTCATTCTCCATATTTCATCATGTCCGTCACTGCATCTGAATTTCATATTCTCAAACACGTCTTCTTTTATGCAACAATATTCACACGGGACCCGAGATTCCATCTCCATTTTATAGGATTCCCACTTCTTTCCAAATATTTTTGTTCCCCATATTATCATAACCAGTGCAAAAATAATTCCCGCTACCACAATTCCCCAGATACTTGCATCACTCCCCGAACCTAAGGTAACAAGCCAGGCCAAAAAAGCACTATCTAATCCCACAACTACACATGCCCACTTATCAAACCTGACCTCTTTCATTCCATTTTTATATCTGTACCGGCAATATCTTTCCGAGCTGCTGATACTCATCTGCTGCATCTGATGTACCTGATAAGAAATTTCCTTGTACTTTGGACTTTCCTCTTCTGTATCAGAATCCTCTCCTTCTATATGCCATATATATCTGACTTCCTCCCACAGCTTCCAGTTAGATCCAACATTTGCCTGCCATGCCAGCCTCATTTCCGCAATCACATAAAGGATCAGCATAATGACCTCACTCCAGCTCAATACCCTGCCATATTGCGGATATTTTATAGCCGCCAGTGGAACAAGAATCGTTAATTCAGCTAAGACCGCTGCAAACCAGAACCAGCGTCTTCCTTGTTTCCTTTTTCCATGTTTCACATACTCCCTTCCGGATATGATCAGCATTTCTATTGATTGAAGCATTAACAATAACAATACTGTCTGCGTCTTCACATTTTTATGTTCCATTATTTTCTTATAATATTCTGGAGTTTTACCATCAATTCTGGAAACAAGTGTTCCGTAAAATGAAGACCGGTACGCATCTATTCTTACATGCATTCCCTTTTTCAATCCGATTCCTGACACAACCTTTTCTATGGGCCGCTCCCTGCCGTACAAGGTCACTTCATATATATCAAAATCATCATACTGCGTAACTGTATCAATCAGAACAACATCTTTTATCACGCCCTCCTGTATTTCCATCGTACGGTTACAGGTATCCAGTAACTCATGCATTCTCCATCCATAAATACTTAATGCAGCTAGCAAACACACGCAAATCCAGAATACATTTACATATATTTCTATCGTCTCTTCTACTTTAAACCATATATTTCTATACCACCAGCCCGACAGTACAATCCCCATGCCTGCAATTATCATTATATATAATGTTATGCTTCCTCTTCCCATGCTCTCTCCTGTATATCTCTTATCCCAAATATGATTTCAATGTATCATTCCCCGATAACAATGTCAAAATATTTTTCAGGTCTGTTAAGCCAGATGCCGTCACTCCCTTGCCAGGGTACCGCAATTCAAAGCATCACACTTTTTATAATCCAGAATATACACCATGAAAAATCACGTTTTGCTACTGTCTTTTCGTTTTTCAATTCATATTCTGCCACCTTATATCCATCTAAATAATATGTCAACATTCCAATCTTTTCACCTTTTTTCAGCGGTGCATTCCAGTATTTTGCAAGTTCCAGCTTTGCCCGCAATTCTTCCCCGTCTCTCATAAGAATTTTAGAGTTTTCTCCGCCGGTCTCTCAATTTTGCACAGGAACATTCAAGCAATACTGATACGGCTTTTTATCATCCACGCCACCGGCAACTTTTATTTCCGGTATCTGCATTTTTTTCATCTATATCCCGATATTGATAATGCTCCAGCCCATACTCCATTAACTTCCTGGTATCTTTCCATTTATATCCTTTATTATTCGGCCATCCGCATGCCAGAAGTGCCACGATAAATGTACGGTCATCCCATCTTAAACTTCCCACGTAACAGTATCCCGCATCTGCCGTAAAATCCCGTCTTGCCGCTCAGTGCCCCGTCCATCATATCCAGAAATGCATTATGATTATGACACGAAAATGTACGCTTCCTGTCAGCATCCTGAAACTGATATTCCTTCGTCCGGGTCACTTCAAGAAATGTCTCCTTTTCCCCGGATGTCATAATACAGTACCGCATGATCTTCGCCAGGTCTTCCGCCGTTGTAGAATGTACGCCGCCTTCATCTTCCGCATCCAGTCCGTTCGGCGTAATGAAGTGGGTGTTCTTGCAGCCGATCTCTGCAGCTTTTGCATTCATTTCTTTTGCAAATTCTTCTACACTTCCGGCAATGCCCTCTGCCACAGCCACAGCGCTGTCATTATGCGATTCCAGCATCAGAGAATACAACAGGTCTTTGATGTAGAACACTTCCCCTTTCTGCATCCCAAGATGTACCTTCGGCTGGGACGCAGCCTGATCCGATACTTCTATCGTCTGATCCGGATGTTCCCGCAAGTATTCCAACGCAAGGATACACGTCATAATCTTCGTTGTACTTGCCATCGGACGGACCACATCTGCATCCTTTCCATACAGTACCCGGCCGCTGTCTGCATCCATCAGCACTGCCGAAGCGGCATAAAGTTCTGCCGGTTCATCCCCGAACACCCGCTTCGCATTCTGTGCAGCATCATCGTTCTCCGTTCCATTCGTCTGCTTCTGTGCCTCTTTTTTCCCCGATTCGGTCAGAATCTTTCCGGCAGTCTCCGTATTCTCTGTCCACCTTTTATTCCTTGATTCCAGACTCTGTATACGGCATGCCATGCCCATGCCAGCGATCAATACCGCCAGCAATACCACCGATACGATTTTATGCGGCCGTCTTTTCATATTTCTCCACTCCGGGTATATTCCGTTAAGAAAATATATGCCCGGGAAAACAAAAAAATCACTCCACCGGCTGTCTGCCGCGTGAAATGATTTTCCATGTTATTTCCTGCCACATCTTCTATATATCTAATTTTAACTGTACTTCTTCTTCTGCTTCTTCTTTAAACGTCTCTACCTGTTCCGGATTCGGACTTGGAAGGTCATCCAATGAATGAATACTGAACCTTCGCAGAAATTCTTCCGTTGTTCCAAAAAGAATTGGTTTTCCCGGAGCATCCATTCGTCCTCTTTCTGATACAAGATTATATTCTACCAGTTTATTTACCGCATGATCTGACTTCACACCACGTATCTTTTCAATCTCAAGCTTTGTAACTGGCTGCTTATAGGCAATGATCGATAGTGTCTCAAGTAAAACATCCGTAAGGACATGCTTCTTCGGCTGCGATGCCACACGGATCAAATATTCATACATCTCCGTCTTCGTACACATCTGATACGCACCGTCCAATTCTATGATGCGGACGCCTCTGTCTTCCGCCACATATTTATCCATCATTTTATGTATTACTTTACGCGTAGTTTCTTCATCCTGTTCCAGCGCTCTTGCGATCTTTCCGATCTCTACAGAATCCCCCATTGTAAAAAGAATCGCCTCGATGATCCCTTCCATCTGTTTTATTTTTAACTTTGCCATGTTATCTTCCTTATACTTCTTCAACTTTTGATGTAATCATAATCTCATCAAATGGCTGATCCTGCTCTATAAAGATCACGCCTTCCTTCATCAACTGTAAGATTGCAAGAAACGTAACAACCACCTGTACCTTGGAGCTTTGCTTTTTTAATAGCGCCCGGAATCCAAATTTCCTGTGCGACCTGGCATATTCCGTCACATAATCAAGCTTGTCCGGAAGTGTTACTTCTTCTTTCTCAATTTTTCCAAATTTACTTCGTACCGGATCAACCTTACTTTCCTGTCTTTTCATTACTTCTTTGAAAATACGGTTAAGCTGCACCAGTGTCAGATCTCCCAGAAGTTCATCCAAGTTCACCGGCGGTACATATCCTTTTACCTCATCCGGAATCGTCGCCGACTTATACATAACCCGGTCACCGTCCAGTTCACGGTCTTTTAGTTCATATGACATGAATTTATACATCTTGTATTCCAGCAATTGTTCTACCAGTTCCTGTCTCGGATCCTCTTCTTCTCCTTCTTCATTCACTTCTTTTGGAAGGAGCATTCTGCATTTGATATCCAGAAGTGTCGCTGCCATCACAAGAAATTCACTCATAATATTCAGATCTTCTTTCTGCATGGCTTTAATATATTCCATATATTGATTCGTGATCTCGACGATTGGAATATCGTAAATGTCTATTTTATTTTTTTCGATCAAATGTAACAGCAGGTCTAACGGACCTTCAAATACCTGTAATTTTACCGGAATCCCCATACATATCCTCCATTATCATAACTTAATTATTATACAGGACATTTGGAAATTACTCAAGTCTTTATCTTTCATTTCCGGATAATTCCAGAACAATCAGCTCCGGCCAGTTCCACAGTCTTAACGGCACCGAATGCGTCCCAAGTCCGCGGCTTACAACTGCTGTCTGTTCTCCTTCCTGGTAAATTCCCCCGGAATACTTTGGAAACAGTGTAAAATTCGTCGAAATGACTCCACCGATCCACGGGAGTTGTACCACACAGCCGTGATAATGCCCGCCCAGGATCAGATCTGCCCCATATGCCAGATATTCTTTCATATATCCCGGATGATGCGCAAGCAGGATCTGATAATCATCCCCGTGTTCTCCGATACGGTCTGTGATTTCTTTTAACGAAAGTTCTTTCTTTCCAAATCTTGCATACGCTCCAAGCGGGATCTCCAGGCCAGAAAGTTTCACAGGCACTTCGTCCAATTTTACTGTCTCTGATGCATTCTCTAACATGTGGATTCCAGATGCCGTCAGTGCTTTTTTGTACTCTTCATAAGATTGTTCATACTTATCCGGCAGTTCTTTTAATTTCTGTTCATGATTACCATTTGCACAATAAACCGGGCAGATTCCCGGCAGTTTTGCAAGAAAATGAACCGTCTTATCATAAGAATTTCCATCCTTTCTGACCAGCATATCACCGCCGATCAGAATCAGATCCGGATGCTGATTCCGAATACTTTCCAGCAGGCGTTCATTCTCTTCTCCATACATCCGGTTGTGTAGATCGCTTAAGAATATAATCTTTTTTTCCCTTTTGATTCCATTTAATTTCTGTGAGCAGATCCGATACTTCGTCACGCGGAAATCCCGCAGTTCTCTTATCATTTCTATCAGGCAGTACACTATAAAAACTGCCACAATTATCAGAATTATTTTTATCAATTTCTACTTCTCCTTTACATCCGGGTTTATTATATAATTCTTTCTGTTCATTTTCAATTAATTGTGCTAAAATTCATTCTTGTAGGTTATTCAATTCATTATAAGGAGGTTTTTGTTATGAATATACCAGAACGAATCTCCGCTCTTCGCGCATTAATGGAAGAACGAGGATATGACGTCTACATGGTTCCAACCGATGATTTTCATCAGAGTGAATATGTCGGCGATCATTTTAAAGTAAGAGAATATATCACAGGATTTACAGGTTCTGCCGGAACTGCTGTCTTCACAAAGGATGAAGCAGGTCTCTGGACTGACGGAAGATATTTTCTTCAGGCTGACCAGCAGTTAGCCGGAACAGGCGTAAAGCTCTATAAGATGGGCGAGCCTGGCGTTCCTACAGTAGAAGAATTTATTGCTTCTGCATTACCGGAAGGTGGTACACTCGGATTCGACGGACGTGTCGTTGCCATCGAAGAGGGAGCTGCACTGGAAGAAGCCGTTGCTTCTAAAGATGCCAAGATCAACTATTCCGAAGATCTTGTCGGAGAAGTATGGACAGACCGTCCTGCGCTTTCTGAAAAGCCGGCTTTCGCACTCGGCGAAGAATACACAGGTGAAAGTACAGAGAGCAAACTTGCACGTGTCCGTGAGGCTATGAAAAAGGCAGGTGCCGATGTACATGTTATCGCTGCACTTGACGATGTATGCTGGATCACGAATTTACGTGGAGATGATGTAGATTTCTTCCCATTATTACTTTCTTATGCAGTCATCACAATGGACGAAATGAAGCTTTACATCGATGAACGCAAATTAAATGACGATATGAAAGCTGATCTTGCAAAGAACAACATCACCATCCATCCGTATAATGCAATCTATGAGGACATCAAGAACTTAGACACCGCATCTACTGTTCTGGTAGACCCAAACCGTCTGAACTATGCATTGTTCAACAACATTCCTGGCGGCACAAAGGTTGTACAGCAGGTAAACCCTACAATTGCAATGAAAGCAAAGAAAAATGATGTTGAGATCAAGAACATCATCAACGCTCATAAAAAAGATGCCGTAGCCATGACAAAATGGATGTACTGGCTGAAGACAAATATCGGCAAGATCGAGATCACAGAGCTCAGTGCTGCTGCCAAACTGGAAACATTGCGTAAAGAACAGGAAGGTTACTTATGGCAGAGCTTTGAACCAATCTGCGCTTCCGGCGAGCATGCTGCGATCGTTCACTATGAACCGACTCCGGAGACAGATGTTCCTCTGACACAGAACGGATTATTCCTGACCGATACAGGCGGAGGATACTTAGAAGGTTCTACCGATATCAGCCGTACTTTTGCATTTGGTGAACTCACACAGCAGATGAAAGAAGATTTCACAACTGTATTACAGTGTAACTTCAATCTTGCACATGCCGTGTTCCTTGAAGGAACTACCGGATACAACCTGGATGTTCTGGCCAGAATGCCGGCATGGAGACGTGGCATCAACTTTAACCACGGTACCGGACATGATGTCGGATATCTGATGAACATCCACGAAGCTTCTTGCGGATTCCGCTGCGCAATCCGTGAAAAAGAGCAGGCTCCTTTGATGGCCGGACTTGTCATCACAGACGAACCTGGTATCTATATTGAAGGCAGCCACGGAGTTCGTACTGAAAATGAACTTCTGGTAAGAAAAGGTCCTAAGAATGAATACGGACAGTTCTTATACTTCGAGCCTATCACATATGTTCCGATCGATCTGGATGCAATCATTCCAGAGATGCTAACAGATCAGGAACGCGAGCAGTTAAACGAGTATCATAAGAAAGTTTATGAGATTGTTGCTCCGCATCTTAATGATGAAGAACGTGAGTGGTTGAAGGAGTATACTCGGGCTATTTAATCTTGGGAACCGGACTCCCGGACCTCCACAAAACTTAACAAGCCATTCCTGTTCAGATTCCGTCGGCAGGAAAATCTAAAGGGACAAAATTCTGCTAAAAACAGAGTTCCGAAATCTGAAACTCGGCATACGCCTCAAACAGTCAAATTTCGAACCTCTAACGCAGAATTTTGTCCCTTAAGATTTTCCAACAACAACCTATTTCGAGCATATACTGCTTTTAAAGTACATACTCTTCCAGCACATTCTCTAATGCGCTTCTATAATTTTGTTTCTCGATTTCTTCTGTCGTGATGATGTCTACGGATCCGATTCTTTTACCGTTCAGGTAATACATTGTTTCACCCACTTTTTCACCTTTTTTTAATGGTGCTTTTACATTCTTATCTTTTCTGGTTTTATTTTCTATCTTGGTCAAATCTGCACCTGTGGTGTCTATATAGGTGAATGCACCTTGCTGGCGTACCTTTACCTGTTTTTCTCTGCCACCCCTGACTTCAACCGGTGATATCTTCTTTTGTTTCTTTTCTGTGTATTTCTGACATTTGCCGAAACCATAATTCAATAAAGTAATCGCGTCTCTGACTCTGGCTTTGCTGTCATCTGCTGCCATGATCACGGCGATCAGATCAATATCATCTTTTCTTCCGGTTGCGGATACACAGAATTTGGCTTTACTGGTAGAGCCAGTCTTTAACCCAGTTGCATACTCATACTGACGGATCAGTTTGTTTGTATTCGTAAGTCCGAATTCTGATTCGCCCTTTTGGGTTTTATGTATGATATTCTCCATCCAGATGTTACAGTAATCAAAGATTTGAGGATATGTAGTGATCAGTTCTTTTGACATCAATGCAATATCTCTTGCCGTTGTCAGATGACCGTCTGCATCCAGACCGTTGCAATTTACAAAATGTGTATTCTTCATGCCAAGATCCTTTGCCCGTTTGTTCATCTTTGTAACAAATTCTTCTTCGTTTCCGCAGATGTATTCGGCCATCGTCACACATGCATCATTCGCACTTGCCACAGAGATGCATTTGATCAGTGTATCTACCGTCTGTGTCTCCCCAGGCTCCAGAAATACCTGTGAGCCACCCATGGATGCTGCATATTCAGATGTTGTCACTTCATCCCCCAGCTTGATCTGCCCACTGTCCAGTGCATCGAATATTAACAACAATGTCATAACTTTTGTTACACTTGCAGGCGGTAATTTCTCATCCGGATTTTTTTTCATATATGATCTGTCCTGTTGATGCTTCCATCAGGATTGCCGACGGTGCACTGATCTGCTCTTGTTGTCTTTTCTCATTCTCTGTATTATTTTCTTGTGAATTTTCCGGTTGATTCTCTTCCGACGGAACTGCATATGCAGGTTGTAAAAAGAGTACAAAAGACATTAGTATTGCGCTGATACATCGTCTATGCCGCATCTTTTTTTGATTCCTCGCTGACATTTTTTTCGATTATTATTATCTTATTCGGAGAAATTGTATATTATTCCATAACTCTATTGTTTTCCCTCACCAAAAATTCATATAATAGACAGGAACACTTTTTTGAAAGGATGACAAATTTATGAAATTTTATATACCCTGCAGTATTTCACAAAAACTGAGGAAGGACATTATAAAGGATATTTCCCCGGACCTGGAATGTTGTTATGGAGAAGG
>ENA-OQBL01000401-OQBL01000401.1-human-gut-metagenome-genome-assembly--contig:-NODE-401-length-23323-cov-6.678781_pt1 | contig 23323 bp, 19 predicted proteins | sample MGYA00242747_ERZ504553 | MGnify/ENA primary metagenome ERZ504553 (study PRJEB26092, sample SAMD00036240) | human gut metagenome | host: Homo sapiens | study: EMG produced TPA metagenomics assembly of...
ACCACCATGCTGGTGAGGATGCTGCTTGATGACAATGGTGATGTAGTTGCCCTGATTGGACAGCACCACCATGTGCAGGCCGTCATATTGTTTTTCCAGCTCTTTAAATGCGGTCAGGCAGTTGTCGGAGACCTCGCCTGCACTGGAAGTCGCATTCTTATAGATTTTGAGGATGGATGCCTTTTCGCCGTTCAGGCGGGTGTAGCTGTCGGCGGAGTTATCAATGACCTCCACATCCGCCACATCAGAAAGGCGCACGTCGCCGTAGCCCTCCACATGCAGCAGCAGGGCACCGCTGATATCCTTCACACTGTCGTACTCTTCGCCGACTTTCAGCAGCCAGGACTCGCCGTCCTGATCCTGCACGTAACCGGCCGGCATGGAGAAGTTCTGGGCATAGATGAGCTGCGCCAGCGTTTCAATGTCCAGCTGCTTTGTCACATCGGCCTGTGCCAGAGCGTTGGTCTTGGCCGTCTCGTACTCTGCCTTGGCAGCCTCCAGCTGCTTTTCGTACTCGTTCAGCATTTCACGCGCTTCGGTGAACTGCATATAGGCGTTGAGCTGCTGCTGGGAGAAGCTGCCCAGTGCGCCGGAGAACTCGGTCATCAGCTGGGGCACATTGTCCATGGCCTTGATGGTGCTTTCCAGCGTGTTATAGACCACATTCAGGCTTTCCTGCAGCTGCATCTCATTGGCAAGATCCTCTGCGGTGCTGCCTTCGGAGCCGGTCTCGGTGTTCACGCGCTCCTGCAGCTTCTGCAGGGCGGTAGTGAGCTTATCGGTAATGGTGCGCAGCTCAGCCACAATATCGATCAGAGAGTCGATATCCCGCATACCGGTCTCGTTGAACTTGTCCATGACCTTCTGCAGACCGTCGCGCACCTCGATCAGGGCCTGCTGGATCTCAGGCTCCTTGACCACAGCGATCAGGCTGTTCACACTTTCCAGAAGAGCCTGCGCCTGCGCACGCACCGTTTCCACTGCGGCGCCCACCTCGGTGCTCATCTGGCTCATGACCGAGTTGGACACCGTACTGCCAAAGTTTTTCAGCTGCTTTTCGTATTCCCTGCGTCCGGCGGTGATCTGTGCCTCGGCGCTTTCCAGCTGGGAGCGGGCTTCAGCCAGCTGGGTATCGATCAGTTCCAGCAGCTTTGCGTTGATCTCGTCGATCTTATCCTGATTGAGCTGCACCTGCACCAGCTTTTCCACCAGACCGCTGGACGAAACGCTGGACACACCGCCCTTGCGCTGCACTTCCGGCACAAGGGTGTTCTGGATAAACTCAGAAAGCTCGTACTGGTCGGCACCTTCGCGGCTGACAGCCACCGTCATGAAAGCGTTCATGTTCAGGCTGTACTCAATGATGGAGGGGGTCAGGCAGGTGCTGGGCAGGTCGCTTTTGGCCTGATCCAGCTTGTTGGACACCTTGACCAGCGCGCTGTTCATATCCGTATCCTCGGTAAACTCCATCAGCAGCAGGCTGTAGTTTTCTGCCGATGTTGCGGTGATCTTGGACACGCCCGGCACTGTGAGCGAGTTCTGCAGCACATCCGAGACCTCGCTCTCCACGCGCTCCGGGCTTGCACCAGGATACACGGTGACCACCATCAGATACGGTGTGTTCACGTTGGGCAGCAGGTTCGTATCCATCTTTGTGACCGCCACAAAGCCCAGGATCAGGATCATGACCACTGCAACCAGCACCGTAAACGGCTTTTTGACACTGAATTTTTCCATTTTCTCCTACCGTTTCTCTGCCTTGCCGCAAAGCAGGACAGCTGCTTTCCCTGCGGGAAAGGCTACACTTCAACATTTTTATTATACACGCAAGTCCCCGCCTTGCAAGAGCGGGGTGGGATTCTTTTGCGATTCTTTGGATACTTTCGCAAGATTTTAACATTTGCCGTTCCGTTTTTCCATTTTCCGGCTGCGGGTGCGACCAAATTCGGTCAGTCTTCCTTTATGGATACGCGGCAGCAGGGCAGATTGTTGCACCTTTTTAAAATTTTTCTGCCGAAGCGCCAGAGCCGCTTTTTGTTTTTTGCGTGGAAATGTGCATTTGAATATGTTATACTAGAGTACAGAATGGATCAGCAGGCTCTTTTTCGGGCCTTATCCTATAGATTCGACCAATAAAAACGAGGAACACTATGAAAAAAGTCATCTCCGTCCGTTTCAAAGAGAACGGCAAAAGCTATTATTTTGATCCCGCCGGGGCCGACATCAAAACCGGCGAATATGTGATCGTGGAGACCGCCCGCGGCGTTGAGTGCGGCGAGGTGGTGCAGGGCGTGAGGGAGATCGCCGATGCGGCAGTGCCCAAGGCCCTCAAGCCCATTACCCGCATGGCCGACAGCGTGGATATCCGCCGGATGCGCCAGAACCGTGAGGACGAAAAGCGCGCCTACCGCACCTGTCAGGAGTGCATTGCCCGCCACGGCCTGGAAATGAAGCTTGTGGAGGCCGAGTATACCCTAGACCGCTCCAAGATCATGTTCTATTTTACCGCCGATGGCCGCGTGGACTTCCGCGAGCTGGTCAAGGATCTGGCCGGTATCTTCCACACCCGCATCGAGCTGCGCCAGATCGGCGTGCGGGACGAGAGCAAGATGATCGGCGGCCTTGGCATCTGCGGCCAGCCCTTCTGCTGCAGCCGCTTTTTAAAGGACTTCCAGCCCGTCTCCATCAAGATGGCAAAAGAGCAGGGCCTTTCGCTGAACCCCACCAAGATCAGCGGTGCCTGCGGCCGGCTGATGTGCTGCCTTGCCTACGAGGAAAGCGCCTACGAGTACCTGAACAGCATCATGCCCATGGTGGGCAGCACCGTGCGCACGCCGGACGGTCTTGGCACCGTGCTGGAGGTGAACCCGGTTTCCGGCTACCTGCGGGTGCGCTGCGGCACCGAGAGCCTTTCGCCCCGTTACTATAAGGTGGGTGTGTGCGAATATATCAGCGGCGGCAAGCGTGCGCCCCGCCGCCCGGACCCGGACGACGATTACTCCGGCGTGCGCAACCCGGCCCCGGTGGTGGCTTCCTCCGACGATGGCGAAAAGCGCTGCGCGGGCGGCTGCTGCGCCCGGAAGCGCGCTGCCGAAAAGGAGTGAGGGACGCGCCGGAGGTTCTGAGGGGTTAGTCTGCTAAAACTAACCGTTCTTCGTGATTTTTGCCAAAAAACTCCTGCAAATTTGGCCATAAGTTAGCCTGTGCTTTTGTGCAACCCAACAAAAAACAGACTTTTGTGTTTTTCGGGTCACGGTTAGTCTTGCCTTTTCTCACCTGCTTTGTTAAAATGCAGGCAAGGATATGATTTCCGGAGAGACATGCACAGCCGTGCCATACATGACTCTTCATACAATACTTCGGGCACGGAGATAAAAAGGAGAGTTTATTATGGCACACAAGGTTTCTGACGCATGTGTTGGCTGCGGCGCTTGCGAGGGCGCTTGCCCGGTTGGCGCTATCACCGTTGATGGTGTTGCTTCTGTGAACGCAGACGCTTGCATCGACTGCGGCGCTTGCGAGGGTGCTTGCCCCACCGGTGCTATCACTGCTGAATAATTTTAGCAGCTGCACAAAAAACGCATCAAAAGCAGCAGGCCTGTCCAAAGCAGGTCTGCTGCTTTTTGTTTTGCAGTAATTCGCACAAATTCCCCGAGCAATTCCACGCATTTTTTTGAGAGGGTACGGCACACTTATCTATGGAACATTCTACCGAAGTCTTGTATAATAGAACTATGGTTTATTGCTCGCCGGAGCATCGTTTTGGCTCCGACGCGCTGCTGCTGGCCCGTTTCTGTGAGCCAAAGCGCGCCCAGAAGGCCGCAGACCTGTGCTCCGGCTGCGGCATCGTGGCGCTGGAATGGCACGACCGCGGCCACCGCGGCCCCTGCATGGGGCTGGAGCTGCAGCCCGAGGGCAGCGCTCTGCTTTCCGCTGCGGTGCAGGAGCAGGACATCGGGCACATTGAGCCTGTCTGTGCCGACCTGCGCGCTTTCCGGCAGGGCGAGGGCAGTTTTGACGTGTGTGCGTGCAATCCGCCCTATTTCACGGATGGGCCCCAAAGCCAAAACGCAGCCCACGCCCTTGCCCGGCACGAGAACACCTGCACACTGGACGATGTGTGCCAGTGTGCGTTCCGCCTTTTGAAGGACGGCGGGCGCTTTGCGCTGTGCCACCGGCCGGAACGACTGGCGGAGGTGCTGGCGGTGCTGCGGGCCAACCGGCTGGAGCCGAAGCGGCTGGCCTTTGTAAAGAACAAGGCGGACGGCGCGCCATGGCTCTTCCTTGTGGAAGCGCAGAAGAACCGCAAGACCGGCCTGCGGGTGGAGCCGGATGTGTTGATCAGCGCCGGTGCGGCGTTATATGGGAGGTAAACTATGGCAGGAACTCTTTATATCGTGGCAACGCCCATCGGCAATCTGGACGATATGCCGCCGCGCGTAGCGGCCACCTTTGGCGCGGCAGACTTTATTGCCGCCGAGGACACCCGTGTGACCATGAAGCTGCTGAACTTTCTGGGCCTGAAAAAGCCCATGGTCAGCTACTATGAGCACGCCCTGCAGAAGGGTGAGGGCATCCTGCGCCGCATTGAAGCAGGCGAGAGCTGCGCCCTGTGCAGTGATGCGGGCATGCCCTGCGTCTCCGACCCGGGCGAGGTGATCGTGCGGGACGCACTGGCCCGGGGCATCAAGGTAGTGCCGGTGCCGGCGGCCTCCGCCTGCGTCACAGCGCTGGCCGTGTCCGGGCAGGACACCTCCCGCTGGGTGTTCGAGGGCTTTCTGCCCGTGAACCGCAAGCAGAAAAAAGAGCGGCTGGCTGAGCTTTTGCAGGAAAAGCGCACCACCATCTTTTACGAAGCGCCCCACAAGCTGCGCACCACGCTGGACGATCTGGCCAATGCCTTTGGCGCAGACCGCAGCATCACCCTGTGCCGGGAGCTGACAAAGCTGCACGAGGATATCTGGAAGACTACCCTCGGCGAGGCGGTGGAGCACTACAAGACCAACGAGCCGCGCGGCGAGTATGTGCTGGTGATGGCCGGTGCGCCGGAGACCGCCGACCCGGAGCATGAGCTGACGCTGGAGCAGGCAGCGCAGCGGGCGCTGGAGCTGACCGGGCAGGGCTTTGGCCCCACCGCCGCAGCCAAGGCGGCGGCACAGGGCACACCTTATTCTAAAAGCGAAGTGTACAAGCAGCTGCTGGTATTGCAACAGGGCCAGCAGGCTGGTGAATGACAGCATCTCAGGTAAATGGTAATAGAGGAGGATCCCTTTTGTGACAAAGCTTCTGGTTTTGAGCGACAGCCACGGCGGACGTGCCGCCATTGAGCGCGTGCTGATGAAAGAGAGCAAAAGCATCGATGCCCTGATCTTTCTGGGCGACGGCCTGCGGGATCTGGAACTGGCTCTGACGCTGTACCCCAAGCTGCGGGCCTACTCGGTGGCGGGCAACTGCGATTACGGCGCACTGGAACCCACCGATGGCCTTGCCGCCTTTGACGGCGTGGTGATCTTTTACACTCACGGTCATATGTACGGTGTGAAATACGATCTGGATACGCTGGCAGATGCCGCATCTGCCCGGGGTGCCGAGGTGGCGCTGTTCGGTCACACCCACATCCCCCATGCAGAGACCCGCAGCGGGGTGTTCCTGTTCAACCCCGGCTCCTGCGGCCGGTGTTACACCGGGCCGGACACCTACGGCATCCTGACGCTGGACGAAGGCAAAGTGACCGCCTATGAACATAAAGAGGTACCCAAACAATGAGCATCAATGAGGTGCGCTATCTGCCGGAATGCGGCAGCACCAACGCTTACGTGAAGGAGCATTTTGAAGAGTTTGGCCCGGTGGGTGCGGTGTATACCGAGAACCAGACCGCAGGCCGGGGCCGTCTGGGCCGCAGCTGGGTGAACGCCGAGGGCAAGGCCCTGTATTATACGGTAGCCATCCGGGAACCGCTGGCCCAGCCTGCCACCCTGCCGCTGCTGGCAAGCCTTGCCGTGCGCACCCAGCTCAAGCTGCGCTACGGCGTGGACTGCCAGATCAAGTGGCCCAACGACCTTCTGCTCAACGGCAAAAAGATCGTGGGCATCCTGTGCGAGGGCGTGAGCTACGGCTACCAGCAGCAGGGCCGGGGCATTTTGTGCGGCATCGGCATCAATCTGGCCCAGCCGCAGAGCTACTTTGATGCCGCCGGTCTGCCCAACGGCACCTCGCTGGCGCTGCAGGGCGCAAAGGTGGATCTTTCCACCGACCCCGCATGGCTGGCCGAGGGCCTGACTGACTTTGGCTTTGACCGCAACATGTATGTGTTTGCCCGCGATGGCTTTGCCCCCTTCCGGGAGGAATACAAGGCCGCCTGCGTCAATCTGGGCCGCCGGGTCACCTTCGACCTGCCGGACGGCGGGCAGGGTGCAGGCGAAGCCGTTGATGTGGACGAAGAGGGCCGTCTGGTGGTGCGCACCGACAGCGGCGAAGTGCACGTTTTTACCGGCGAAGTATCGGTGCACGGCATCTACGGTGCCGTCTGAGTTTTATAAAGTTGTATGCTCCATGCGGACAGTTTTAAGCCTGCATGGAGTTTTTTGCACATTTTTTCTTGATTTTTCCGCAAAACGCTTGAATAAACGAATTTTTTGTAAATTTCTTGTGTACATTTCCAGTTGCCAATTCAGTCATACTTTAGTATAATAGAGTACGTGCCAGCGCGTCCTTTTGGATGGGATGCGCGTGTTTAGGAAATCGGAAAACGGACAGCACAAGCGCCCTGCCCAAAAAGCAAGGCGCTTGTGCTGTCGCAAGGAGAGCAAACATGAAAGATCAAGAATCCTTCAAGCCGTATATTCCTGCGGAAAAGATCACCGCAGAAATGACGGCGACCTCTGTGATCATGGGCATCATCCTGTCCGTGGTCTTCGGCGCCGCAAACGCCTATCTGGGCCTGCGCGTCGGCATGACTGTTTCTGCCTCTATCCCGGCAGCAGTCATTTCCATGGGCGTGATCCGCGTCCTGCTCAAGAAGAACTCCATTCTGGAGAGCAACATGGTGCAGACCATCGGTTCCGCAGGCGAGAGCCTGGCCGCCGGTGCCATCTTCACCATGCCCGCACTGTTCCTGTGGGCAAAAGAGGGTCTGTGCGACAAGCCCAGCATCCTGGAGATCACCCTGATCGCCCTGTGCGGCGGCATTCTGGGCGTTCTGTTCATGGTGCCCCTGCGCAACGCCCTGATCGTCAAGGAACACGCCACCCTGCTGTACCCGGAAGGCACCGCCTGTGCAGACGTTCTGCTGGCCGGTGAAGAGGGCGGTGCAAACGCCTCCACCGTGTTCTCCGGCATGGGTCTGGCAGCCATCTTCAAGTTCATCGTCGATGGCCTGAAGATGATCCCCGCCGACATTGCCGTGGCCTTCAGCTCCTTCAAGGGTGCTCTGGGCATGGAAGTGTACCCCGCTCTGCTGGGCGTGGGCTACATCGTCGGCCCCAAGACCGCTTCCTACATGTTCACCGGTTCTCTGGTGGGCTGGATGGTCATTATCCCGCTGATCTGCCTGTTCGGCGCAAACATCTCCCTGTACCCGGCAGCAGCCGGCACCACCATTGCTGATCTGTATGCAGCAGGCGGTGCAGACGCCATCTGGTCCAACTACGTCAAGTATATCGGCGCAGGTGCCATTGCTACCGGCGGTATCATCTCGCTGATCAAGAGCCTGCCTCTGATCGCATCCACCTTCCGTGATGCCATGAAGAGCATGAAGGGCGGCAGTGCTTCCGGCACCTCCCGTACCGAGAAGGACCTGCCCATGCCCTTTATTCTGGGCGGCATCCTGCTCATCATCCTCATCATCTGGCTGGCTCCGGCCATCCCCGTCAGCCCGCTGGGTGCTCTGCTGATCGTCATCTTCGGCTTCTTCTTCTCCACCGTCTCTGCACGTATGGTCGGCATGATCGGCAGTTCCAACAACCCGGTCTCCGGCATGACCATTGCCACCCTGCTGATCGCTACCATGATCCTGAAGGCCACCGGCAACGTTGGCATCGAGGGCATGATCGGCTCCATGGCCATCGCCTCTGTCATCTGCATCTGCGCTGCCATTGCTGCGGATACCTCTCAGGACCTGAAGACCGGCTACCTGCTGGGTGCGACCCCGGTCAAGCAGCAGATCGGTGAGCTGATCGGCGTGATTGCCGCCGGTCTGGCCATCGGTGGTGTGCTGTACCTGCTGGACAGCGCATGGGGCTACGGCGGTGCCGAGGTCCCCGCACCGCAGGCTACCCTGATGAAGATGATCGTCGAGGGCATCATGGGCGGCAACCTGCCCTGGAACCTGGTGTTCACCGGTGTGTTCCTTGCCATTGCTCTGGAGGTCCTGCGCATCCCCGTGATGCCGTTCGCCATCGGCCTGTATCTGCCCATCTACCTGAACACCTCCATCATGATCGGCGGTGTTGTGCGCTGGTTCATGGACAGCCGCAAGAATGTTGACGCGAAGCTCAAGGAAGAGCAGACCACCCGCGGCACCCTGTTCTGTGCCGGTATGATCGCAGGCGAGGGCCTTGTGGGCATCCTGCTGGCTGTGTTTGCCGTGTTCGGCATCAGCACTGCCCTGAGCATTGATCTGGGCAACATTGGCGGCGTGGTCCTGATGATCGTGATGATCGCATGCCTGCTGGCCTTCTCCATGAAGAAAAAGAAGAACTGATGAGTAAGAAAAAGCAGTCCATCAACTATCTGGACCTCATTCCGCAGCGGGCGGAAACCCTGCGCTGGCACACAGACGAAGCCACCGGCCTTATCACCCTTGAGGTGGAGAACACCGGTGTGTTCAATACGATCGCGCAAAAAGTGTTCCATAAACCGCGCACCACACAGGTGCATCTGGACGAGACCGGCAGCTATCTCTGGCCGCTGATCGACGGCCAGAAGACCGTTGCAGACCTTGCTGAATGCATGAAGCAGCAGTTTGGCGAAAAGGCCGAACCGCTGTACCCGCGCATCATCAAGTACTTCCAGATCGTGGAATCTTACCACTTTATCAAGTTCCTCAACCAATAAGCACAAAAGAAGCGGCGCTCAGAGCCTGTTGCAAGGCACTGAGCGCCGCTTTTCTTATTCTTTTTGCCGCTCCAATCTACCGCATCTGCGGCCATGGCATTTTATCTTCTGCGCCTTCTCTTTTTGAGGCTCAGCGATCCGCCGCCCGCGGCAAGAGTGACCGCCGTTAATGCAGCGAGGATGAACACCAGTGCACACAGCAGAAGCACTGTCGCCTTCATGTCGGTGCGGAAGTCGGAGACGTATTCCCGGTGGGTCACAAGGTCTACCGTGCCCACCTCATCGCCGTCCAGATACACGGTGGCTGTACCCACCACACTGCCGCTCTTGACGGTAGCGGAAACACTTTCCGGCAGGTCGAAGGAGTAGGTGACGATATCATCCGCGTGGCCGTAGCCGCTGACCGGCGCAGCGGCATACAGCGCCACCGTCGGTTCGGTGCGGCACTTGGTCAGCGCCACGGTGGTGATCTCGGTCTGGGTGTCCACCAGCGGGCGGTCGGCAAAGCTGGCAAAGGCCCAGTCGAACAGATCATCGCACTCGGCAAAGAGGTGGTCCGGCGTATCGCAGCCAAGGATCACCAGCCCGTAGGTGTGTCCGTCCTTTTCCGCAAAGGCCACGATGCAGCGGCCTGCCAGCGTGGTAAAGCCGCCCTTGACCCACCGGACATACTCCCGGTAGTTGGCGCTCTCGCTGTTCATCAGGCTGTTGGAGCTGCTGATGGTGTGCTCAGCCTTGCGGAGGTTCGTGGCCGGCAGGACATAGCTGGCGGTGCCCGCCACCTGTGCAAAGGTCTGGTTTGCCGCACAGGCAGCGGCGATCTTTGCCAGATCCTGCGCGGTGGACACGTTGCCGTAGTCAAACAGGCCGTGGGCACAGGTAAAGTTCGTGCCGGTGCAGCCCAGCTCCTGGGCACGGACGTTCATCTGCTTGACGAAATCCAGCACGCTGCCGCCCACATCGTAGGCAATGACGCTGGCGGCGTCGTTGGCGCTGACGATGAGCATGGCGTTCAGCAGGTCGATGCGGCGCACCGTCTCGCCGATGCGCAGGCCCATGGTGGTGCCGTTGGCGTTCTGGATATCCCGGAACTCCTGGGTCAGCGCGGTGGGCACGGTCACTTCACCGTTCAGATCCTTGCCGCTTTCCAGCAGCAGCAGGGCCGTCATGAGCTTGGTCAGGCTGGCAACATACTGCTGCTGGTCAGCATTCTGGTTCAGGATGGTCTTGCCGGTGTCGGCGTTGAACAGGTACACCGCCTCGGTCTCGCTGGCGGTCTGGATGGGCATGGGATATACCGCAAGGCCCGGCAGTGCAGCAGCAGCGGCCAGTGCCAGCGTGAGCACCAGCGCCGTCATGCGGCGGAAGATGGTGTTTTTCGAACATGAGCGTGCCCCCTTGTATCCTGCTTGCCGACGCACGGCAAAAATTTTTTGGTTTTGAAACAGTCTCCTACTTGCCGGAAAGGCTCTGGCTTGCTATACTACTTTAAAGAATACCATAAACCAGCCAAAAGGAGAAAGAGAGAAAGGCGGTTTTTTAACAATGTTTTCTGTCCTTTTTCGTGGAAAAAGTTCCCCCGCAATGAGGGGGCTGCGTTCGTTGCGCCCAACGCCACCGTGCAGGGAGATGTGATCCTGAAAGCCGGTTCCACGGTGTGGTACGGGGCCGTGCTGCGCGGCGACGACGGCACTTTGACCATTGGCGAAAACTCCAACGTGCAGGATAACGCCGTGCTGCACTGTGATGTGGGCGGTGCTGTAATGCTGGGCAAAAGCGTCACCGTGGGCCACGGTGCCCTTGTGCACGGGTGCACGGTAGGGGACGGCAGCCTCATCGGAATGCACGCCACCCTGCTCAACCACTGTGTCGTGGGCAAAAACTGCATCATCGGCGCGGGTGCGCTGGTGCCGGAGGGCATGGTGATTCCGGACGGCTCGGTGGCTGTGGGCGTACCCGCAAGGGTCATCAAGCAGGTGAGCCCCGCACAGGCCGAGGCCAACCTGCACAACGCCGCCCACTACGTAGAGCACGGCAAGCTTCACGCCGCCGAGCTTGCCAAGGGCTGACCCTGTGCCGATTTTACAGTTTTTTGCCACATTTTTTCGTCTTTCCGCCAAAAAGCCGACATTTTAATTGACACCTGCGGTCTTGTCTGCTATAGTGAAATTGGCAGTTTATGTCATTCTGGAATACCAGAATTTTTGTACACCGCGCTGTTTGGTTTTTATCATTGGGGGAATTTTGTAAAAAGTTCATTGCGGGATGTTTTTTCACAGAAATGTAATGACTTTTCACTTAAAATCGGGTATACTATACCTTGCGGGGAGACGGGGCCGCAACCGTCTTTCCGCACATGATTCCTCCTCACACCAAAGCAATACCCCAAACAGAAACTCCCTCCGGTGTACCGCAAGCGCCGGAGGGAGTTTCTGTTTGCATCAGCTTTTGTATTTTATGATTTCCTGCAATCAAAGGAGAGATTTTTTATGTCTGAACTGATCACCCGCCGTACTTTTTTAAAGGCCACTGGTGCCGCCGCACTGGTCGCTGCCGCCGGCAGTATGCTGGTTGGCTGCGGAGATGGAGCGTATGCTTCCACTCCCGAAAATCTGGTTGCTCCTCCCATCGATAATAGCGATTTCGCTAATTTTGGCTCTTTTACCGCAGATATCGGCCCTTTGAGCGGGCAGTGGACTTCCAGCTCCATCTATGAATCTGATACCCGCCACAACTATTTCTACACCGGCTTCAAACTGGATAATGAAAGCGGCAGCAGTGATGTCACCGTCAGCACCAGCAACTTTGCTTTCAGCCATACCGATGGCGGCACTGGTAAGGTATGTGGTCTTGGATACAAAGGTCTGAACAGCAGCAAAACCGCCTATGTATTCAACCAGTCTCTTGCTGTTCCTGCAGGCCGGTCCAAAACCGTTATTCTTTTCATCGACATCGGCCCCGTCACTACCTCTTCTTTCGATAAATTCTATAGAGGAACCATAACCATCACGCTGAGTAAACTTAATAATCAAACGGCCACCTTTACTTTTAACGGCCTGATCAGCGACCCTTCCTCTACCGTTTCCTGACAGTAAAACTCCCCTGAAATGCCGTAAAAAGCCTTTCGGGGGAGTTTTTGTTTACAGCGCGCGGAACTTTGCCGCAAACACGCTGAGCACGATTTTAGGGTTCACCTGCGCGCCAAGGCGCTGGATGGCGGCTTCGGCCAGACGCAGGGCACGCTGGGCGGCAATGCCCTGCACCGGTGCGTGGGGGCTTTGCCGCAGGCCCGCAGCGGCCACCGCGCGGAAGTCCGTCAGCAGGGCGGCGGCACCGGCCTTGTCCTTTTCGTAGGCGGCCAGCAGGCAGGCTGCGGCATAGCTGTCACGGTCGGCAGCGGCCTTTGCCAGCTGCAGGGCCTTTTCCACCTGCGCGGTGCGGGCTTCGTCCTGTGCGGCGGCAAGCACCGTACCAATGTGCCCGTCGAACAGTTCGCTGTACAGCGCGGCCGTCTTTTTGTCCACCCCCTGTGCGGCGCAGTAGCGAGCGCACTGCTCCGGCGAGACAGGAGCCACTGCAAAGCTGACGCAGCGGCTGCGGATGGTGGGCAGTACGCCTGCCAGCGAATCCGCCGTAAGCAGGAACAGCACCCCCTCCGGCGGCTCTTCCATCACCTTCAGCAGGGCATTGGCGGATTCCTCGTTCATCTTTTCCACATGGTAGAGCAGCACGGCACGGCCCTCGGCCGAAAGGCTGGTGTTGAAGATCTCGCTGCGCATAGCCTTGACCTGACTGACCAGATATTTTCCGCCTGCGCCCATACCGGCAACGCTGATCGCTTCACGCACGATGCCGGTCTCCACATGGCCGCTGTCGCGGTCGCCAGGCTTACCCACAGCACGGCAGCATTCGCCCCGCAGAAGGGCCTCAGCGGGTGCTCCGCCGGCAGGGTAAAGATAATCTGCCGCAATGCAGCGGGCCGCAAAACCGGCTCCAAGGCCCTCTTCTCCCACCAGCAGCACGCTGTGGGTCAGGCGGCGGGCTGCCAGCATCAGCTGCACGCTGCTTTTCAGTTCTGCATTGCCCTCCATGCGGTCCAGCATCATGGTGTTTCTCCTTACCTTCTGTTTCTCCGCTTCCACTGCTCACGGCGTACCCACGCGCGGACGGAACGATAGGCCATCGGGCCAAAGAACAGCCAGACGTTCGCCATGCTGAGCAGCAGGCTCAGCTTTTGCGGCAGCGGCGCGCCCAGAAAGCTGAGCACCCACAGTGCTGCCGCAAAAAAGCCAAAGTATTTTACCCGGATGGGGATGACAAAGAACAGCAGTACCTGTACTTCCGGGTACAGCATGGCAAAGGCCAGCAGCAGCGAAAGGGACAGGCAGTAGGTGCTGCCGGTCACGCCGGTGAGCAGGCAGGCCAGCACGGTGCCCAGCATCCCGGAGAGCAGATACACCGTATAGCGGAAATCGCCCCATTCCTGTTCCAGCGCTGTGCCGATGAACCATGTGAAATAGATGCCCAGCACCGCGCTGAGAATGCTGCCGCCGTAAGAGGGGATGAACGCAAAGGTGATGATGCGCCAGATCTGGCCGCGCAGCAGAAAATAGCGGCTGAGTGCCAGCCAGACACTGACGGTCTGGTTGACAAACAGCTCGATGGCCAGCACAAGGATCTGCCCGCCCACCAGAATGTTGGTCAGATTCGGGATGCCGAAGCGGCCGTATTTGCGCTCCAGCTGGTTGAGCCAATTGTTCATATAGGGTGCCTCCAACGCATTGTATTCCGATATCGGTGAGTTTTGCCGCATTTTTCTGCTGTTATTGTACCATGATTGGCCGGGGCATTCAAGGCAATGCCACAGTGTGGAAAACTGCCGCATCTTCCGCCCAAAAATACAGCTGTCAAGCGGATCTTGCGGCACAAAAGCACAACCGGAAAGTGTATGGAGTTTCCTGTCTGGAATGAACTTTTCACTTTTTCCACCGGGTTTTCCACCGTTTTTGTGAAGAAAAGGGCAAGTTTTCCATGAGGTTTTCCACTTTTTCCACCGGGTTTTCCACAACAAAAGGGCATCAGCCCTATACACACCGTAATTCAGGCCGCAGCTTTCTGGTAAGTTTTGGGCAAAAATGCGGGCATTCTGCCTTTTATAAAAAAGAAAGTCGAAGGATTTTCTTTGCATTCTACAAACCGTTTCTGGGCGGTGATTTATTTTTCTCCAATCTGGAATGAACCGGTCACAAGTTTTCAACACCGGGCCGCTGCCGTTTTTTCGTGTGGAAAAGGCGGGGAAACATGCAGTTTTCCACACTGTTTTTATCCCGGCTGAACCCTCTCAGTCGCCTGCGGCGACAGCTCCCCCGAAGGGGGAGCTTTTTTGCGATAACCGAAACGTATCGGATGAATGCTAAAAGCTTCCGGCAGTGCTATAAGCTCCCCCTTCGGGGGAGCTGTCTGCGACCAACGGGAGCAGGCTGAGAGGGTTAGGACGCTTGCGGCACGCCAGAGGCTCCCTCTTTGAGGGAGCTGGCAAAACCGTCAGGTTTTGACTGAGGGAGTTGGCATCGCGCAGCGATGACTGAGAGGGTTCGTCCTATAAAAATGCCGGGCAGTCACTTCAAGACCGTCCGGCATTGCTTTATTATTTACATCATATTGTGGAACACCAGCTGTGCGATCTGGAAATACAGGATCAGGCTGCAGGCATCCACGATGGTGGTGATGAAGGGGGTAGCCATGATGGCCGGGTCGGCACCCAGCTTCTTGGCTGCCAGCGGCAGCATACCGCCCACCAGCTTTGCCAGAATGACGCTGAAGAACAGCGAAACGCTGACCACGATGGCATAGCCCATCACGTTGGCGTACTGGCCGGGGAACAGGAAGGTGTACATCAGGTAGATGCGCAGGCCGTTCACGATGCCCAGCACCGCGCCCACGATGGCAGACACCCGCAGCTCCTTGCCCAGCACCTGCAAAAAGTCGCTGGGCTCCACCTCGCCCAGAGCCAGACCACGCACCATCAGGGTGCTGATCTGGTTGCCGCAGTTGCCGGCGGTATCCATCAGCATGGGCATGAAGGAGACCAGCAGGGGCAGGCTGACAAAGGCCTCTTCATAGTGGGTGGTGACCATGCCGGTAAAGGTGGCGGAAAGCATCAGGATCAGCAGCCACGGAATGCGCTGCTTTGCGTGGGTCCAGACGCTGGTGCCGAAGTAGGTGGTGGCATCGTCGTCCGGCAGAATAGCAGCCATCTTCTGCATATCCTCGGTGCTCTCGTCGGTCAGAACGTCGATTGCATCGTCGATGGTGATGATACCCACGAACATGCCCTCGTTGTCCAGAACAGGCATGGCGGTAAAGTCGTAGCGCTGCATCTCACGGGCCACGTACTCCTGATCGTCGGTCACTTTCACAGTGACCACGTTATCATCCATGATCTCGTTGATGGGAGTATGCGGCTCTGACAGCAGCAGGCTTCGGGCAGAAACAACGCCCTTCAGGCGGTTGCGCTCCACCACGTAGCAGGTGTACACGGTCTCTGCGTTTTCGCCCTGCTTGCGGATGGCTTCAAAGGCCTGCGCCACGGTCATCTCCTCGCGCAGACGGACATATTCGGGGGTCATCAGGCTGCCGGCAGAGCTTTCGGGGTAGTTCAGCAGCTTGTTCAGGCTCTCACGGGTCTGCTTGGAGGATTTCTCCAGCACCCGCTTCACCACGCCTGCGGGCATATCCTCCAGCAGGTCGGCGGCATCGTCCAGACTCATCTCTTCAATGGCGCCCACCAGCTCCACATCTGAGAAGGCGTTCACCAGATCGTCGCGGGCCTCGTCGGACATATAGGCAAAGGCCTCGGTGGCCACTTCCTTTTTGAGCAAGCGGAACACCACAAGGCGGTTGTTTTCGTCCAGCTCTTCCAGCAGCTCGGCAAGGTCGGCAGGCTGCTCTTCCTCGGTCACTTCGCGCAGCTTGACATACTGCTTCTTGATGAGCAGCTTGAGCAGGCGGCTCTTGGTGAGCATCTCAGGGTTGGCCTTGACCTCTTCGTCGTTGGCCTCCTCTTTTTCGGCCTCGCGCATGTCCTGCTTGAGGTCTTCAGTAGCTTCCTCGTTCAGATCTTCAGCCAGCTTCTGGCGGACCTCGGCGGGGATATCAGCAGGCAGCTCCTGCACCGGCAGCGCCTGTTCCGCAGCATCAGCCGTCAGCTTCTTTTCTTCCATATCCATTGGGCGTACCTCCTCAGTTTTTACGGAACAGGAGCAGCTCCTGTATCCGGAGGACGCAGCAGATCGGGAAACAAAAAAAACGCGCGCCTTGCCTGCCGGAATGCCGCAAACGCCGCATTCTGCGCACACAAAGCCGCGCCTTCCTCTGCTCTGTTTTGCGGAAAGATGCACCGTTGATGAAGCGGTGCTTTTCCGCAGGACTCAGCGAAGGAGGCGAACGGTTGGGGAAAACGCAGTTGTTTTTGTTTTCTGATCCACCGCGCCGGTGGTTCTACTTCGACTATGATCCGGGTCCATTTTCCTGCGTTCACCTCCAAGTTTTCATATTCATTTTTATTATAGCGCCGCAAAAAAACGGGGTCAACCCTAAACCACCGATTTACCAGAATTTTGCAAAACAAAACACCCTCTTCCGTGTTGCGGCACACGAAAAAGGGTGTTTTGTTTGGATATTGCCTTGGTGTGAGGAGGAATCATGTTACTTGGGTAAGCGGTTGCGGCCCCGCTTCCCATGGCAAAAGTATAACAGCTTTCACAATTGAATTCGTTAAGAAGCTATGAAGAAACTGTAAAAAGGGAATGGTATCTTTTGGAAGATTTTGTGATAACAATTTTTTGATTGACCTTCGATTTTTTCACATGCTAAAATGGAACTGTAAAAGCGGCTGTTGTGATGCCAGATCACAGCAGCCGCTTCTCTTTTACACCAAAAAATACGCCCCGGTCACCTTGCGGTGAACGGGGCGCTAAAAACGATATTCGGTTTTTTACTGCGGCAAGATCCCTGCAAAGCAGGTCTTATGCAGCAGGCGGAGCAAGGTATCTGCAAGCAGACCTTATGCTCCTGACACACGCGGGGTGTGCTTTCAAGGACCCTCGCGGGCGCTTTGGTATCTCATATCCCGCTGCGGTGCTTCGCACGGAACAAAGCACCGCCCGGGAAGTGAAATCAGATAGAACTCGTATGGCGAATGCTGTACTTCAGCACATCACCTGCATGGATGGATGCGTTTCTCCGCTTCGTACCGCTGCATTGCGCAGTAACCGCCGGTACGGGGCAGCCGCCCTCTTGCATTGTGGGGCTAAGGTGCCGCAAATATCTGCATCCAAAGCGCAGAAGAATGCTTACTTGTACAGGTCGACCAGACGGGTCAGGTGCTCGTAGCGGTCGTTTGCAACTTCCTGGTTGCGTGCGAACAGCTCCTTAGCACGGTCGGGGAATGCACGAGTCAGGCGGCTGTAACGGGTCTCGTTAGCCAGCAGTGCCTGATACTTCTCGTTATCCACAGCCTTGGAGGTCAGGGTGAACGGATTCTTGCCCTGAGCCTTGTTTGCCGGGTTGAAGGTGAACAGGTTCCAGTAACCGGCCTCAACTGCCTTCTTCATCTCGTTCTGGCAGTTGGTCATGCCGCCCTTGACACCGTGCAGCTCGCAGGGAGCGTAGCCGATGATCAGAGACGGGCCGGGGTAAGCCTCAGCCTCAGCGATGGCCTTGACAGCCTGAGCCGGGTTAGCACCCAGTGCGATCTGAGCAACATAGATGTAACCGTAGGTCATAGCGATCTCGGACAGGCTCTTCTTGCTGATTTCCTTACCAGCAGCAGCGAACTGGCAGACTTCACCAATGTTGGAAGCCTTGGATGCCTGTCCACCGGTGTTGGAGTACATCTCAGTATCGAAGACCATCACGTTGACATCCTCGCCGGAAGCCAGAACGTGGTCCAGACCACCGAAGCCGATGTCGTATGCCCAGCCGTCGCCGCCGAAGATCCAGACGGACTTCTTGGCGATGAACTGCTTGCTCTTCAGGATCTCTGCAGACTTCTCGCAGCCGGCAGCAGCAGCCTTCTCCAGCTCAGCGATCAGGGCCTTTGCGGGCTCGTCGTTGGCCTTGGTGTTGTTCTTGGTCTCCAGGAACTTCTCAAAGGCAGCCTTCAGCTCAGCAGAAGCCTTGTCGGAACCAGCAACCTCTGCGATCTCCTTGATCAGGTTCTCGCGGACGGTCTTCTGGCCGATGTACAGGCCCAGACCATGCTCTGCGTTATCCTCGAACAGGGAGTTGCACCATGCAGGACCATGGCCGCTGTCCTTGTTGACGGTGTACGGAGAGATGGAAGCGGTGCCGCCCCAGATGGAGGAGCAGCCGGTAGCGTTGGAGATGTACATCTTCTCGCCGAACAGCTGAGTGATCAGGCGAGCGTAAGAAGTCTCGGCACAGCCTGCGCAGGAGCCAGAGAACTCCAGCAGCGGCTGGTTGAACTGAGAACCGATGACGGTATCGTCAGCAAACTTGGAAGGCTTCTTGGAGATGTTGGCCACGCAGTAGTCGAACACTGCCTGCTGATCGGCCTGGCTGTCCTGCGGCACCATGGTGATAGCCTTGGTGGGGCAGACGGTGACGCACTCGCCGCAGCCCATGCAGTCCAGAGGAGACACAGCCATAACAAACTTGTACTCGTTTGCGGGCTTGTTGTCGCGGCTCTTGGTCTGTGCAGGAGCAGCTGCCAGCTCGTCGGCGGTCAGCTGGAAGGGACGGATGGTAGCATGAGAGCAGACGAATGCACACTGGTTACAGCCAACGCACTTTGCAGCATCCCACTCGGGGACGTTGACAGCGGTGCCGCGCTTCTCGTATGCAGAAGCGCCCTGCTCCCACTCGCCGTTTGCATTTGCCACGAAGGAAGAGACAGGCAGGCTGTCGCCGTCCATACGGGCAATGGGCTCCATGACATCGCGGATCTGCTTGACCAGTTCCGGACGGCCGGTGAGAGCCTTGGGTGCGGGATCAGCCTCGGGGTTGGACCAGGATGCGGGCACGTCCACCTTGTGGATGGCGTCAACGCCTGCATCGATAGCCTTCCAGTTCATCTCAACGACGTCCTGGCCCTTCTTGCCGTAGCTCTTCTGAGCTGCCTGCTTCATGAAGTTGACGGCATCCTCGATGGGCATGACGTCAGCCAGCTTGAAGAATGCAGACTGCAGGATGGTGTTGGTGCGCTTGCCCATGCCGATCTCGATAGCCTTATCGATTGCATTGATGGTATACAGCTGGATGTTGTTGTCAGCGATATACTTCTTTGCCTCGGCGTTCAGGTGCTGGCCCAGCTCCTCATCGGACCACTGGCAGTTGATCATGAACACGCCGCCGGGCTTGACATCCTGGACCATCTTCATGCCCATGTGGATGTAAGCGGGGTTGTGGCAGGCCACGAAGTCAGCCTGGTTGATGTAGTAGGGGCTGCGGATGGGCTTGTCGCCGAAACGCAGATGGCTGATGGTCACGCCGCCGGTCTTCTTGGAGTCATACTGGAAGTATGCCTGAACATACTTGTCGGTATGGTCGCCGATGATCTTGACGGAGTTCTTGTTAGCACCGACAGTACCGTCGCCGCCCAGACCCCAGAACTTGCACTCCTTGGTGCCAGCGGCTGCGGTGATGGGAGCGGGCTTGACTTCCGGCAGAGACAGGAAGGTGACGTCATCGGTGATACCCAGAGTGAAGCGCTCCTTGGGCTGATCCTTCTCCAGCTCCTTGAACAGAGCAAAGATGGAGGACGGCGGGGTATCCTTGCTGCCCAGACCGTAACGGCCGCCGGTCAGAACGACATCGTTCAGGCCAGCCTCACGCAGGGTAGCGGCAACATCCAGGTACAGGGGCTCGCCCAGAGAGCCGGGCTCCTTGGTGCGGTCCAGCACAGCCACCTTCTTGGCGGTCTTGGGCAGGACCTTCAGCAGGGAAGCGGAGACCCAGGGACGGTACAGGCGGACCTTGACGATACCGACCTTCTCGCCCTTGGCGTTCAGGTAGTCGATGACCTCATCAGCAACGTCGCAGATGGAGCCCATAGCCACGATCACACGGTCAGCATCGGGTGCGCCGTAGTAGTTGAACAGATCGTAGTTGGTGCCCAGCTTTGCGTTGATCTTGGCCATGTACTTCTCAACAACAGCAGGCAGAGCGTTGTAAACGCTGTTGCATGCCTCACGATGCTGGAAGAACACGTCGCCGTTCTCGTGGGAGCCGCGCATCTTGGGGTGTTCGGGGTTCAGAGCCTTCTTACGGAACTCCTCCACAGCCTCCATGTTGCACATTTCCTTCAGATCGGCGTAATCCCACTTCTCGATCTTCTGGTACTCATGAGAAGTACGGAAGCCATCGAAGAAGTTCAGGAAGGGAACCTTGCCCTCGATGGCGCACAGATGTGCGACAGGGGACAGATCCATGACTTCCTGCACGCTGCTCTCGACCAGCATTGCAAAGCCGGTCTGGCGGCATGCCATGACGTCGCTGTGATCACCGAAGATGTTCAGGGACTGGGTAGCAACGGTACGTGCAGAAACATCGAACACGCAGGGCAGCTGCTCAGCAGCGATCTTGTACATGTTGGGGATCATCAGCAGCAGGCCCTGAGAAGCGGTGAAGGTGGTGGTAACAGCACCTGCACCCAGAGAGCCGTGCACAGCGCCAGCAGCGCCGGCCTCAGATTCCATCTCGACGACCTTGACCTGATTGCCGAAGATGTTCTTCTGGCCAGCTGCGGACCACTGGTCCACAGAGTCAGCCATCGGAGAAGACGGGGTAATGGGGTAGATGGCAGCCACGTCCGTGTAGGCATACGCTACATGGGCGGCAGCGGTATTGCCATCCATAGTTTGCTTTGCTCTAGGCATTTTTCTTCCTCCATTATTCAGAATTTGGTACCTTTTGCGCGGGGCAATATGCCCCACATGGGACCGGAGAACCCCATAAAGGCACTATTGCTTGTATACTATAATAGCAAATTCCGCCCATAAAGTAAACGCAAACCGCTCAACAAACGCACCAAAAATAAAGAAATTTTTTTAGCGCTTTTGTACGTCTTTAGTTCGTTAAAGTGAGCACTGGCGCGGATTTTCCGGTTTTGGCCTGCCTGCTTTGCCAGATCCTGTAATTTTTTTTAGCAAAAAGGGGGAGGGAACCCTCTCAGTCACGGCTTGCGCAGCGCCGCGCTTTCTCAGAAAGCGGCGCTGCAAATGCTGCTTTCCGTTACGACCCCTCCTGTGAAAAGGCAATTCTGGAAAATCCGCGTTTGTGTAGCAATGAAAGCCCCAGTGGGGCTTTCAAGCGGCAGAGCGGTCTGCGTTAGCAGATGGAGGGGCTTTGCCCCGACAAGCTCCGCAGATTTTCCAGAATTGCGAAATTATAAATATTCTTTCCGCTGATTATGCGCAAAGCAAACGCGGCGCGCATTTCAAATCGTCCCATCCTCTTATATTTATCATCTCTTTATTGACAACAAACCTCATTTTGCCGTAAACTGAAGCCATAGAAAACCGGCGCTGTGCCGGGCAAAGAGGTTAATAAAATGGAGAAGACCGTGCATTACGAAAAAACACTCACCAGCGAGGTGCTCTTCGAGGGCCGGGTGATCACCCTGACAAAAGACACTGCTCTGCTGGAAAACGGCAAGACCGCCGAACGCGAAGTGGTGCATCACCACGGCGGTGCGTGCATCCTGCCCTATTTTGAGGACGGCACCATCTGCATGGTGCGCCAGTTCCGCTACGCCATGCAGCAGGAGCTGTGGGAGCTGCCTGCCGGCAAGCTGGAAAAGGGTGAGGACCCCTTTGAAGCCGCCAAGCGGGAACTGGAAGAGGAGTGCGGCCTGACCGCCGACCACTACACCTCGCTGGGTGAGTTCTACCCCACCGTGGGCTACGACACCGAGATCATCTACACCTGGGTGGCCACCGGCCTGCACGAGACCCACATGCACCTGGACGCGGACGAGTTCCTGACCCCGGACCGGGTGCCGCTGGAAAAGGCCTACGAGATGGTCATGCGCGGCGAGATCAAGGACGGCAAGACCATTGCCGGCATCCTGAAACTGAAAGCCCTGCTGAACGAGGGCAAGCTGTGAATATCCTGTACGAGGACAACGCCCTTGTGGTGCTGGACAAAGCTTGCGGGGCTGTCCAGCGAGGAGGGCATGACCGCCGCCCTGCGGCAGCACTGGGGCAGCCCCAGGCCTATGTGGGGGTGGTGCACCGGCTGGACACCGGCGTGTCCCGGCCTGATGGTCTTTGCCCGCACCCCGGGCGGCCGCCGCGGCCTTGAGCCGACAGATCACCCAAAGCCAGGAAGCCTATGCGGTGCAGGACGGCCGGGCCGAGGGCAGGGCAGAGGCCCCCTGCTTTGTCAAGCAGTACCGGGCGGTGCTTTCCGGCGGGCCAAACGACGCCCTGCCTGCGGCGGGCACCCTGCGGGACTGGCTGTTCAAGGACAGCCGCAGAGGCCGGGTGTTCCCGGTCAGCCGCCCCCGCAAGGGAGTGCGGGAAGCCGTGCTGGAATACCGCATTGTCCGGCAGACGCAGGATGCCTGCCTTGCTGAGATCACGCTGCACACCGGCCGCACCCATCAGATCCGGGTGCAGTTTGCCTCCCGGAAGCATCCCCTGTGGGGCGACGGCAAATACGGCAGCCGTGTGAAGGGTGCCATTGCCCTGCAGAGCTGCGGTCTGCAGTTCGTACACCCGGACACCGGCAGGATCATGAACTTCACGCTGCCGCTGCCGGACACTGCCCCCTGGAATCTGTTCGCGGAATGATGCCGCGCCTTGGTGAAAACGATGGAACAATACAAAACTGATGCTGAGATCTATGCTGTGCTGGAGCGGGAGATCATCGACCTGACCATCCGTCCCGGCTCCCCCCTGAGTGAAAACCCGCTGTGTGCCCGCTTCGGCGCACCGCGCACCCTGATCCGGATGGTGTTGCAGCGCCTGAAAGAAAGCGGTCTGGTGCGCATCGTGCCCTACAAGGGCACCACCGTCACCCGCCTGAACCGCCGCATCGTGGATGAACTGATCTACGAGCGCACGGCGGTGGAGGCAAAGGTCCTGCGGGACTTCACCCCCAAATGCACTCCGGAGCAGCGGGCGCTGATCCGGGTGCGGGTGGATGCCTACGAAGCCCTTGCACGGGCCGAGGCCCCGGACTACAACAAGCTGTACGAGGCCGACCGCCTGCTGCACGAGACCTGGTTTGCGGCTATGGATAA
>ENA-OQBL01000402-OQBL01000402.1-human-gut-metagenome-genome-assembly--contig:-NODE-402-length-23288-cov-3.989465_pt1 | contig 23288 bp, 20 predicted proteins | sample MGYA00242747_ERZ504553 | MGnify/ENA primary metagenome ERZ504553 (study PRJEB26092, sample SAMD00036240) | human gut metagenome | host: Homo sapiens | study: EMG produced TPA metagenomics assembly of...
CTTCAGTTCCTTCCCTTCCAGTCCTTCCATATTCATGCTCTCTGCAAATGCTTCTAATCTTGTCAGAAGCTGTCCGCTGCTCTGTACGGTATAATCCGATTCGATCTTCAAAAAGTGGTACGGTCACATTCTGTTTGATCTGTGCGTATTCAAAACTGTAAAAATCGCAGAATTTCACGGTATGATAAATAATCCCCTTTAATCCCGGGTCATTGTATAATCTCTTTCTTCCACTGTGATCCATCATACGCATACATGGAATCTGTCCGAGAAGTTCTTTCGCATACCATACCATCAGTTCATCAAATTCCAATTCCTTTGGCGGCTCTGTCTCGCCCACCGAACGGTTGTTGACACAGGTATCATTTTCCACCGGATACGGCATACTCTTCTGCACCATATCAAAAAGTTCATTTCCCATACGTGCACCCAGCACACTGATATGCGGCTTTACAATGTGTTCCGGCTTCTTGAATGCCTGACGGAACTTTTCTTCATCAAATGTTGTGCCTTTATATTCTCCATATGCTTTCGCAAGACCTTTTAACTGCACTGCTGTACGTTCTCTGCTGCACTCTGCATCACAATGAAGGACATCGATCATATATAAGAAATCCAGTTTTCCACTGTCTTCCAGAATATCATAGACACTCCGGATCGTATCACAACAGTTGACCAGCACCAGTTCCTTTACCTTTCCGCTCATCACAGCTTCCAGAAGAGCCTTGCCGAATCCGCAGATGTTCGGATGCGCTATCTGATCCGCATGGTCAAAGCCCTGCGGCATCTCATTCAGGTTCTGACATTCCCCGCCGAACGCTTCTAAGAGTTCGATTGGGGTATATTTACAGACATAATATGTTTTATTCATCGTGCGATTCCTCCTGTCTGTCCGTATTTTCATCCGTTTCTGTATTCAGCATCTCTAAGAATGCCCCGAGTCTGGTAGATGTCTGCCCTTCTCCGCCATGACTTCTGTCGCATCCATCGCCGTCCAAGATCAGAAGCGGGATTCCCTGTTCTTCGAATTTGCGCTTGGCAAGCTGTGCTGCTCCAAGGGTATGCTTACATCCCCAGTGTCCGAACCAAACAACACCGTCTGCTCCTGTCTCCTTTGCATGACGGATTCCTGCTTCGATTCTTCTGATCGCACTTCCATTTAATGCATGATACACCATACGTCTCGCCATCGCTTCATAAGGCTTCTCCGGATCAAAATCCGGCTCACAGACACGGCTCAGTTCACATCCGACGATCTGCGCTTTTTCCTGAAAGCAAAGTTCATTCTTCACCGCATCTGACCAAAACGGAATGGTGTGCATCCAGTAAATCTTCTTTCCCTTTTTTGCCGGGGCCTTCTTCACATCGTTCAGGAGACGGTCCACATACGTTTCCTCTTCTTCTGTTCCCAACAGCAGATTATTTGTCATACCTGCATAGAGTGGCGTAACAAGGTCTGCAGGAATATATCTGTCCGCACTTTCCTTTTCATACTGTGCGAATTTTTCCAGCGTCCGCTTGCTTCTTCTCAGTCGTTCTGTTAATGTCTCATCTGTAATCTTTTTGCCTGTGCATTCTTCTATAAAGTCTTTCAGTTTACGAAGTTGGTCTGCCACATACTGTACATTGTCTTCGTTCTGCTGCATCGGCACATCGATAGCAAAGATCGGTACATCATACATCTTTGCCAGCTTCTTAAATGTCAGAAGGTTTGCATCACAGGTCAGATTCGTGTATACAATACACTTTGGTTTCGGAAGTACTTTCTTCTGCGCCGCTCCGATAAATGTCTTGTGATAACTGCAAAGTGTCTCGGATATGCCCGTATTCTCCGCCTGCTGTAAAAATGCTCTTTCTGCCTTAGATGCAGAAAGATAGCAGGAAAATCCTTCTACATTGTATGGATGTAATCCTGCTTCCTGTAAAATTTCACAAGGAGTAAAGATACTGACAATTGCACTTTCTTCCGGACGTTCCAGCGGTCTTATCATCGTATCCATCATAAGCCTTGCCAGATACTGCTCTGCCGACATCAGTCTTTTGTCCGGTGCGAACCGGAACTTCAGATTCTGTGCCTTCCATCCGGTCTTTAAAAGCCATCTGGCTCTGCCCGGATTCTCATTACTCCATTTTTCTATATAATTTCCATATGTTTCTATGATCTTCATGTTCTCATCCTCGTCTTACCCTGTTGTCTGTTTCCAATTTTTCTTCCTTATTCAAGTATAAAAAAACATTTAACATCATACTCTTCTTTTTTATAAAATGCAAATATACAGCAGTGATTTTCCGCAAATCTGCTGCTGCATATAGATATCATCGTGTCATTACAATACAAGTAATAACACGAATCCGACTATTCCAATCATTGAAAATACTTTTCCTGCTGTTGCCCCCGGTGCATGATAGACGATCCTCACTTCATGCTTCCCACTTCCGATCTCACATCCAAGAAATGCTGTATTTACCTTTTGTATCTTCGTCTCTTTTCCATCGATGTACATCTTAAAATGTGTGTCATATGGGATGGATGTAATGAACCAGCCATCATTCTTTACCTGTATCGTTCCCTGTATCTCATTATCTTTCGTCAGCTTTTTATCCACCTGAACTTCTGACTGATATAACGTTTTTCGACCGTTCCGGCAGACTGCCGAGATATGCCTGTACATGGCTTAATTGATATTTTCCTTTGCCAAATGTTACAGAAATAGTATCTTCTCCATCCTTTAACGGCACTGCATAGATAAATGTTTTATTTTCATTATAATATACATGATCCTTTTGCGCTTAGTTTGTTACGGATTTCCGTGTGCTGGGGCCTGGAATCCGCTTTTTCTGCTATATTCTATCTTTTTACTTCTTATTTCATAACCTGTCTATAGTTTCTCAATTAAAATATGAGCTCTATCTTCGTTCCTTCGCCCAGTTTACTGTCTACATGGATCTTGGCTCCGTGAAGCATGGCTCCGTGTTTTACGATTGACAGTCCAAGGCCGGTTCCGCCGGTTTCTTTGGAATGGCTTTTATCTACACGATAGAAACGTTCGAAGATACGATCCGTTTCATTTTCCGGTATTCCGATTCCGGTATCTGTGACACAGATTTTCTTGCCCTGCAGGGTATTGCCTACCCAGACAGTTAACTTTCCGCCTTCTTTGTTATACTTGATCGCATTTTCACAGATATTGTAGATCATCTCATCCAGAATCTGGCGGATTCCCACGTATTCTACCGGCTCTCCCGTCACCTCTACATGTACTTTTCTCTTCGCTGCCTGCGGCGAAAGTCTGGTCAGGATCTCTCTTGTCAACTTATAAAGATCTACTTCTTCTTTTTCCAGCTCTACATTGCCCTCATCCAGTTTGGATAACTTGATAATATCTTCTACCAGCGTGATCAGGCGGCTTGCTTCATTATAAATACGTTCTGCAAACCCCGTCATATCTTCCGGTTTTACCAATCCATTTTTCATAATCTCCGCATAACCTGAAATAGATGTAAGCGGAGTCTTTAATTCATGCGACACGTTTGCCGAGAATTCTTTTCTCATATTGGCAACCGCATCTTTTTCTTTATTCTGCTTATCGATACTCTGTAAAAGTGGTGTTAATTCTTCGTACACGTCATTCTCCAATGGATTCTCAAGATCCAGTCTGTTGATCGGACGGATCAGTCGCGTTACCTGCCATTTTACAAGTGCACTTGCAAATGCAAGCATGATCACTGCGATCAGTCCCATCACCGGAAATACTTTCATCGCTGTCCGGAATGCGGTATCTACCGTCTTTGATACACGCAGGATATCTCCATTTTCCAATTTCACTGCATAATAGAACATCTCTTTATTCAGCGTATTGGACTCTCGAATGTCCTGTCCGCTTCCTGTTTTTAATGCTTCTTTTACTTCCGGACGGTTCTTATGATTCTGAAACGTTACTTCATCTTCTTTGGAATCATATTTTACATTTCCATCTGAATCGATCAGTGTAATTCTTGTATCCTTATGCACCTTATCCATTATCTTCAGATAAGATTCTCCGGAGGTATCGATTGCTACATTGATATAATCCGCCTCCTGTCTGACTTCGCCTTCCATGATATGGATCGTCTGGCGATATACGACCAGTGTAGTGATCGCATAGGCTATGATCAATGTCAGCGCAATCACAAGGATCATACTGCTCTGGATCTTTTTTCTCATACTTTGTTTCATATTATTACCTACTCATACGGTATCCGACTCCCCGGACTGTCTCAATCTGTTCACCTGCATCTCCGAGCTTCTGTCTTAAGGTTCTGACATGCACATCCACGGTTCTCGTCTCCCCGTCGAAATCATAACCCCAGATATCCTCCAGAAGCTGGTCTCTGGTAAGCACAATGTTCGAATTCTTCATCAGGCGCTTCAGTAATTCATATTCTTTCAGGGTCAGATTCACTACCTCTCCATGAACTGTCACTTCATGTTTCTTTGGATCTAACCGGATCTCTCCGATCTCAAATGTATCTTCACTGGATACACTTCCCTTCGCACTGCGTCTTAATACCGCCTTGATACGTGAGATCAGTTCCATCATACCAAAAGGTTTCGTCACATAGTCATCAGCCCCGGCATCCAGTCCTTTTACTTTGTCATATTCTGCACCTTTTGCCGTAACCATAATAACAGGAATGTCTTTCGTTTTCTTTGATGCTTTTAACTTTCTCAAAAGCTCCATTCCGTCTTCTCCCGGCAGCATGATATCAAGCAGAACAAGCTCTGGCGTCTCTAATGCCAGAGCTTCAAGGAATGAACTTCCATCTTCGAATCCGCGTGCCTGAAACCCTGTACTTTCCAGGGTATACACCACCAGTTCCCGTATATTACCGTCATCTTCTACACAAAAAATCATTCCTCATTCTCCTTCTTTATACTACAGATGATTTGTGGATTCCTGTAATTGAGAATTCCACCCACTCTGCGATATTCGTTGCATGGTCTGCAATACGCTCCAGATATTTGGCAACCATAATCAGATCGATTGCTTCCACACCTTGCAGACCTTTATTTTCAGCAATGAAATTAATCAATGTCGTCTTCACTTCCTCAAAAAGTTCATCTACCACATCATCATTTTCCATTACTTTTCTTGCCAGATCCAGATCTTTCTCTACGTAAGCATTGACACTGTCACGGACCATTTTACTGGCCGCCTCTGACATCTTGATGATCATCGGAATATCCTGCGCTTCTGATTTGTCTTCAGTGATAATAATCTCTGCAATATCTGATGCCTGATCTCCGATGCGCTCCATATCGGTAATCATCTTAAGTGCTGCGGATATCTGTCTCAAATCTCTTGCTACCGGCTGCTGCTGAAGAAGAAGTCTTAAGCAAAGTCTTTCAATATCAGTCTCCGCCTGATCGATCTCTTCATCTGCAATTCTTACTTTCTCTGCCTGTTCCATGCTTCCTTCTTTTAATGCAGTCGTTGCTTTTCCAATCGCCTCTTCACACAACTCACCCATGTGAATAAGCTGTTTATTAAGTAACTCCAACTGTTGATCAAATCGATTACGCATATCTTAACCAAACCTCCCTGTAATATAATCTTCTGTTCTTTTATCCGCCGGAATGGAGAATAATTTTTCTGTCTCATTATACTCGATCACTTCTCCCAACAAGAAGAATGCTGTGTTATCTGATACACGTACAGCCTGCTGCATATTATGTGTTACCATAACGATAGTATAATCTTTTTTCAGCTCCATCGCAAGGTCTTCAATCTTCGATGTAGAGATTGGATCAAGTGCGCTTGTCGGCTCATCCATCAGAAGAACTTCCGGCTGTACAGCCAATGCTCTTGCGATACAGAGTCTCTGCTGCTGTCCGCCTGACATTCCAAGCGCGCTTGTCTTTAATCTGTCTTTACATTCATTCCAGATGGCTGCATCTCTTAAGGATTTTTCTACCAGATCATCCAGCTTTGCTTTCGAACGGATTCCGTGTGTTCTTGGTCCGTATGCAACATTGTCATAGATGCTCATCGGGAATGGATTCGGTTTCTGGAATACCATTCCGACTCTTTTTCTAAGCAGATTCACATCAATATCATGGAAAATGTCCTGACCGTCCAGAAGAATCTGTCCGTCGATCCTGCAGCCTTCTACCAGATCATTCATCCGGTTGATGGATTTTAACAATGTAGATTTACCACATCCGGATGGTCCGATAAATGCTGTGATCTTATTCGCTTCTATCTCAAGATTCACATTTTTCAGAGCATGGAAATCACCATAGTGCAGATCCATATTCTTAATACTTATTTTACTCATTTAAGATTCCTTCCTGTTCCTCATCTATTCTTTTCTTTACGATTTCGTGATTCGTTTTGCAATCATACCTGATATAGTATTGATCAGTACAACCAGTACCAGAAGCACAACTGCTGTTGCATATGCCTGATTCATATAGAGTCCTTCACTGGATAAGTTGTACATATGAACCGCAAGAGTACGTCCGGAGCCGAATACATTACTTGGTACCTTTGCAACGGTTCCCGCTGTATAGATCAGCGCTGCTGTCTCTCCGACGATTCGTCCGATCGCCAGGATCACACCTGCCAGGATTCCCGGTACCGCTGACGGAAGTACGATGCGGAATACGGTACGGAGTTTTCCTGCACCAAGTCCAAAGCTTCCTTCTCTGTATGAATCCGGCACGGCTTTCAATGCTTCTTCTGTACTTCGCATGATCAACGGAAGTACCATGATCGCAAGGGTAAATGCACCTGCTAATATGGAAAACCCCCACCCGCAGGTTGTTACGAAGAATAACATTCCGAAAAGTCCATATACAATGGATGGAATTCCCTGCAATGTCTCTGTCGTAAGTCTGATGACTTCTACGAATTTGTTTCCTCTCTTTGCATATTCCACAAGGAAGATTGCTGAGAAGATACCAAATGGAACAGCGATCAAAAGTGATAAAAATGTCATAATCACGGTATTAATAAGCGCCGGCATCAGGGATGCATTCTCTGATGTATAATGAAGCGAAAAGATCGACGGCTTCAGATACGGCACTCCGTGGACAACTACGTACACGATCAGGAATATCAGTACTGCAAATGTAAGGATCGCTGAAAGCATGACCAGAAGCATCACGATCAGAGAACCCGGTGTTCTCGTATAGGCTTTTAATTTGTCTTTCAAAGTCATTTCATTATTACTCATGATTCTTCCCCCTGTTCAAAAGTGCCACACAGAAGTTCAGAAGCAGGATGAATACGAAAAGTACCACACCTGTTGCGATCAGTGCCTCTCTGTGAAGTCCCGATGCATATCCCATCTCGATTACGATATTGGCTGTCAGCGTTCTGACTCCCTGGAAGATTCCACGCGGCATTCTCGGCTGGTTACCTGCTACCATGATCACAGCCATGGTCTCTCCGATCGCACGTCCGATTCCAAGAACGATTGCTGCGACCACACCAGATTTTGCTGCCGGAAGTACAACTGTAAAGATTGCTCTTTCATGTGTTCCGCCAAGTGCCACAGCACCTTCGTAATACTGTGTCGGAACTGCTCTGAGTGCTGATTCTGTCAGACCGATGATCGTTGGCAGGATCATCATTCCAAGCAGAATGGATGCAGTGATCATACTGCTTCCGTTGCCGCCCCGGTGAAGACTTCGTCCGATTTCTCTTACCCACGGTACCAGAACGACCAGTCCGAAGAATCCATATACAACGGACGGAATTCCCGCCAGAAGTTCCGTAGCCATTTTCAAAGGTCTGTAGATTGCTTTCGGACAATAGAAAGCCATAAATACAGCTGTCAGGATTCCTATCGGTACACCAATGATGATCGCACCTGCTGTCACATATAAACTTCCGACGATCATTGGAAAGATTCCGTAAATATCATTTTTCGGTCTCCACAACTCGCCGGTTAAGAATTTTCCAAATCCAATCTTACTCATTGCAGGAATACCATTTGCAAATAAGAATATACAAATGAGAGCAACCGCCAGCACCGAAGCGCAGGCGGCAACTGCAAATATTACCTGCATGAATTTTTCCGTCCATGCTTTTGATTTCATATTATTTTACTACCTCATCCCAGGCAACTGCATTGCCTGTGTAAATGTCTTTTACCTGATCGCTGCTCAGCTCATCTGTTGTGTTGTTTTTATTCACAATAACTGCGATACCGTCTGTTGCGATTGCCTGGCTGTCAAGTTTGTCTTTCTCATCATCCTGTAATTCACGAGAAGCCATTCCGATATCATAACTTCCATCGATTGCTGATGTCATACCTGTTGTAGAGTCTGTTGTCTGAAGTTCGATCTCTGCTCCTGTGTTGACTTTCTTATAAGCCTCGATCAGTTTTTCCATAACCGGTGATACAGAAGAAGATCCACCGACTACAACTTTTCCGGATGGTTTTGTTCCTGCATAAGCTTCTGCTGAATCATCTCCGATATATCCGTTATCTGAGATTACCTGCTGTCCTTCTTTACTCATAATATATGAGATGAAGTCTTTTGCTAGTTCATTGTCTGCACCTTTCTTTGTTGCAATGTTGAATGGTCTGCAGATCTTGTATTTTCCATCTTTGATGTTCTGCTCTGTTGCTTCTTCACCATCGATCTTTAAAGCTTTTACAGTATCATTTAAAGATCCGAGTGATACATAACCGATTGCGTAATCATCTCCGGCTACTGTTGTAAGCATTACGGATGTGCTGTTTGTGATCTGTGCATCATCTGTTGTCATGTCTACTTTTTCGCCGTCTTTCTTTTCTTCAATCCCGAAAAGTTCGATGAACGCTCCTCTTGTTCCTGAGCCATCTTCTCTGGAAACGATTGTTATATCATTGGAAGAATCCCAGTCACCTTTGCTGCTCTTATCATCAGAAGAACCACTATCTGAACTTCCACATCCAACTGCAAGTCCTGCTGCCATTGTTGCTACGGATAAAACTGCGATAAACTTTTTCATTTTCATAATCATACTCTCCTTAGATTCTCATCTTTTTTATTCTGAATTTTTTTCTTTGTCGCTTTCGACAATAGCTATCTTATAAGACGTATGTTAAATCCAAAATCTGCGAATTGTTAAATGTGTGTAAAGTGTATGTAGGAAATGTATGGAAATGTAAAATTGAATTTCTTAATTTTTCATGCTATAATTCCTCTGCAGGACTTTTCCTGATCAGCTTTTTCAAAAATTATATTCGATATTAACCTTTATACAAAAAGCTGACAGTAATATGTTCTACAGATTCGAACACAATGAATACAAACATATGAAAACTTATTATTTGAGAAGAAAGAGGATATAATTCTATGTGGATTGCAGATCAATGGAAAGATTATGAAGTAATAGATTGTAGTAAAGGTGAGAAATTAGAGCGCTGGGGACAGTACACTCTGGTCCGTCCTGACCCGCAGGTTATCTGGGATACCCCGAAAACCGAGCGTGGATGGAAACATATGAACGGCCATTATCACCGCAGCAAGAAAGGCGGCGGGGAATGGGAATTCTTCAGTCTCCCGGAACAGTGGCAGATTCATTATAAAGAACTGACATTTAATCTGAAGCCTTTCAGCTTCAAGCACACCGGACTTTTCCCTGAACAGGCAACGAACTGGGACTGGTTCTCTGAGAAGATCAGAAATGCAGGAAGACCGATCAAAATACTGAATCTCTTTGCTTACACAGGTGGTGCTACTCTCGCAGCCGCTGCTGCCGGAGCAAGTGTTACACATGTAGATGCTTCTAAAGGAATGGTTGCATGGGCAAAGGAAAATGCAGCCTCTTCCGGATTATCTGACAGACCGATCCGCTGGCTGGTCGATGACTGTGTAAAATTCGTAGAGCGTGAGATCCGCCGTGGCAATCACTATGATGCCATCATCATGGACCCTCCGTCATACGGACGTGGACCTAAAGGTGAGATCTGGAAGATCGAGGATGCAATTCATCCGCTGATCAAGTTATGTACACAGATTCTGTCGGATGACCCATTATTCTTTCTGGTCAACTCCTATACAACAGGTCTTGCACCGGCCGTTCTGACTTATATGCTTGGAACGGAGCTCAAGAAATGGAACGGACATGTGGATTCACAGGAGATCGGACTTCCTGTTACGCATTCCGGACTGGTGCTGCCTTGCGGGGCTTCTGGGAGATGGGAAGCGGTTTAAGCAATAGGAACTGACTTTCCCGGTCCTGAATAAAAATATAGAAGCGCTTTCTGTGCTGATTCAATCATGGAGTAACTCATATGCACAGAAGGCGCTTCTATATTTTTATTCAGTTACGTTTTCGCATGCTCTACTCATTAATCTTCCTTCTTCACGGCCACGTTCTATCCCCGGCTTCTGTAAAATCAATCAGCAGTTCGCCTAACGCAACAATATCAACCTCTTTTTCCATTCTTCAGATCCTCCACAATTTCATTATACCGTTTTTATTTAACCGGTAGAAAAATAATACAACAGCTGTTACAATCCACAGAATCCCCGGAATGGTTGTAAATGCATATTTCATAATACTGATAACCGTATCATTTTGTGCCTGATTTGCCACGTATCCATATTTTCCAAGTAATGCCGCAAGCATCGCTGTACCGATCGCCATTCCAATCTTATTTCCAAGAGAAACGAATGCATATTGAAATCCATCATTCCGAAGTCCGGTTTTCCATTCTCCGTATTCCACACAGTCCGGAATGATCGCATAGATTGCTGTATTAAATCCTGAAAAAAAGAACTGTGTAACACCTGCCAAAATATAGAATACAACTGCTGAATCTTTTACATTAAAGAAATACATTGCCAGCATTGAAATACCTGTTAAAAAGGCAAATATCGAAGCTGTCCTTCCTTTATTGTTAAGTTTTCGGAATACCGGTTGAAAACATGCGGCACCGATAATGGATGGAATAATAATGCACATAGAATAAGTAGTATAATAAGATGCATTTCCTTCTACATATGTAAAATAATATAAAATGTCAGCATTTCTTCCATATAATGTAAATCCAAATAAAACCTGTCCGATTAATGCAAGTATATACGGTCTGTTCTGCATCACGGCTTTTAACTGTACTTTAATTGATATTTTTTCCTTTTCCGGAATTGTCACCTGCTCCTTCGTCTTCGCAAAGCAGAAGAAATGGCATGCCGCAAATATACATCCATAGATAATTGCTACAAATAAATATCCGTTCTTCGCACTCTGGCTTCCCAGCTTTCCAATCAAAGGTACTGTAATAATGTTGATAATCCCGATTGCAATCATAGCCGCAACCGAACGCGAAGTGTTAATTTTTGCCCGTTCATCAATGTCCTGTGTCATCGCACCGCAAAGTGTTCCATACGGAATATTTACACATGTGTATCCCAGTACAAGCAGGCAATATGTAATAATCATATAGATAACCTTTGCCGTATCTGGCCAGTCCGGATGTGCCCAGAATGTCAACATTAAAAGCACTGCCGTAATGGGTGCTGCAACAAGCAGCCATGGACGGTAACGTCCCCATCTTGTTTTTGTCTTATCCGTCAACCCTCCGACAATCGGATCATTAATCGCATCCCAGAATCTTGAAAATAACATCAATGCTGAAACAGCCGCCATACTGATTCCAAACACATCTGTATAAAATATCATTAAAAAATTACTTACAAACATCCAACTGAAATTGCATCCGACATCACCAAATCCATATGCAATTTTACTGATCAATGGCACTTTTCCATTCTTACCCTCGTTTCCCATGGCTCCTCCTTATCAGCGTTTCTGACAAAACTTCTGTTCTCTCCTGATCTAATCTTTATTCCTGTACATTAATGATTACTTTCATCGTTGTTTCCCCGGTTATCATCGATATACTGATAAGCTTTCAGATACTCCTGGAATGCAAATGTTTTTTGAGATCAGTGGTCTTAAATGAACCTTTTCTTCATTTACAAGTCTGATTCCGTCAACATAGTCATCGTGCCGGTACATCATTGTGCTCTTGATATCCAGTTCATGATCATTAGCCACTGCAAGATCAATCTCTGCCATTCCTGCAAACACTGCAACCAATACAATAATGCTTCCTTTTCTTGCATACTTGATTGCCTGTCCCATTGTGATGTTATTTCCTGCACAATCATAAATCACATCGGCTTTGTCTGGTCCGAAATGTTTCCAACATTGCTTCACCGAAAATCTTTTTCTTTTGTATTCACACAGACATCAAATGCCACATTCTTTCGCCTTATCCAGACGGAGATCACTGACATCCGTGATCATAACTTTTGCTGCTCCCATTCCCTTTGCTGCCTGTGCCACAAGATTACCAATCGGACCGGCACCAAGCACGGCAATGTTCATTCCTTTCACATCACCAACCTGCTTTACTCCGTGAACTGCAACAGCCAGTGGCTCGATCATTGCACCTTCTTCATATGACATTTCTTCCGGAATTGGCGTTACTTTCGATGCATCTACTGCAAAATATTCTGATGCTGTTCCGGTTGTCTGGAATCCCATAACTTTTAATTCTTCACACAAATTGTATTTTCCGTGTCTGCATGGATAACATTCTCCGCAATAAACCTGTGGCTCAATTGTTACTTTCTGACCTTCGTGAAATACTGTCACATCTTTCCCAAGTTTTACAACTTCACCGGATACTTCATGTCCCTGTGTTACCGGATATGAGGTAAATGGATGCTTACCGTGATATACATGAATATCAGAACCACAAATGCCGATATTCATAATCTTTACCAATACCTGATCATCTTTTACCTCCGGAACTGGTACCTCTCTGAAAATAATCTCTCCTGGTTTTGTCATTACCTGCTGTAACATATTGTTTTCCTCCTTCATTCTTTTATCTTATCTTTTATTAAATGTTTTATTAAAGTAATTACATTATTGTACAACCACTCTATTTTGTCAATATATGAATGCCTATTTCTACTTGTTGCACAAGTTTGATCAACTTTTTTATGCATATTTACCAACTGGATATGCATAGAATTTGCCACTGGCAACTTCTCTTGCATACTTAGATATCTATAAAACCTGCCAATTGCAGCTTCTTCCCGAACATCTGACAATAAAAAAAAGGAGGTAAATATTCAAAGTCCGTAATCATTACGAGCCTTGAATTTCACCTCAGTTTTTCATTCTTATTCTTTTTCCTACAACATATCAAATTTATAAATGCTGTATATATTCAGAGAGGAAATGTTTTGCCGCTCCGACAGCTGATGCCTCTCTTTTATAGGAGCAATTTTTTAAGTAACGTACATCATGTTCAAAACCATTATATGCCATCACTTTTTCCCCCAGTGGTATCATATACTCTGATAAATACCCCCCGACTTCTCCTCCAAGTATGATATCTGTGTCATACGCCATTCGCAGATTGGAAATCAAAATAGCCAGATTATCCAGATACTGATTCCATTTTTCCACAGTCTTTGTATTTTTCTGCTCCACTTTTTCCATAAATTGTTCCAACGTCATTTCCTGCTCTTCATCAGTCAATGCACTGGCTGCGCAATAGGCATCTGCACACCCGGCTTTTCCGCAATAACATTTCTTTCCTCCCGGCACCAGAATCATATGTCCGAATTCTCCTGCTTTCTGATTCTGACCAGCCACCAGTTTTCCATTAATACAGAATGCGCCGCCTAATGTATTGTTGAGCGAAAGATACACAGCATCCTGATATTCATGCATATCTTCTGCCATCATCGCAGCATTTGCATCATTTGCAAAATACACCGGATAAGAAAATACCTGTTCCAGAAAGCTCAGACTGAAATTCTCCAATTGCAGTGCATGAGATTTCACAACCATTCTATTCGCCTGATCAATAATACCGGGAATCGAAATTCCGATTCCTAATATCTTTTCCCGGTCTTCTACATCTTTCAGGAAGTCCTCCACCATTTCAGCTACTTTTAAGCAATAAGATGTTTCTGTTGAAAATTTTAACCGCATCCGGATTGTTTTTTCTATTTCATACTGCATGTTCAGCAATACGATTCCCAGATGATTTGCTGTGATCACTACACCGACTGCATATTTATATGCCGGATTAATCCCTATCCGTTTTGCTTTACGACCGCCGGTAGATTCATATTCTCCTATCTCGATGACCATATTCCGGTCGATCAGTTCGTTTACATTAGAAAGCACCGTCGGCATACTTAAGCTCAGATTCTGCGCCAGTTCTGCCTTTGATGTAATTTTATTATTGATGATATAGTTTACAATTTTAGATTTTGTAATATTCTTTTTTCATTTCGCCCTGCCATATCAGACCTCTTTTATAAATTATTTTACAAAAGTATCTTAGTCCTTTTTTGCTATTCTGTAAAGAATAAATATGTTGCTTCTGAAAAACTTTTTTCCAAGGCACAACGATTATAAAACAAGCCACCGGGACAGATACCACTCTTTTTTCTCCATCCCAATGGCTCAATTTAATATTCCTATTACATCCGCTAACGAATCACAGACCCGATACGTAAGTTCCCGTATCTCCTGTGTCGGCTGCACAAGATCCGGCACCATGATCACCTGCATGCCCGCCTGATGTGCCGACAGGATTCCTCCTGGCGCATCTTCAAACGCCATACAATATTCCGGCTGTATTCCTAGACTTTCACATGCTTTCTGATAAATCTCCGGATCCGGCTTCGCTTTCTTCACCATATCTCCACAGACCACACTGTCAAAATGCGAATCTATTCCGGCCCGGATCAGATTCCCCATGGCATACTCTCTGCTGGAAGATGTCGCTACCGCCATCTTATATCCTTGCGATTTTCCATAAGCCAGCAGTTCTTTTGCACCTTTTTTCAGCGGAAGACCTTCTTTATCCACAATTTTCCAGAAGTTATCCCGTGTCAGTTTTCCAAATTCTTCAAATGGAAAGTCTTCCCGGATATATTTTCTGAAATATTCATTCCGGCCTGCGCGGTTCATTCCGAGTGTGTGATAGATGACGTCCTCCATATGCGGGATTCCCAATTCATCACCTGCGATCTCCCATGAGCGCTGTACAATACGCTCAGAATCGAACAACAGACCATCCATGTCAAATATAAAAGCTTTTATATCCATCCTAGAACTCTATGCCTCTTCCAAGTGCATCCTTCAGATAATCTGCAACTTCTTCTAATTTATGTACGGCCTCCATCTTCTCTTCGAATTCATCCCCGATGGATTCCTTATTAATGAGTGCCTGCTGAATCTTCTTTACATCTTTGATTAAATTCTCTGTCATATCAAAAACCTCCCTTTTACTGTCTATCAGGAAATTTACTTTCCGATGATCGATTTACCTCAATGTATGTATCAGCATTATAACACAAAACTTTTTACTATTCTCTGAAATTATGTTACAATTTGATTAATTTTTGCAAATTATTATCTTTTTCTCAGATTTGTTCATGCATCATTCGAACGAATTCTTCCATTACACGTGTTTTATATTTGTGTGTCTTGTAATAGAAGAATACTTTTCTCTTTGCTTCTTCCCCATCTAATTTGTAGTACACCAGATTTTCAAATGTCGGGAGCTGGCTTACCAGGATATCGCTGATGAAGGTTGCTCCAAGCTGCGTAGACGAGGCCATATATGCTGTCGACTGCTGATTGAATTCCAACACAATATTGGGTTTAAATCCAACATTTCGGCACAGCCTGTCTCCTCTGGTTCTGGTATCATTTCCCTGTGTCAGCATAATAAACGGAAGATCTGCAAATCTCCCTAACGGAACTGCCGGATATTTCTGGTTCAGATAATTTTTATTTTTGATATTCTTATAAGAAAGCTGATACATTCCCAGTTCTTCATTTACGGCAAAATGTTTTGGAACCTGCAAGTAATATATTTTCTTCGCAATATAATTCTTTATTATATAGAATACTGTCATAGTGATAATTATCAATGACAAAAATTCCAGCGCATTACTGCCCAGCATTTCTTCCAGTTCGGCTGTATTCCCCTCTATCAGCTGAATATGTACATCCGGAAATTTCTGATTAAATTGGGTGATCAGAGACGGTACCACATATGCGGCAAACAGCGTACTTGCTCCTACTGCAAGATTCCCCGTCTTCAGACCCGCCAGGTCATTGATGTAATTCTCTACCCGCTGTTCGATCTGGGTGATCTCCTCCGCTGCCTCAATATATACTTTTCCGACCTCTGTAAGTTGGAGCGGTGTTGTACTTCTGTCAAATAACGGTTCCCCGATAATCACTTCCATCTTTTTAATCCTTGCACTCAAAGACGGCTGACTGATGTACAGATTCTGTGCCGCTTTGGTAAAACTTCTTTCTTTATACACTTCATAAACATATTTTTTTGCCATACAAACATACACGTAACCTCTCATATCCTGCTATCATCTGTTTTCCCCTTTTCACATGACAGCTATAGTCAGACTCTTATAATTGTTATAGCACTATAAGTATTGGATTCTCTGTCCACACGGACATATCATTATATTAATGAAACAATTATTCCAATATGAATTTGGGGGTTTATTGGAATAAAGATAAATAATAAAAAGCGGGAATAAATTATGAAACCAATCGTACGCGCCGGGCGCATGAAACCAGTACACTCTGATATCCGTGGTCCATTATTCGTAGAAGCTATGAAACGCCAGAAACAGGGGATCGATATCTTAAAATTAAATACCGGGAATCCTGCAACCTTTGGCTTTGGTCTGCCTGACAGCATCAAAAACGCTCTGATGGAACACATGCAGGACGGTATCGGCTACTGTGACTTCAAAGGAATGCCTCAGGCAAGACAGGCAATCTGTGATTATGAGACCAGTAAAGGTATCAAAGGTATCACATCAGATGATGTATTCATCGGTAACGGTGTCAGCGAAGTGGTATCTTTCGCCTTAACACCTTTGTTAAATGATGGAGATGAGGTCTTAGTTCCTTCTCCTAGTTACTCCCTCTGGGGCAATTCCGTATATCTCGAAGACGGTAAATCGGTCTTCTATACCTGTGATGAACAGGCCAACTGGTATCCGGACATTCAGGATATCCGTTCCAAGATCACAGATAAGACAAAAGCAATCGTTATCATCAATCCGAATAACCCGACCGGTGTACTCTATCCAAAGGAACTCCTTCTTGAGATCATCCAGATTGCAAGAGAATCCGGACTTCTGATCTTTGCAGATGAAATCTATGACCGTCTCGTTATGGATGGCAAACAGCACATCTCTCTTGCTTCACTGACAGAGGATGTTCCGGTCATTACATTAAACGGTCTGTCCAAATCACACTGTCTGTGCGGATACCGCTGCGGATGGATGGTCATCAGCGGTCCAAGAGAACTGACCGAAGATTACAGACAGGGCATCATCCAGTTAACATCTCTGCGTCTGTGCGCCAATACCTTGGCACAGATCGTCATCCCTGCAGCTCTTGATGATATGGATACACCTGCTTCTATGGTCCGGCCGGGCGGCAGAATCTATGAGCAGCGTGAAGCAACCGTTCGTGAACTTGAGAAGATCGACGGTCTGTCATTTGTAAAAAATGACGCTGCATTCTATGTCTTCCCGAAACTGGACGTGAAGAAATTCAACATCACCAATGACAAGCAATTTGCTCATGATCTGCTGGATGCCACCAATATTCTGCTCGTTCCGGGCAGTGGATTCGACTGGAAAGATCCAGATCATTTCCGTATCGTCATGCTTCCGCAGGCAGATATCTTAAGTGATGCGATCCGCCGGATGGGAACATTCCTTGACGGATATAAGCAGAAATAATATGAGCAGCAGCCATCCTTAAATAGTACATAGATAAAATACATTCCCGGTAAAAATCCAATTTCTCTTTTTTCGTCGATGTTTCAGTTATCCGGGAATGTATTTTTATCTGCTTTTCACTGTATTCCAGGCTCCGACTACTTCATTTACGGTGCTGACTGTCACAAATGCATGTTCATCTGTTTCGTGGATGAAAGATAATAATTTTCCATATTCATTCTTTTCTAATATCGTTACAACTTCTACATGCTCTGCATGATCCAGACCTCCATATGCCGGATAAATCGTCGCACCTCTGCGTAATTCCTTTACAATATAATTCTGAATTTTTTCATGCTCCTTTGAAAGAATGGATACTTTCTTACGCACATGGAATCCATCACAGAACCGGTCTAATACCTGACCGTAGATCAACGTACCAACAAGACTTATTACCATTGTCTCTCGATCATATACAAAGATCGCTGCCATCGATATGAGCACACCTATGATCGTAATACTCTGTCCTATTTTAAATCCAAGATACTTATTGATCAACTTCGCAACAATATCAATTCCCCCGCTGGATGCATTCATGTTAAATAAGACGGCCTGTCCTGCACCAACCACGATCATGAAGCATACCAGATCGATCACGATATTCCCGGACAAGGATTCCACATGCGGAGTCAGTATCTCAAAAATCCTCAGATACATCGGAAGCATAAGTGATGCAAGAACGGTCTTCACACCGAATTCCCTGCCGATAAAAATATACCCTATGACCAACAGTATCATATTTAAGACAAATGTAATTGTCGATACCGGTAACGGAATGATCTTTACCAGAACAAGAACCAGTCCTGACAGACTTCCAAGCACCAGATTATTTGGCATCATTTCATAATATACAGCTGCCGACATTAAGAACATGCCGCCCAGCATCATAATAAATTCCTTTTTTTGTTATCTTCATTTCATTCTTCCTTAATTCAATATTTCCGCACAAAGATGTACTCCTCTTTTTTGTGCAAAGAGGAGTACATCTTTTTCTGAAGGGTGTCTATGCCTAAATCTGTTTCAGGCATATCTATACAATTATCATTGTTTTTATCCAGCACCCGACGGTTAGTCCACCAATGCCGATAATTTCTTGTCCAGAGCTATCATGATCAGTGCCGCTGCAAACGATACAACCGCAACTCCGATACATGCTACTTTGAATTCAATCTTTCCGCCAAACAGCAGTCCATATACCGGACCATAACTCTTTGCTGCGATAAATGTTGCAAATCCCCATACTGACATCATAACAGCCAGATAACGGCTCGGTGAATATTTACTGATAAATGAATGACCCAGTGGTGAGAAGAACATCTCTCCCATTGTCAGAAGGAAGGCAAATACGATCAGCCATAACACACTTGCCTTTTCCCCACCACGCATGATATCAATTGCTGCGTAGAAGAGATATCCGACACCGATGATCGCAATTCCAAGTCCGGTCTTTCTGAACAGACTCATATCCCCCTGCGGTCTTGCCGCCAGTTTCTTCCATAATGCCGCTGTTACAGGTCCCAGGATAACACAGAACAGTGAGTTGGCTGCATCAAACCATGTAGACGGTATCTGATAACCTGCTACTACCCAGTCCATATTCTCTGCCCAGTAGAAATATACCGGCATATATCCCAGATACCAGAATATCCAGAATACGATGGAGAATAACGAAGCTACAAAGATTGCACCGATACGTTTCTTCTCGATCGTTGTAAGCGGCTGCTTTGTTCCTGTCTCTTCTTTTTTCTTTGCCTCTGCTGCTTTTTCCTCTTCTGTCAGAGTCTTCTTGAATGGAAGCTTTCCAAGATCACCTAAGAATCTCCAGCACACAAAGATATACCAGAGTCCTCCGAGAACCATCATCAATGCTGCCATCTTAAAGCATGGTGCAAATCCAAGCACACCATCTTTTGCAAATACATCCTTATACAGGATTCCCACCAGGAATGTTCCGATGAATGCACCCACATTTACCAGTGTATAACGCATCGAAAATGCCGGATCCATCTGTGATTTGTCCGTGATAACACGTCCGATGATCGCACCGTTTTTGAATAATGCAAGTCCCAGGCTTACCAGGAAGATCATCGCATATACTCCGGCAGAACTCTTTGCGATTCCTCCGGTGAAATATCCTGCCGCAGCAATAAACATACCAACCGGTGTCGTATATCTCGCACCGATATACTTATCTACGATCACTGCCCCAAACAGTGGAAGCAGATAAGAAAATGCGGTCAGATTTGACTGCATATTGGCAGCCACTGTATCCGAAAGTCCGAGTCCTCCGGTTGCAACCGAAGCAGTTACAAAAATCAAAATCAGCGAACGTCCCAGATAATATGCCAGACGTTCAAAAATCTCTGTACAGGCACATACCCAGAACGCTGCCGGAAAGCCTTTCTTTTTTGTCTCCATATTCTTTTCCCCACTTTTTTCTAAATTCAGTCCTTACTTTTTATGTACTTTTATTTTCTCTTCCTTATTTTGTACATATATCCTTGTCTGTCTTATTTTATATCTTTCAAGAATGCTTTATATCCTCTGTAAGCTTCATAAATATCAGCCTTACTTGTCACCTCATACGGTGCATGCATAGAAAGTACAGCAACACCGCTGTCAATGACATTCATGCCATAATTTGCCATGATATATGCGATGGTTCCGCCGCCCCCAAGATCGACTCTTCCCATCTCCGCTGTCTGGAATCCGACTTCATTATTGTCTAATACCTGACGCACTTTTGCGATATATTCTGCATTGGCATCGTTACTGTTATTCTTTCCGCGGCTTCCGGTAAATTTATTAAACACCAGACCTCTTCCAAAATATGCTGTATTCTTTTTCTCAAATGCATCTGCATACAATGGATCAAATGCTGCACTTACATCAGAAGAAAGCATATAAGAATTTCTCAGAGCTCTTCTGACTTTTAATGGATTGCCATCTTCGGTAAGTGCCATCAGTTCTGCCACATAATCTTCAAAGAATCTGGAATGCATACCTGTTGCCCCAACGCTTCCGATCTCTTCTTTATCTACCAGAATACAACAGCTTGTTCTTTCCGGATTCTCTGTTTCCAGCATTGCAAATAATGAAGTAAAAGCACAGACCCTGTCATCCTGTCCGTATCCGATCACCATACTTCTGTCCAGTCCGCAGTCTCTTGCCTTTCCTGCCGGCACGATCTCCAGTTCTGCTGAGAGGAAATCTTCCTCTTCCATATCAAGATTCTCCTTTAAGAACTGTACTACGGCTGCCTTTACCAGCTCTTTTTCTTCTTTCTCTAACTCATCATTGCCTGTAAGCGGCTTTGTTGCAACGAGGATATCCAATCCTTCTCCTTCGACTACCACGCCCGCCTTTTTCTCAATCTGCTGCTGTGACAGATGGATCAGAAGATCTGAAATCACAAGTACCGGATCATCTTCCTTTTCCCCAATAATAATGTCCTGCACTGTTCCGTCATTTTTTTGCAATCGTTCCATGGATTGCAAGCGGAATTGTAACCCACTGATATTTCTTGATCCCACCATAGTAATGCGTATCCAGATATGCCATATCACTGTCTTCATATAATGGATTCTGCTTTACATCTATTCTTGGTGAATCAATGTGTGCTCCAAGAATATTCATACCTTCTTCTAACGGTTTCTTACCGAGCTGGAACATTACAAACGCTTTCCCCATGCAGTCTGCATACACCTTATCCCCAGCTTTTAAAGTGGTTCCCTCAGAAATACAATCTTCCAGATTCTTATATCCCCATGTATCTGCCATCTTCTTTCCAAGCTTTACACATTCACGCTCTGTCTTTCCGATATCCAGACATTCTTTATAGCGGACACTCAGCTCTTCTAATTCTTTCTGCTGAATTTCTGTGTATTCTTTCCACATATTTTTTCGCTGCATCTTTTCGCTCCTCCTTTTACTTTGCAGTCTTTCTATAAAAATAGTATCTCCGTTCACAGAATATATCCAACAAGAAAAGCGCATGTACTATAAGAAAATCTTACTTTTTTCATTGTTCTGTCAAATATAAAATATGTATTTTCCCATTATAAAATCGCTAAAAATTATCGATCGTTTTTCACAATCGATAACTTTTTTCTTATGAGTTCACTACAATTTTTAATTTCTTCCAGAATCTCTTTACTTTCATTTTGGTTCCTTTTTTTCTGTAGAATGCTTTGATCACGCACTCTCCTTCATATCCCGGAAGCAGCAGCATATCTCCATCACTATAGGAGAAATACTGACTGTCTGCCAGTGCATATCCGTCGTTAAATTCTACCTTTAATTTCATGGTATCCACATTGTCAACCAATTCTATTCCTTGTGTAAGCAACTGCGGATCATTCTTTTGTCCATTCATCATACTGCATAAATATGACTTTGTTCCATATCTGGTATAACGCTCAAAATCCTTTGCTTTAAACTCCGGCTGCTCATTTATCGATGATTCCAGTCCGATATATGCTCCGATCCGGCTGGATATCAGCGGCTTTTCTCCTATTTCATCCGGCTGCTCCAACTCATTTAGTCCGTATCCAATATAAATATCCAATGTATTTTCTCTCAGCATCCGGCTGCCTATGTAGGAATCCAGTTTACTGAAGTGGAAGTCTGCTTCGGAATGCTTATCATTAATCATCTTCTGCATCTTTGCCCAGAACAATTTGTTTATAGAACTATCGATTCCGATACGGACTACGCTGCTTTCTTTATATCTTTCTATCTCATGCAGCATCCGTTCGTGCGTCTGCACCATCTCCCTGGCATACTCATAGACAATCTCCCCTAATTCTGTCAGGCAGATCTTACCATTGCCTCTCTCCAACAGAGTCCCTCCCGCCATTTTTTCCAAAGAGGCGATCTGCTGACTTACTGCCGTCTGTGTTACATAATTTCTTGCTCCGGCCTTTGTAAAACTCTTGAGTTCCACTACATCCAAAAAATATTTATATTTCCAAAGACTCATTTTGCATACTTCCTTCCGATGACTGCTTCAGATGATATATTTTTCTTTTATATCTTTTGTCGACAATCGTCAATGAGGTTGAATGTAATATACCATATATTTGTATATTTTTCAACATATTATTTGTATTTTATATTTCTTTTGTATTTTATGCACAACATCTGTCATTTTAAAACCTGCTGTATGTTAAAAAGATCGTTACAGGCATCTCCTTACAACACATGACAATAAAAAAGAAATGCCTGTGTCATTACACCAACATTTCTCTTTTTCATCCATCATTCATTTTCCCGGAATCATACTCTCCAAGATCCCTCTACGACTTCTTTATGAAATCAGAAAGTCCAGTGAAAACTTCGTGTCTGCTTCCGTCATTCCCTGTTCTTTTAAAAGTCTGTGGATCGTACTCATATAATGATCCGACAATACCCTGCAGATTTCTTCTTTCTT
>ENA-OQBL01000403-OQBL01000403.1-human-gut-metagenome-genome-assembly--contig:-NODE-403-length-23226-cov-3.266592_pt1 | contig 23226 bp, 30 predicted proteins | sample MGYA00242747_ERZ504553 | MGnify/ENA primary metagenome ERZ504553 (study PRJEB26092, sample SAMD00036240) | human gut metagenome | host: Homo sapiens | study: EMG produced TPA metagenomics assembly of...
GGAGCAGATACATTTATCCGTGTCGGAACATGCGGAGGAATTGAACTGGATGTTAAAGGTGGAGACATCGTAGTTGCAACAGGAGCAATCCGTATGGAAGGAACAAGTAGAGAGTATGCACCGATCGAGTATCCGGCAGTTGCAGATCTGGATGTAACAAATGCACTGGTCGCAGCAGCAAAAGAACTTGGACATACATACCATGCAGGTGTGGTACAGTGTAAAGATGCATTCTACGGACAGCATGAACCACAGAGAATGCCGGTAAGCTATGAACTGCTTAACAAATGGGAAGCATGGAAACGTATGGGATGCAAAGCTTCCGAGATGGAGTCAGCAGCACTCTTCATCGCAGCAAGCCACTTAAGAGTACGTTGTGGATCTGATTTCCTTGTAGTAGGAAACCAGGAAAGAAATGCACTTGGAATGGAAAATCCAATCGTACATGATACAGAAGCAGCTATCACAGTTGCTGTAGAAGCAATCAGAAAACTGATCAAAGCAGACCGCGAGAAATAAGATCAGAACGGAAGAAACAAAGGGAAAGCAAACGCAGATAAAGCGAATGCAGCTGAAATAGACGGAGGAACGAGATGAAAGTCTTTTTAAATTTATTGGGGATTGTGGTTGTAATCGGACTGATCTTTCTGATTTCCTGGGATCGTAAGAATATCCGCTGGAAAGCAGTAGGAAAAGCAATCATTGCACAGTTTGTCATTGCAATCTTACTTGTAAAAGTCCCGGTTGGTAAGATGGTTGTGTCTGCCATATCGGACGGTGTAACAGCAGTTATCAACTGCGGACAGAATGGTCTGTCATTTGTATTCGGAAGCCTGGCAGACAGCAGTGCTTCGACAGGAAGTATCTTTATCGTACAGACACTTGGTAATATTATCTTCGTATCTGCACTGGTAAGCTTACTTTATTATCTTGGAATCCTTGGATTCGTAGTAAAATGGATCGGTAAAGCAGTTGGAAAACTGATGGGGACAACAGAAGTAGAAAGCTTCGTTGCAGTTGCCAACATGTTCTTAGGCCAGACGGACAGCCCGATTCTGGTCAGCAAATATATCGGAAACCTGACAGACAGTGAGATCTTAGTTATCCTGGTATCCGGTATGGGAAGTATGTCAGTATCCATCCTCGGAGGATATCATGCACTTGGTATCCCGATGGAGTATCTTCTGATCGCCAGCGCACTGGTACCGGTTGGAAGTATCCTCGTTGCAAAAATGTTACTGCCGCAGACAGAGCCTGTACAGTCTATCACGGACGTAAAGATGGACAACAAAGGCAATAACGCCAACGTGATCGACGCCATCGCAGAAGGAGCCGGAACAGGTATGCAGATGGTAATCGCTATCGCTGCATCTCTGGTTGGTATCATCGGTATCGTTGCAGTAATTAATATGATTCTTGGATTTGCAGGAATCAGCCTGGAGCAGATTTTCTCTTATGTATTTGCACCATTTGGTTTCCTGATGGGACTTGATACCAATCAGGTACTGATGGAAGGTGCATTCCTTGGAACAAACTGATCGTAAATGAGTTCGTTGCTTTCCAGGATCTGGGAAAAAAGTCTTATCAACATTAGACTACAGAACAGGAATTGTATGCTCCATCTCCCTGTGCGGATTCGCAAACCTTTCAAGCCTTGGAATCTGTGTATCCGGTATTGCGGTGCTCTGCCCGGAAAAGAAGAGTACACTTTCAAGACTGGTATTCAGAGCAATGCTTGGTGGTGTATTTGTAAGTATTTTAAGTGCGATGATCGTTGGACTGATCACGTTGTTCTAATATAAGATCAGTTAATAGAGAATTCTGGAACAGGAATGCAAATACGTTACTGTTCCAGATATTTGACATACGAGAATTAAGAAGGTGTATAATATGAACGAAAAGGAAATATGAAAAGAATATTTACCGTAGTCATAGATTCACTCGGCGCCGGAGAGATGCCGGACGCCGCTTCTTATGGTGATGCGGGGACAGATACCCTGGGACATATTGCGGCAAATGTAGAAGAGTTTAAAATTCCGAATCTGCAGAAACTTGGAATTGCTAACTTAAAAGATCTTGCAGGTATTGCACCTGTAGAAAAAGCCGTTGGCTTATTATGGAAAATTAAGAGAAGCAAGCAACGGAAAAGACACCATGACCGGACACTGGGAGATGATGGGACTTCACATCACAACTCCGTTCAAGACATTTACAGAGACGGGATTTCCAAAGGAACTGATCGATGAACTGTCAAAAAGAACCGGACGTACGATCATCGGTAATAAGAGTGCCAGCGGAACAGAGATCCTGGACGAATTGGCAGAAGAAGAGATCGCAACCGGACATATGATCGTCTACACATCTGCAGACTCTGTTCTTCAGATTTGCGGAAATGAAGAGACATTTGGTCTGGATGAATTGTACCGCTGCTGCGAGATCGCCCGTGAGATTACGATGAAAGACGAGTGGAAAGTCGGACGTGTCATCGCAAGACCATACGTCGGCAAGCAAAAAAGGCGAGTTCAAACGTACCAGCAACCGTCATGATTACGCATTAAAACCATACGGAAGAACTGCACTGAATGCATTGAAAGATGCAGGTCTGGATGTCATTTCCGTTGGTAAGATTTTCGATATCTTCGACGGAGAAGGAATCACAGAGTCGAACAAATCCAAGAGTTCTGTACACGGAATGGAGCAGACAATCGAGATTGCAAAGAGAGACTTCGAAGGATTCTGCTTTGTCAACCTGGTAGATTTCGATGCACTGTGGGGACACAGAAGAGATGTCAAAGGATATGCACAGGAACTTGAAAAATTTGATGTCAAACTCGGTGAATTATTAGGAGAACTGAAAGAGGATGATCTTTTGATCATTACAGCCGATCATGGAAATGATCCGACACATACCGGAACTGACCATACAAGAGAAAAGGTACCGTTCCTTGCATATTCTCCATCTATGAAGGAAGCAGGAGAACTTGAGGAAGCAGACACATTTGCCATTATCGGAGCAACAATCGCAGACAACTTCGGTGTTAAGATGCCGGAAGGAACGATCGGACATTCGATCCTGGACAAGCTGAAATAAAAGAACTGAATCAGACAAACTGAAAATTAGTAAACCTATCACAATGAATGAAAAAAGAAAGGCAAGAAATTATGAATACAAGTGAAGTTTTAAAAATTGTTGACCACACATTATTAACACAGACAGCTACATGGGAAGATATCAAAACGATTCTTGACGATGGAATCAAATATGAAACAGCTTCTGCATGTATCCCGGCTGCATACGTAAAACAGGCAGCAGAATACGTAGAGGGAAAACTTCCAATCTGTACAGTTATCGGATTCCCGAACGGATACAGCACAACAGCAACAAAAGTATTCGAGACAAAAGATGCGATCGCTAACGGAGCATCTGAGATCGACATGGTAATCAACATCGGATTCTTAAAAGACGGAAGATACGATGAAGTAGAAGAAGAAATCCGTCAGATCCATGAAGCATGCGACGGAAAGATTTTAAAAGTCATCATCGAGACTTGCCTTCTGACAGAAGAAGAGAAGATCAAAATGTGTGAGATCGTAACAAAAGCCGGAGCAGAATTCATCAAGACTTCTACAGGATTCTCTACAGCCGGAGCAACATTTGAAGATGTAAAACTGATGCATGATTATGTTGGAGAAGGTGTGAAGGTAAAAGCAGCAGGTGGAATCAGCTCATTCGACGATGCTGAGAAATTCATGAGTCTTGGAGCAGACAGACTTGGAACAAGCCGTCTGGTAAAGATCATGAAAAATACAGATAACGGTGCAGGATACTAAGATATGAGTTCTTTGTGTGCATTAAGCATTGTAACAGCAGTCCTCTGTGGTATCTGGTCTTATCTCGCAGGAATCGCCGGACTGATCGGCTGGGCCGGCTTTGCGGGATGCACCACCTACTTTGCATGTGGAAAACATGGCATGAGCGGGGTGAAAAAGACCGTTGTTACAAATCTTGCAGGTGTCTTATGTGGAATAACGATTATTACACTGAGTAAGTTTAGTCCGGTGTTCGGCAACCTTGGGATCTGGTGCGGGATCATTACATTTGTGATGTGCATCATTGCAAAATCCGAGTGGTTTGATTTCTGCCCGGGAACATTCATGGGATGTTTTACAACATTCGCAGCGGATGGGAACTGGAGTGTGCTGGCGATATCGCTGGTGATTGGAGCATTCTTAGGACTTTCCTGTGAGTATGGAGGAAACTGGCTGTATCAGGCAGTGACTGAGAAAAAAGAATGTGATACATATATGGGAGAAAACGTATTGCAGGAGAAGAAAGAGATAGAGTAAGAAAAAGCTTTGTTGTTTTGTGTGGGACGAGACGGCAAGGCTTTTTTCTTATAATATAATAAGGCTATAAAGATTCAGCAGCCACATTCTCTGTTTGCAAAGAGTTATTTGCTTTCTGATTCATCAATATAATAGAAAGAAGTACAGCCACAATACCAAGGAAACTGATGAATCCAAGATGTTCCCGGTACCATACAACTCCAATCAAACTGGCAACAATGACTTCCACGGAAGCAATGACCGGAACTTTACTGCTTTTCGTGATGTGCTTCAGACCTTCATAATAGAAGATATAGCCGATTGCCGTTGTAATCAGCGCATAGAAGAATCCCCAGAAAAGAATTCCGGTATTGAATGTGAATTCAGTACGAGAAACTCCCATGGAAATGCCAAGAAAAACAGCGGCTTCCATCCGATCAGCAGGAGTTGCAGAAGATGTGACCGACATGCGGATGTTCGAAGAACAGACCAAGATCATCCAGGCACTGGCAAAACAGGCTCCGGGCGTATTCCTCGGACGTTGTGCCAACTTCGTACTGGGCGGTCAGCCGCACAGTTATTCCTTCTTCGTATATGCAGATGACGAATATCGTGAAAAAGAAGGAAAAGAATATTATAAAGGTCAGACATTAAATGAACTGAAACTGCGTGATATCCAGAGAAATGAATATTATCAGCGCTTCACAGGCATGAAACGTGATGATCCGAAGCACTATGACATGGTTGTAAATGTGTTAAAGACCGGTGTGGACGGAGCTGTGAAGATGATCTTGGATTATGTGGAGCAGAAAGAAAGCGGAAGCAAATAATGTTTGACAGGGGAAAATAGTAATGTTAATATAAGAATATAAAAGGTGCTACCGATATGACGGTTCGCTTGATTAAAAAATTGAGTTGTTATAAAAATAACCGCCTCAGATCTTTGCAGGACGATGGGCGGTTATTTTTGTGTCTTTGAGTCATGCTTTCCACGCACATACCCAAGACTATAAAAAGTCGCACACAGCGAAATTACTGCGATCAGGTCAGTTATGGTCAGCATAGGCAATAAGTCTCCTTTCGTAGATTTCTCTGAAAGAGATATGTATGTAATCGGAGCTATTGTATACTCTTCGCACAAAGCGAACCGCCATTCACGTCAAAAGTGAAGTAGCACCTTAGGCAGAAGCCTAAATCTATTTTATCAATAAGAAATCCCAAAATCAATACAAAGTTTATAGAATGAATAAGGAAAATATATTATATTTGTGCTTTCGTATATCTTAATGACTAAGTGTTAAAACATGAAACTTTCGGTATCACAAAGTCAACATTCCACTGTTGAATTTATCATCCTCAGCTAATCATAACACCAAGTCTTTTCTCATGGACCGAGAGGTCAAGCTAATAAATCTAATTAGAAAATGAATCCCCAAAATTCCCTCATGTATTCAAATGCTGCGTGCTAATATACAGTCAACAAATGAAACACGTAAAAAGCACACAAATAAACGATAAAGCACGCGAAAGCGAAAAGGAAAAATGCAGGAGGATGCAAGATATGAAATATGTAGAATTTGACCAGACATTGTAAAAGGAGACCAGCTATGAAAATTAATAAAATTACAAATGCGCAGGAATTCTTTAAAGTTGTAGACGACTGTAAGGGACGTGTAGAATTACTGACAGGTGAGTGGTTCCGGTTTTTATTTATCACCATGCGTTCGAAAGAAGCTGCCAGTGGCAGGTTCTGTAGATTTTGTTTTCCGTGTGTTTAATGGAAGAGAGGGTGTATTGAGAAAAGTTCTCAATACACCCTCTTCCATTTTCGAAAAAAAAAGTGTATCATATTAGTTAGATGAAGCTAACTAATATACTTACATAAAAGGAGGCAGTACATGAGTGTAGTAATCGTAGGCGGACATGACAGAATGGTTCATCAGTATAAAAAGATCTGTAAAGAGTACAAATGCAAAGCAAAAGTATTCACACAGATGTCGGGAAACTTAAGTGAGAAGATCGGAAGTCCCGATCTGTTAATCTTATTTACCAATACAGTATCTCATAAGATGGTACACTGTGCAGTAACAGAAGCGGAAAAATGTAATGCACAAATCGTAAGATGCCACACAAGCAGCGGAAATGCTTTAAATGAGATTCTTCAGAATGCCTGTACGGCATAAGTATCTGGAATGTGGGGCAGCTCATACCAGATGAAAGCTTTATAAAACTCCATGAGCTGATAATAGTAAAAATCATATAAAAAGAGAAAGAAAGGACAAGGAGATGAGTAGGGTACATTTCCTGGTCCTTTTCTTGATCTTTTTTAAACTTAAAATTCCATAATGACAGTCCTTGCGTTTGGTAGACAAAATACGATATAATAAAAAATGCTTGACTTAAAAAGTAAAGAGAGGTTTATGGAATGAAGAGAGAGACATTTGGATCAAGACTGGGCTTCATCCTTGTATCTGCAGGATGTGCCGTTGGTATTGGAAATGTGTGGAAGTTCCCGTACATGTGTGGACAGTTCGGCGGGGCTGCATTCATTTTAATCTATCTGGTGTTCCTTCTGATCATGGGAATCCCGGTTATGGTCTGTGAATTTGGTGTCGGACGTGCCAGCAGACACAGTGTTGCCGCTGCATATGAGACACTGGAACCAAAAGGAACAAAGTGGCATATTACGAAATGGATCGGTGTTATCGGATGCTATTTCCTGATGATGTTCTATACCACAGTTGGTGGATGGATGCTGTATTATTGCGTCAGAAGCTTCAGAGGAGATTTTGTGGGTGCGGATATGAAGACTGTATCTGCAGGATTCAGTGATATGCTAGGAAATATGCCGCTTATGGCATTCTGGACGATTCTGATATGTATCATTGGATTCGGTGTATGTGCGTTTGGAATCCAGAAAGGTATCGAAAAAGTTTCCAAGTTCATGATGACAGCACTGCTTTTGATCATGATCGTACTTGCGATCCATTCTGTGATGATGAAAGGTGCCGGAGCAGGAATTCGTTTTTACCTGATCCCTGATTTCAAACAGATGGCAGAGATTGGAATCGGAAATGTAATTTTCGGGGCTATGAGCCAGGCATTCTTTACATTATCAATCGGTATCGGAGCTATGCTGATCTTTGGAAGTTATATGGAAAAAGACCAGAGATTATTCGGAGAGGCTGTGAATATTACCGTGCTTGATACGATCGTAGCGCTGATGGCAGGTTTCATTATTATCCCTGCATGCTTTGCATACGGAATTGAACCGGGAGCAGGCCCGAGCCTTATATTTATCACGATCCCGAATATTTTCGCACAGGTAGCAGGCGGACGTGTATGGGGAGGATTATTCTTCCTGTTCTTAAGCTTTGCTGCATTTACGACACTGGTTGCCGTATTTGAAAATATTATTTCTTTCGATATGGATTTATTCGGATGGTCAAGAAAGAAGAGTACACTGGTAAGTCTGATCCTGATTATTATTTTAAGTATGCCATGCGTAATGGGATTCAATGTGTTAGCCGGATTTATTCCGCTTGGAGAAGGATCGACAATCATGGATCTGGAGGACTTCATCGTATCGAATAACCTGCTTCCGCTTGGAAGTCTGGGATATGTATTGTTCTGTACAAAGAAGAATGGCTGGGGATGGAACCATTTCCTCGAAGAGATCAACCAGGGAGAAGGATGGAAGTTCCCGTCAGGAATCAAGGGATATATGTCTTATGGATTACCGCTTCTGATCATCATCATTTACCTGAAGGGATACTATGATAAGTTCCAGCCGATGGGAACGAAGGTACTGGTCGGATGGATGATCGTGGCAATACTGTTCCTTACATTTGTGATCGGATGTTCCTGTGGAAAAAGTAACGCAGAAAAAGTGGATAAGTAAAGTGAAAAAGTAAAAAGATGTGGAAAAAGGATAAGTTCTTTCATGAAGAGAGAAAGAACTTATCCCTTTTTTTCGCCATGTGTTCGAAAGAAGATGCCAATGGCAAGTCCTATAGGTGGCAAAGTATGTAAGCGAATTTAATTCTTCGTCTCGTATGCTGCCTGGCGTACATCCGGGATTGCGATCAGTACCGGATATAATACAGCAGAGATAATAAGTCCGCCGACTCCCTGGATAATATTAGCAGGGATACTTGCAGCAGCACCGCTTCCATACAGGAAGAACTCGCAGATAAAATATCCACCGGCGACGAATATGATATCTGTAATACCTCCAAGGATAACTGCGACGTAACGGTTCTTACCGTAACGGCACATCTTCTGGTAAATCAGTCCGGATACCAGTGCGACAAGGCCCTTGATCACCAGTGTGATCGGAACGTATACAAAATATCCACCGATCAGGTCAGACAGTGCAGAACCGATACCACCGGCAAGCATACCATATACAGGACCAAGGATGATACTTGCGAGGATTACGATTGCATCACCAGGATGGATATATCCGCCGGTTCCCGGTGTCGGAATACGGATGGACATTGTAGCAACACAGGCTAACGCAGCGAATAATGCTGTCATAATTATTTTTTCAGATTGGAATTCATAACCAAAACCTTCTTTCCTTTCGTAATTGCCATTACTGTACAATAGTAGTGGCATGAGATAAAGAGCCAGTTATGAGAAAATATACCATACCAGTTGTAAAAATACTAGAAAAGAAAGGAAGTACGTGTATGAAATTTCGGGTAATCTTTTGATAAAGAAAAAGAAATCCTGTACTTTTATATAAAATCGTGCTATACTGCTACAGTTGAAATTTAATGTGATAATGCGGTAATGCGATACAAAATCAAAAATATGATTTATAAATAGGAAAGGACTAGAAGTAATGTTGGCAACAATCGAATCAATCAACAATGTGGTAAATAACTTCATCTGGGGAGTACCGGCCATGATCTGCATCGTAGGAGTAGGGCTTTTATTAAGCATCAGAACCGGATTTCTTCAGATCCGTAAATTCCCATATGCGATGAAAGTAACAATCGGCCGGATGTTGAAAAAAAGAGAAGCTTCAGACGGAGCACTGACACCATTCCAGGCAGTATGTACGGCACTGGCTGCGACCGTCGGAACCGGTAATATTGCAGGCGTGGCAGGAGCAATCGCGATCGGAGGCCCGGGTGCAGTTTTCTGGATGTGGATATCAGCACTTCTTGGAATGTGTACAAAGTTTTCAGAAGTAACGCTTGCGGTACATTTCCGGGAGAAAAACGCGGAAGGCGATCTGGTCGGAGGACCTATGTACTACATAAAAAATGGACTGAAGAAGCAATGGCACTGGCTGGCCTATCTGTTCGCGGCATTTGGTGTACTGACGGTATTCGGAACGGGGAATGCAACACAGGTTAATACCATCACGACAGCAATTGATTCAGCTCTGTATAATTATGGTGTGATCAGTGAACAGAATGTGAGTACTCTGAATCTGGTGATCGGAATTATTCTGGCAGTATTGATCGGGCTGATCCTTCTTGGAGGAATCAAACGAATCGGGCAGGTAGCGGAAAAGCTGGTTCCGTTTATGGCGGTCATTTATATTATTCTTGCAATCGGAGTTGTGATCTTGAATTACAGAAATATCCCGACAGTATTCGCTTCTATTTTTAAAGGTGCCTTTTCACCCGCATCTGTGACCGGCGGTGCAGTAGGATCTTTCTTCATGAGTATGAAAAAAGGTGTATCCAGGGGAATCTTTTCAAATGAAGCAGGACTTGGTACCGGTTCGATTGCTCATGCATGTGCGGATACAAGAAAGCCTGTAAAGCAGGGATTCTTTGGAATATTCGAAGTCTTTGTAGATACAATTGTGATCTGTACACTGACGGCACTTGTCATTCTGTGCAGCGGCGTACCGGTTGGATATGGAGATGCGGCCGGTGCAGAACTTACGATTCTTGGATTTACTTCCACTTACGGAAGCTGGGTATCGATATTTACGGCCATTGCAATGTGCTGCTTTGCATTTTCTACGATCATTGGATGGGGACTTTATGGAACACGTTGTGTGGAGTTCCTGCTTGGTACCCGCGCAAACAGACCATTTATGATATTGTATGCACTGGTAGCGATTGTCGGCGCAACTATGGAACTGGGACTGATGTGGAATATTGCAGAGACATTTAATGGTCTGATGGTTATCCCGAACCTGATAGCAGTCTTCCTGCTGTCAGGAGTTGTGGTCAGACTTGTGAAAGAATACTTTGACAGAGAGGGCAAAAATGTATAAAAGATGCCGCTTAGTCACCGGAAGGTGACTGGGCGGCATTCTTTTTATACTGACTGGGTGACACGCCCATGTAACGCTTGAAAATCTGGCCATAATATGCCGGTGAGGAAAATCCTACAAGTCCGGCAATCGTAGTAATATTCTCCCCGTCCATAAGAAGTGGAATACTGTTCTGAATCCGTGTAGACAGCAGGTAATCGAAGATGGTCATCCGCATATATTTTTTGAAAAAGCGGCAGCATTCGCTTTTGCACAGTCCAGCGTGGGCGGCGATATCTTCGAGACTGAGTTCTTCGGAAGCATGCTCCTGAAGATAAGAAAGAATGTCTTTCAAACGCTGTAAATGCTTCTGTGGATGCGGAGTATCCTGGGCAATCTGGACATAATGCAGATAAAGCCGGTGCCAGATCTCACAGAGCAAGAGATGAATACGGAATTCATAGTCAGGAAGTTCCGGCTGTTCCGCTATGCCTTCATATCCGGGAATGAAGGCATCGGAAGAAGATTGAACCTGGCAGGTTAATGTATATATTTCTTTTATGTATTCGATAATTTCATTTTGCCATGGAATTTCCGGTTTTAATACAAGTGAAGACCAGAATTCGTTGGAAGTGATAAAATCGACATATTTGGTCTGCAGGATACTGTTCTCGTAGCCATAGATGAATTTGGGATGAAATGTGACAGAGATATAATTACAGTCCTGGTCATCAATCATATATCCGGCATGTAAAGCATTACTGTTGCAGAATATCCCTTCGCCTTCTGAGATAATATAACGCTGGTCATTGACGACATATTCCATCTGTCCGGATACGAACCATGTAAGTTCGATCTCCGGATGCCAGTGCCACATGAAGGAATGCTGTTCATAAGACTGTATTGCCTCTGGGGATACCTGAACGGGGAAAGTGTAACTTCCGTGTTCTTTTACTTCTTTTTTGTTTTTTTCTGTAAGAATCTGAATACCTTTCATATCATCCTCCGTATATAAAAGTCAAAAACAAATAAAATCTCAATATTCTTATAAAATATGCCAATATTCTTATTGTGAGAATTTACATATCTCATTATGATTATATTATAGCAATAACAGAAGACAGTCAACTACAAAAAAGTATGTAAGTGGATGTTAAAGAAGGCCTGAAACTTAAGGTATGAAAGAAAAAATGATAAAAATGTATTAAAAATGGAGGTAATGGAATGCAGAAAGAGCAATTGATCGCAAAATTTCAGGAATTATACGGAGAAGGAGGGGAAATCCGTACTTATTTTGCACCGGGACGAGTAAACCTGATCGGAGAACATACAGATTATAACGGAGGTCATGTATTCCCATGTGCACTGACAATGGGAACATGGGCAGTGGTAAGGAACAGAGAAGACAGAAAATTAGGTTTCTTCTCTTTGAACTTTGAAAAGCTTGGAATCATTGAGACAAGTCTCGATGAATTGATTCCGAGTAAAAATGCCGGATGGACGAATTATCCGAAGGGAGTAATGTGGGCATTCGAAAAGAGAGGGTATGAACTGACACATGGAATGGATATCCTGATCTATGGAAATATTCCGAATGGTTCTGGACTTTCTTCTTCCGCATCACTGGAAGTGCTGACAGGACTGATGTTAAAAGATACATTTGGATTTGAAGATCTCTCCATGATCGATCTTGCATTGATTGGACAGTATTCGGAGAATAATTTCAATGGATGCAACTGTGGAATTATGGATCAGTTCGCAAGTGCGATGGGTAAGAAAGATCATGCAATTTTCCTGGATACCAATACATTAAAATACGAATATGCACCGGTCGTTCTTGAAAATGCGAAGATCGTGATCATCAACAGTAAGGTAAAGCACAGTCTGGTTGATTCTGCTTACAATGACAGAAGAAATGAATGTGAGACTGCATTAAAGGAACTTCAGAAGGTTATAGATATAAAGACACTTGGAGATCTTACAGAGGACGGATTCGAACAGTACAAGGATGCGATCAAAGATCCGGTCAGACAGAAGCGTGCGAAACATGCGGTATATGAGAATCAGAGAACTATTCGTGCAGTAGAAGCACTCCGTAACAACGATGTGAAATTATTCGGACAGCTTATGAATGCATCTCATGAGTCACTTCGTTATGATTATGAAGTGTCCTGTGAAGAGATAGATATTCTGGTAGATCTGGCGCAGGCAATGCCGGGGGTTATCGGTTCACGTATCACCGGAGGCGGATTCGGCGGATGTACGGTCAGCATCGTTGAAGAAGGAACGGTAGATAAGTTTATCGAGGAGATTGGAAAGACATATAAAGAAAAAGTCGGACATGAAGCAGAATTCTATGTAGTAGATATCGGTGACGGAGCAAAGATTGTATAAATTCACAGAATAGAAAAAAAGAACGGAAGGATCAGAATATGTTGTATGAAAATATTAAGAAACTGGTAGAATATGGTATTCAGACCGGACTGACACCGGAATGTGAGAGAATTTACACAACAAATTTATTGTTAGAATTATTCCAGGAAGATTCATATGAAGATGTAGAAATCGACAGCAGTTCCATCGAGCTGGAAGCAGTTCTGGAAGGATTACTGGATGAGGCGGTAAAAAGAGGAATCATTGAAGACAGTATCGGATTCCGTGATCTTTTCGATACGAAGATCATGAATTGTCTGGTACCAAGACCGGCTCAGGTACAGAAGACATTTGCGGAAAAATATGAAGAATCTCCGGAAGCTGCGACAGAATATTTCTACAAATTAAGTCAGGACAGCAATTATATCCGCAGATACCGTGTGAAAAAGGACATGAAGTGGAAAGTAGATTCCCCATATGGTAAGATTGACATCACAATTAATCTGTCCAAGCCGGAGAAGGATCCAAAGGCGATCGCTGCAGCAAGAAATGCAAAGAATACCGCATATCCGAAATGTCTGCTTTGTATGGAAAATGAAGGATATGCAGGACGTCTTGACCATCCGGCAAGAGAAAACCACAGGATTATACCAATCGAGATTGCAGGTGGAAAATGGGGATTCCAGTATTCACCATATGTGTACTATAACGAGCATTGCATCGTATTTAACGGACAGCATATCCCGATGAAGATTGATAAGAAAGCATTTGAGAAATTATTTGATTTCGTAAAATTATTTCCACATTATTTCCTGGGATCTAATGCAGATCTCCCAATCGTTGGCGGTTCTATCTTAAGTCACGATCATTTCCAGGGGGGACACTATACATTTGCAATGGCAAAAGCGCCGATCGAGATTAAAATTACAATCCCGGGATATGAAGATGTTGAGGCCGGAATCGTAAAATGGCCGTTATCTGTCATCCGAATCCGTCACAAAGATGAGAAACGCCTGATAGATCTGGCAGATCATATCCTCAGATGCTGGCGAAACTATACAGATGAAGATGCATTCATCTATGCGAATACAGATGGAGAGCCACACAATACCATTACCCCGATTGCAAGAAAACGTGATGGATTGTTTGAACTGGATCTGACTCTTCGGAATAATATCACAACCGAAGAACATCCACTTGGCGTTTATCATCCACATGCAGAGTATCATCATATTAAAAAGGAAAATATCGGACTGATCGAAGTTATGGGACTTGCGGTGCTTCCATCCAGATTAAAAGAAGAGCTGGAGATTCTTGCGGATTATCTGGTTCAGAAAAAAGATATCAGAAGTAATGAAAAGATTGCAAAGCATGCGGACTGGGCAGATACATTTTGTAAAAAATATGATGGGATTACAGAAGAAAATGTAATGGATATATTGAAAAAAGAAGTCGGTGAAGTATTTGTACATGTACTTGAGGATGCCGGAGTGTATAAATGTACAGAAGAGGGAAGAGAAGCATTTTTAAGATTTGTAAAAACATTATAAGATGTTAGAAAAACGTCAAAAATCAGAAGGGATGAAAAGCCCGGAAGATTTTTGGCGTTTTGTCATGTTTGAGTTGTTATGATGAAAATATAACAAAATTTTACGTAAATATAAAGTGCTGATTGTGAATAGAGATAGTAGATGCTATAATGTAAATATAATTTTTCGGGAAAAAGTATATTAAAAGAGAAATTTCAGGAGGAAACTTATATGAGATATGAAATCAAAGGAGACACATTACCGGTAGTTATCTGCTATCTGGAGGGCGGAGAGAAGATGATCACAGAAGGAGGCGGAATGTCTTGGATGTCACCGAATATGAAGATGGAGACGACTACGAATGGAGGAATCGGCAAGGCATTTGGAAGAATGTTTTTCCGGTGAGCATATATTCCAGAATATTTATACCGCACAAGGTGGCAAAGGGATGATTGCATTTGCATCGTGCTTTCCTGGATCCATCAAAGCATTTGAAAATCGGACCGGGGCGCGAGATGGTATTCCAGAAAAGCGCATTCCTTGCAAGCGAAGCAGGGGTAGAATTGTCTGTGTTCTTTAATAAGAAGTTCAGCTCTGGATTATTTGGCGGAGAGGGATTTATCATGCAGAAGGTATCCGGTCAGGGAACTGTAATTTGCTGAGTTTGACGGACATGTAGTGGAGTATGAATTGAACGCCGGACAGGAAATTGTCGTAGATACTGGACATCTGGCTGCAATGGATGCTTCATGCCAGATAGAGATAAAGAGTGTTCCTGGAGTAAAAAATATGCTGTTTGGAGGAGAGGGAATCTTTAATACCGTGGTTCATGGACCAGGAAGGGTATGGCTTCAGACAATGCCGATTTCAAATGTAGCAGGAGCACTCGGACCATATATTACAACATCCGGTAAATAATGCCTGGAAGGACAGGAAGTATGAGAACAAGAAGTATTCATAAAGCAGCACTGACGGATGCGGTTACACCACTGGAAGAGTCTGGAAAGAAACTGGCATATAAAGCGGCAGTCGAGGGAATCGTTCTTTTAGAAAATGACGGAAGTCTGCCATTGAAGGCAGGAAAGATAGCTTTGTACGGCGCTGGTGCGAAGAAGACGATTAAGGGTGGAACAGGATCAGGAGAAGTAAATGAGCGCCATGCAGTCTCTGTTTTTGAAGGACTGGAACAATCAGGATTTACAGTTACTACTATGCGGTGGATCGAAGATTATGACCAGACATTCGAAGAGGGTGAACAGGAATATGCAGAAGAATTCAGGAAAAAACTAAGTCCAAAGAACCTGTCAGATTTTATGAACCTGATGAGCAGTCCATATAGATATCCTTATGGCCGTGCCATACAGGAGAAGGATATAGAAGAGTCGGATACAGACAGTTGTATTTATGTGGTATCCAGACAGGCTGGTGAAGGGGCAGACAGAAAACTGGATGAAAATGAATATGGGCTATCAGAGATAGAGCGGATCAATATTGCATTCTGCGCAGAAAGATATAAGAAACTGATCGTAGTGATCAATGTAGGTGGAGTATTTGATCTGAATTTCTTAAATGAAATATCCGGAATTAATGCAGTTATTTTTATGGGAGAGCTAGGTACAATGGGAGGTCTGGCACTAGCAGATGTTATTTCAGGAAAACAGACGCCATCAGGGAAACTTACAGATACCTGGGCAAAACATTACCGGGATCTTCCGTTTGCAGATGAGTACAGTTACCTGAATGGTAATCTGGATGAGGAATATTATAGAGAAGGTATCTATGTAGGATACCGCTATTTTGATACATTTCATGTGGCACCAAGATATCCGTTTGGCTATGGAATGTCGTATACTAATTTTGCAATACGGTTTGAACAGATGCAGATGGAAGGCACGAAGATTCATGTGTATACAGAAGTGGAAAATACCGGAAGAATTTATGATGGTAAAGAAGTTGTGCAGATCTATGTAAGCTGTCCGAACGGGGAGCTTAAAAAGGAAGCACAGCGGCTGACTGCATTTCATAAGACGAAGTTATTAAAGCCGGGAGAAAAGGAAAAACTTATACTTAGTTTTGATCTCCGGGATATGACCAGCTACAGGGAAAAAGATGCAGCAACGGTCCTTGAAAAAGGAGAATATGTAATTCGTCTCGGTAATTCCAGCAGGAATACCAGAGTATGCGGAATCTTGAGATTATCCAGTGAAATCATAACAGAAAAACACTCGCATATCTGCAAAATCCCAATGCATGTGACAGAACTGGAACAAAAGGAAGAAGATATCCTTCATGCAACCTGTGACTGCAGACAAAACTGGGGAAGAGGATGCGAGATTATTATTGAAAATATGGAAAAAATTCGAAGCATTCCGGTAGAAGAGGATAAGATAACAGAAGTTGTGCATGAATATGGTCCGGTTAAAATATATTCCTCAGAAGAGACAGATGCCGTGATGGAGCGTTTAACACTCAGAGACATGGCAGAACTGTCTGTGGGCGGAGGTATGACTGGATCAAGATTCTTTGAAGCGCCAGGTGCAGCCGGGGTTTACGTGCACAACACTGGAACAAAAAGGAATTCCAAATGTAGTAATGGCAGATGGACCGGCAGGGCTTCGTCTGAACAAGGTTTCATCTGTGTCATTCACCGGAAAGGTAAAAGGGATAGAGCCGAATATTTCATGTATGAAATATCTTCCGGAGCCGGTTTAAAAAAATCATGCTTGGAAATCCGGATAGCCCGAATCTGCTCTATCAGTTTACTACGGCATTTCCAAGCGGGATTTCACTGGCATCGAGCTGGAATCTGGAACTGGCGGAAGAAGTGGGAAATGCAGTTGGAAAAGAGATGGAATGTTATGGTGTAACCTATTGGCTGGCACCAGGACTTAATATTCACAGAAATCCACTTTGTGGACGCAATTTTGAATACTATTCGGAGGATCCACTGGTTTCAGGAAAATTTGCAGCTGCCATTACAAAAGGTGTGCAGAAGAATCGTGGGTGTTATGTGACGTTGAAGCATTTCTGCTGCAATAATCAGGAGGATAATCGCAATAAGACCAATGTGAATGTCAATGAACGAGCGCTTAGAGAAATCTATCTGAAGGGTTTCGAGATTGCGGTAAAGGAAGCGGGTCCGGGAGCCATTATGAGCAGTTATAACAAAGTAAATGGTAAATATGTCAATAACAGTTACCGACTTCTGACACAGGTGCTTCGAAATGAATGGGGATTTGATGGTTTTGTAATGACGGACTGGTTTGCAACCGGGCGTAAATATGGAAATTCGGCACATGCGATTGCATCCGGGAATGATCTGATTATGCCGGGAAGTGCAGGTGCGGTGGATGAGATTGTGAAAGCGGTGTCCAAGGGAGTGATACTGGAAGAGGATGTAAAAAGAAGTGCAGCGAATGTATTGCGTGGAGTGTTATCCAGCAGGATATATCAGGGATTTACAAGAATGTATATGAAAAAGTAAAAAGGTGAGAAGTAAGCGTGAGACTAGATAAGAAAAAAATGATTGCTGCCACAATTGTGGCATGCACAACACTTTTCATAGCAATAGGAATACATGAAAAAAAATGATACACGAAAACAATTAAAATTTGGAGCTACTTATATGACAATGAATAATCCATATTTTGTTAATATGGATGAAAATATTGAAGAGTCAGTGCAGGCAAAGGGGGATATCTTAATTACAAGAGATCCCCTGCAGGATCAGAAAAAACAAAATGAACAGATAAAAGATATGATAAATGAAGGGATTGATGTACTTTTTCTGCAACCTGTAGATCGAAATAAAGTTCGGCCTGCACTTGAACTATGTAAAAAAAATGCATATACCTGTATTTGTTATTGATTCTGAAGTGTCGGATACAGAAGCGGTTGTATCCACGATTGTTTCGGATAACTATGATGCGGGGGTTCAATGTGCAAAAGATATGATGAAGAAAAAAATCAAGTGCAAATATAATAATTGTAAATCAGAAAGCATTGAATTCAATTAATGAGAGAGTGAAAGGTTTTAGGGATACTATTAAAGGGCATCCACAATATAAGATAGTAGAAGAAAAAGAGAGTGCCGCAGAGTTTGAAATTGCAATGAAAGTTATGGAGAAAATTATTTATGAAAAGAAAAATTATGATGTTGTAATGGGTGGAAATGATCCAATTGCTTTAGGGTGCATAGCAGCGATGCAAATGACTGATAAGACGGATCAGGTTATGGTTTATGGTGTGGATGGTTCGCCAGATGGAAAAGCAATGATAAAGGCAGGATTTTTAGAAGGAACAGCAGCACAATCACCAATTAAAATAGGTGAAAAGGCAGTTCAGACAGCATACAGCTATTTGGCAGGGGAAACTGTGAAAAAAACATGTTACAATACCTGTCGAATTAATTACAGCAGATAACTTAAAGTTTTATGACATGACAGGATGGCAATAATGCAAAAAAATTATAGTTTAATTTTGAGAAAGATAATATTTGCTTTTAATAGTATATCAGTGATTGGAATTGCAATATTTATTTTGTATACAACAAGAAAAATATGTGATGCATATGTTGCAAGTGATTTCTTAGAAAAAGTCAATGCGATTCCGGCAAACCCTTCTGCATTAGTAGGAGAAATTTTGGTATTAGTAGCTATAATGGGAATTTCTTTTATATGCAGAGAAAAATTTGTTAGGGAAAATACAGGAGTATATTATTTGACTTTACTTTATAGATTTTTTGTGCAAGTTTTTTTATTGTTTATAGATTATGATTTTAATTATAATGGGATACTTTTGTGGTTTTTACGAATCTCATTGCACATATTAAAGACATGGGAGGAAAATATGCATTAGCAGTGATATCATTACTAAGCTATATAGAACCAATCACGGTATTATCTCGGTAAGTACGAAAATATTTTCTGTTAGTGATTATATAAATGTATATGATATTGGAGTCCAAAAAGTATTATATTGGCTATATAATTTGCTTACATCATTAAATATTATTTTAATTTTTTGTTTTTTGTGTATTCATTATTATCGAACAGAGTGGAACGATAGATGAGGTAAAAAAAATTATATTTTAAATTATCGCAAACAAATGAAGAGCTACAACAGGCAAATGAAAAATTACAGGAATATGCTGTAATGAAAGAAAAAAATGGGAGAAACAAAGGAGCGCAACCGGTTGGCTAGAGAAATTCATGATACATTAGGGCATACGCTAACGGGTATATCAGCGGGGGTAGATGCTTGTATAGCGATGATCGATAGTTCTCCTGAGGTAACGAAAGGACAATTGGAGCTTATTTCAAAAGTTACAAGGGATGGAATAAAGAAGTAAGAAGGTCAGTAAGTGAATTAAGACCCGAATTCTCTGGAACGTTTAAACTTGGAACCGGCAATTCGTAAGATGGTAAATGAAACAAATTCATAACAAATACGAAAAATACATTTTGAATGATGATGTCGAAAAATTGAAATTTGATGAAGATGAAGAAAATGCGATATATCGTGTTGTTCAGGAAAGTATGACGAATTCTGTACGACATAGTCATGCAAAAAATGTTTATATTACTATAAAAAAGAAATATTCCGATATTTATATTTCAATCAAAGATGATGGAATTGGATGTACTGATATGAAGAAAGGATTTGGTACAAGACATATTGTTGAGCGGATAAAGTTATTAAATGGGACAGTAGAGTTTGATGGAAGTGATGGATTTACAACAAATGTTGTAATTCCTATAAGATGGGGTGAAGAATATGATTAAAGTACTGATTGCAGATGATCAGGAATTGATTAGGCAAAGTTTGTCAATTGTATTAAATACAAAGGAAGGAATAGAAGTAACAGATACGGTTGCAAATGGACAAGAAGTAATTGCAAGTGTACGGAAAAAATAGACCGGATGTTATTTTAATGGATATTCGAATGCCTAAAATGGATGGCGTACAGTGTACGAAAATAATAAAAGATAATTATTCAGAAATAAAAATTATTATACTCACAACTTTCGATGATGATGAGTATGTATATAATGCATTAAAATGGGGAGCAAGTGGATATCTTTTAAAAGGAGTATCGATGGACGGATTGACTAATGCAATACGTACTGTATATAGTGGACAGGTAATGATAAATCCAGATATTGCTACAAAAGTTGTAAGATTGTTTTCACAGATGGCAAAGGCTGATTATGTAGTTGATGTAGATCAGAAGAGAACAGAAAATCTGACTAAAACAGAATGGAAAATTATTAATGAAGTTGGACGGGGAAGTTCGAATAAAGAAATAGCGGAAAATTTGAATCTTTCAGAAGGTACTGTACGGAATTATTTGAGTGGGATATTAAACAAATTAGAGTTCAGAGACAGAACGCAATTGGCAATTTGGGCAGTACAGAATGAAAGTAGCAACAAAATAACGGAGCAATAGTAAATGAAAAAGAAAAGTATATACGGATTAGTTGTTTGCTTTTTGAGCATAATATTAATAATACTTGCATGGAACTATAGACAAAAAAATAAACCAATTGTATTGGAATTTGGCATGTTTGCTGAGAGTAATTGGGATGTTAAGAATGCGAATGCATATGTAATAATAGATGATGCAATAAAAAAGTTGAAAAAGAACATCCAGGTGTTAAAGTTCATTATGAGACAGGGATTAGAAAGGAAGATTATTCAGAATGGTTAGATAGAAAAATATTAGAAGGAGAAACACCAGATGTATTTATGGTGTTGTCTGATGATTTTTATAAATATGTGTCATTAAATGTTATATCTGATTTAGATAATCAGATTGCTAATGATAGGAATTTTAAAAAGGAGTAATTTTTTTGATACAGTATTAGATATTGGAAAATATCATGAAAGTCAGTATGCGTTACCATATGAGGTAGTACCGACTTTGATGTTCGTAAATAAAACATTGTTGGAACAAGAAGGAATAGAAGTCCCAAATGAAAATTGGACATGGAGTACAATGGAGCAAATTGTTGATCAGATTACAAAGGATAAAAACGGTGATGGTGTGATCGATCAATTTGGGACATATAATTATACTTGGAAAGAAGCTGTATATTCAAATGGTGCAGAGCTTTTTGATAAAGATGGGAAAAAAGCTTTTTTTTCGGGAACAAAAGTGAATGAAGCAGTTAAATTCGTGAAAAAGTTAAATGAAATGAATGGAGGCCGTGAAGTAACACAAAATGATTTTGATTCGGGAAATGTGGCATTTATGCCGTTAGCGTTTTCTGAGTACAGGACATATAAAACTTATCCGTATAAAATAAAAAAATATACAAGTTTTCAGTGGGATTGCACAAGCATGCCGGCAGGCCCAGGAGGTCATAATACTTCAGAAGTAGATGCACTTTTGATGACTATTGGAAATAAAAGTAAACATAAGGAATTAGCATGGGAATTTCTGAAAATGTTAACTTCGGATTCTTCAATTCAAAGAGAAATATTTGAATATTCGCAAGGTGCATCAGTATTGAAATATGTAACTGGATCAAGATATGCAGAAAGCATGATTCGGAAGGATATGGATGTAGATGAGAGGGTTATTGATAATCGTTTGTTAATTGATGCGATAGAGAATGGACGGATAAATCCAAAATTCTCGAAATATCCAGAGGCTATGGCATTAGCAGAGAATGAAATAGATGATATTTACAAAAATGAAAAGAATATTGATAGTTCGCTTAAGGTATTTCAGAGAAGTATTACTAAATTTTTAAATCAATAAGAAAAGCATTACATTTGTCACACTTTTTTTGTGAGAAATGTAATGCTTTTTTAGTTACAAAATACAGGTGTACAGGAAAAGGAAAATTAGTAATATTAAGACAACAAATAACAAGCAAGGAGGAAAAGAAATGAAAAGAAAATTAGTGAGCGTGTTATTGAGTGTTTCATTAGTTGCAGCAATGCTCATGTGCGGTAAAGTAACACACAAGAATTTAATAGACAACAGCCCCTCACTATTCCTAAAATTAAGGGAAAATAAATAGATTTCTTAAAATCTGTATGGTAGAATATGATTATGAACAAATCAACAAACAAGAATTGATATGGGAGGATAACAATATGTCAAGATTAGGTATGCTTTATGCACTGAACGAAGAAGATGTAAAAAAACTTCGCTCTGTGCCAGAAGAAGAACGATATGAATATATGTTGGAAGAAATAGAAGAAGCCTTAATCGGAAGTCCGCGCAGTTGTGAATTAGATAAAGCATGGGAGGGTATTCAGTATTGCTTAGGTGGTGGACAATGGAATGAAGATAATTGCATCCCGACTAATATTGTCTTTGGCGGAGAAGTTTTGGTAGAAACGGATGATGAAATTATTACATTGAAAAATCATCAAGATGTCAGAGATATTGTTGAATATCTTCATCAGAATAAATTGCAAGAAATAATACAAAAGAACTTTTGGAATATTGATGATGAAAATTTTATGTATAAAAACGATGATGGATTAGAACACACTTTAGGTTGGAGCGAAGAAATTCTTGCTTTTTACGAAAACGCACTGAAAGAAAATTGCCAAGTGATTTTTACTGTTGACTTTTAAGCAAATTTCAGTTTATCGAGCAGATAGCAAATCCAGCCGAGCCAGTCAACGGCAAGCAAGTGGGCTTCGCCCACCGTTGACAGCCTCGCCCGTTTTTGCTGATAAGCAGCCAAGAGGACGATAGCCCAAAGTGCTACCGCCCTCTTTTATTATTTACAACTGAATAACCGTCGCCAC
>ENA-OQBL01000404-OQBL01000404.1-human-gut-metagenome-genome-assembly--contig:-NODE-404-length-23192-cov-5.161413_pt1 | contig 23192 bp, 21 predicted proteins | sample MGYA00242747_ERZ504553 | MGnify/ENA primary metagenome ERZ504553 (study PRJEB26092, sample SAMD00036240) | human gut metagenome | host: Homo sapiens | study: EMG produced TPA metagenomics assembly of...
GGCAAGCTCTAACGCAAATACAAAGGCAATGGATGATTGGCGACTGCGAAGCCGAAAACATCGACATGATTATCACCAAGTCCATCAGCCGATTTGCCAGAAACACGCTGGACTGCCTGAAATACATCCGCCAGCTGAAGGATAAGAACATTCCCGTCTTCTTTGAAAAAGGAAGCCATCAATACAATGGATGCCAAGGGTGAGGTTCTGATTACGATTATGGCTTCCCTTGCGCAGCAGGAATCATAATCCCTCAGTCAGAATGTGAAGCTGGGACTCCAGTTTCGCTACCAGAATGGCCAGGTACAGGTAAATCACAATCACTTCCTCGGCTACACCAAGGATGCAGATGAGAATCTCATCATCGATCCGGAACAGGCAGAGGTGGTAAAGCGCATCTACCGGGAATACCGGGAGGTATTTTCTACATCCACAAACCAGAATTGTCTTAACACTGTGCTGTTTCTCTTTTCTTCCAACATATGAATCCATACATGTCATTAAGAAAAAATATCAAGAAATTTACAACCACTGGAATATACCCCGGGTCCTTAATTGATGCCAGTATCCATAAGATAATCAGCACGATGTCATTCGATGCATATCCCAAAGCATAATAGGAAGACCGTAACATAGTGAGTGATGCAGCAAAAAAACTTGTTACTACCGAAATGGTACTAAATATCAGATTCGGCGTGTTAAGTTTTTTTAGTAATATATAAAATGCAATTGTCACTGCCACATTGCAAAGAACAAGAACTCCTGCTCCTTTTCTTGTAATTTTTCGTATTTCTACTGTTCCATCACTACTGTTTCTCGCATTTTTCAGCCATGTCACAATCGACCAAACAGACATCGGAAGTGACATAAATAAGTAAGTAAACATCTCTCCCCAGTAGCGAAAACGGTATGATATTATCGCATACTGGATGCAGAAAATCGTCATCAATATCGGTGCCCATACATTTCCCTGTGCGGCAAATATCAGTGAAGTTACACCAATACAAGTTGCAGTAAGTGTCAAAGCATCTACTCTTCCTGCCATAATATTGGACATAACAACAATAGCAATAGACACGAACCAAAGTGCCCATTCTCTTTTGGTCATTCTTTTAAATGGATTATTCATTTTTCTAATTCCCTTCATACGTTGATTTGAGACAACAGGAAATTAGATATATTTTATACCTGTTGTCTCTTAAAATTGGATACCCTTTATATGCTTCTCTTGCGAAGCAATGGCACCCTTCTGCATATGAAGGATTGCATAATTACTTTCGTGAAATTGATAATATCCAAAAAATCATAATTTTATCCTCTATAACGCTCTGACAAATCGCGATTCACCGAATTTTCCCTTGCCATCTAATCCACTGCCTCAAATCGTGACATCTAATCCGAGGTTACAACCTGACACACATTTTGCAGTAGATATGTTTCCATATAAAACAACCGAGCTTTTTCAGGAGTTAGGCTTCTATTCCCAACTTCCGAAAAAGCCCGGAAATACGCCGCTTTCTGGCACTTGATTTTATTTTCTTGACATCAAGACTACCGTCTCAACATGCGTTGAGACGTCTGAACTGCTCTCTTTTTTTACTCGTTGGTTTGCGAAAATATGTCCAACGTCTCATCAGTTTGTGGAAACATATCAATGGATTACAGCTTCTCCATTGTATGTTTTTGGTACAGTTAACTTCTAGAATAACCTACTTACTTCAACGTATCATTTCAATGATAAATTGTTCTGTTCCCTCTTCCAATTGCCTTACTCCACTTGGAGTAAAACCGTGTCGCAAATAAAAGTGCTGCGCTTTTGTATTCTTCTCAAGAACCCATAGTGAATTACAATTCCTACTTACGGCAAAATCTAATAATTTACCTCCGATTCCCTGATCCACGAAAAACGTATCTACATACAATTCCAAGACTTGCGTTCCCTGAATATGAATGAACCCCTTAACAAAATCATCTTCATATACATAAAATTCCTTAAGTATCTCTGGGTGCTCGATGTATTCTTTTGCCAACGGATAAACTTGTATTTCACCAAATGAAACCATATCATCGTGAAAAATTTCTCTATAGTTCATCCGCTTGGAGAATACTGATATCTCAGCAATTCTCGATGCATCTCTATCTATTGCTCGTCTTATCATGACTAATTCTCCTTTTTGTAATAAACTGAAATTCATCAGCATCTCTGCCTTCCTCTTTTATTCCGCAGGGATTATTTCGCCTCGGTTAGATACGTCCCCCATCGCTGAAACCATCTCTACCAGGCCATTCCATCAACTTCCGATTTAAACAATTCTCCACATATCTAATCCACTGTCTCAAATCGTGACATCTAATCCGAGGTTACAACCTGACACACATTTTGCAGCGGATATGTTTCCATATAAGAAAACCGAGCTTTTTCAAAAGTCTGGCTTCAAATCCAAACCTCCGAAAAAGCTCGGAATCTATGTTTTTTAATTTGTCTACGCCACGCCGGATGCGCTACGGAAGCAAAGCTTCCTACGCTTATCCGCGGCATTCGCCGCATACAGCCCATCGCATAATGGTGCCTTTGTGAGCAAGCTCCCACAGCACCTTATGCTCGGTCTTAACCATTGAAGTCTATGGGAACAAGTCGGTATAAGGCCTTTTCTACCTATACAATGCAAGGCAAAGTTTACACTGCTGCCACCTGCCACTGTCTCGACCGTTGAGACAGTGAAGGCCGCTTAACTTCTACACAATCCATCCGTTCAAACCACGGATTTGCCATACACTCGCAGGGAGTTGAGTTGCCGGATTTCACCGTCTCGACCTGATATCTGATCCTTATTTCTTTGCGCTTTCTTCCAACTCCAGCATATACCTATCAAAGTCGGACATGAATAAACTGTCCTGGATCACGCGATATTTTTCCAAATTCTGTCTCAGCATGAAGCTTTGCAATTTCTGCGGACACCTTACCCGCATCCTGTAAAATGCCATAATCAAACATTTCAATGAAGCTGTTGAGCCTCTTTTCCCAGTCCTGCATCGTAAGCGGAATATGTCGTAAGGTCATGTTTTCCGCAAAATCCAGGTATGCCGTCACCATACGATTCAGCTGCTTCATTTCATCCTGACTCAGATAATTTTTAGCAACCGTGACATCGCTTTTCTTAATCTTTCCGTCAGGAGCATCTGCCCAGGTGGTTAATCCCATGTGCTCTTTTGTGTGATCCGCTCTTTCCACGATCATCTCCGCCGCCGTATGTCCATGAACGGCATAATGCATTTTATTCTGAACAGTCGCATAGAATCTTCTCGTTGTTGCAGCATTTTTATCATAGTCAATGGCTGTCGCATACAGGTCAGTGATCTTCTGATAGAACTTTCTTTCGCTGGCACGAATCTCACGGATGCGCTCTAACTGCTCATCGAAATACTTCTCCGTCAGATACGTTCCACGCTTCAGCCGTTCGTCATCCATGACCCAGCCTTTGATGGTGTAGTCTTTGGCGATCTGGTTTACCCATTTACGGAACTGCACTGCACGCTCGGAATTAACCTTGAAGCCTACAGCAATGATCATCTGAAGGCTATAATGCTTGGTATCGCGTGTAACCTGGCGAGAACCTTCCGTTTGAACTATTCGGAAATTCCGAATAGTTGCGGCCTCTTCCAATTCACTATCCGCGTATATTTTTTTAATATGTTCATTTATCGTCGGTAAACCAACATCATACAGTGTGGCCATCATTTTCTGTGTCAGCCATATATTCTCATCCTCATAGCGCATCTCTATGCTGTCCTGCTGATCACCCATTGAGGCAACATAGGTCAGGTACTCTGCTGCGCTGGAACGGATGGTTATCTCATCTTTTTTCTTTGCCAAATGAAGTGCCTCCTTACTTTGTCATAAGGTCCATTATGAAATGCCAATGTATCTTCAAAATTTTGACCTGCTTATTCTGCCTGTTGAATATACGGCACAATTACATCATAAAACTTCTTCGTCCAATCAGCGTGGAAATTCGCCATCTGTAGCCAGTCGGTCTCATTTTCAATGCTGACGTTATTCAGCTGAATGAAAACCTTGGACGATTTGATATCGTCACCACGGTTCCACTGGAGCGTCGTGCCCAACGCTGATTCTATTTCCGCTTTATGTGTGTACAGGCTATCGAAGGCGTCCTTGTTTTCTTGCTTATTTCCTCTGCCAAATACGACCTCTGCCCGTGCTGCATCATAGTTTGCTACGCAGCATAGATAAAAACCGCCGATACCGAAGGAGCCATTGATCCAGTTATCCCTTGACGGATTAACATTGGAGAAAGAACCGTCCTCACCGTGCGCTTTCTGGATAATCGGAAGCGCACACGTCCAGTATTTTCTCCGGAGCTCGTAACGGCTGCCCGGCTCATCCTCATTGGCCTCGTTTTCATCGCGCAAATAAAATACCAAGTCTGCCGGATCTTCATTGTAAAGCTTGAAGAGACGACTTAGGACAGACAACTTGCTCTGCGTGCTGGTGTTTGTCCACACATAGATGCCGTCACCGATCTCAAGCGACTTCGTAAACGCATCCTGATTTGTATTGAAATGAAGAGCGATATTCTCCTCCTCCGACATGGCCAGCTTTGTGATAATAGCCTTGTCCTCGGCATACAGAATCTGAATAACCTTTTGGAACATCTCAACCCAGCTCGTTACCGGCTGTTCCGTGTTCTTAAAGGTGAATTTTGCAATCAGTCGTCCGGTCAGCTCGCCCTCATCTTCAAGCGTATAAGTATCAAGCTGCTTTTCTTCCGGTTTGTATTCTGTGACAGGTGCTGCCCAGATTGAAAGAGCCCGACTCATGAGATATTCGCTACGTTCCTCCAGTTCTGCCAGCGTCCACTTGTTCTTCTTGGCAATCCAGGTATTCATGCGGATACCACTATCATCAAAGCCATTCTGCATGGTTTTCTTTTCGGTGAATGAGCTGTTGTTGTACTTCGAGTTATAGGCCGTCAGTGTAAGATTTGCCATACGATGTAGCCACTCTTCATGTATCTGCTCATAATCATCACCCAGTTCTTTCTGCCATACTGGTGTCAGATGCTGAGGCATGATGTGCTCAATGGAATAGGTGCCGTCATCACAGTGGCGGTATACATCCTTATCCTCCGAAGTGCCGAAATTCTCGAAGCGCTCAAGGATGTAAATCTTATTCTTACTGTTCATCAGATAAACTGGACGTTCCTCAAATGCCACCTTAAACTCCACATCGTCCGGGAAGCGGGCACGCTCCTTCTTTGAGAGAAGCGCATACTTGAACTTCTCGACATAGTCATCCTCGGTGCCGTCGTACCGGACGATTTCCCGGTGTAGCATGAGAAAAATCTTATTCAGAGCATTTGTTGGCAGATCACACATCGTCCTGCGGAACAGATAGCTCTCTGTCGTCAGGAAAATATCCGTGACCTGTGTTAAAGTCAGTTTGCTTTCATTATATAGGCGAAGCACCTCGAGGAAGTACGGCCTTGTTACCGTAGTCTCCAGACGGTTCAGTCGGTCAATACAAGCGTCAAGGGCAGCACTTCCAGAATTACCATCAAGAAGAATCTGGTACCGCTTTGCATAGGCCAGCATCTCAGCGAGCAACGGTTCGGTGTCAATCTTGCTGAGCTCCACAAATTCCTTAAAATTGATGTAGATTTTCTTCTGCTGTGGAATGGCCTGCTGCTTTACACTTAGGTAATCCCGGATGAAGGCACTTACATCATATTTCGTGCAAACCTCGATCTTATTCCAGTATTTCTCGTAGTAGGCCTCTTGCTCCTTGGGCGGTAAGCCCATCAAAATAAAGTTCCTGATCTTGTCGCCTTCGCTGAGGTCAAGGCCGGTCGAGTTTAGGCTCTCGAAAATGAGCTGAGGATTGTCATCCATATCCAGACGGATATTTATAATCTCCAAACAGCAAATCGCATCATAAAGCTGGTCGATAGTGATTTCCTGCTTCTGAATCCGGTCATAGAAATAATCGTAGTTCACGGTCAGATTTGACTCGCGGATATGCTCCGTCGGATCAGAGAACAGCTTTCCAAAGGCGGTCTGATCATTCTTTACCGGTTTGAGTTTGATACGAGTATCCTCCGGCTTCCACTTATCCACAAGGTATTCCTCAAAAATCCGCTGCTTCAGATTAGCGGTCTCCGGCACAATGACCCCCTTATCAATCAGGTTATACATGGCAAGAAATAAAAGCGATACAGTCGTAAGACGCTGCTGGCCGTCGATAATCAGGAACTCCTCATTGTGGCCGTCCGGATTGTAAACGGAAACGAGGCTCCCAAAGAAGTGACTCTTCCGGTGCCCCTTGATGATTTTTACAAGGTCATCGTACAGCTGCTTGCAGTTTTCTGTCTTCCAGTCATAATTTCTCTGATACACCGGGATGACAAAGCGCTTGTCAGAGCCTTCCATGTATTTTACGAATTTACATTCTGAACCTTTCATTCCATATCACCCCTCCTCATATTACTGAAGATCGGGATCGCTCCCCAGAGGAGTAATTCCGTTTTCTTTAAGCATTTCATTTATTTCATAAATTGAATTCTCTGCACAGGCTCCCATTACACATTGATAAACGTATCCTTCGCCTTTCAATGAATTTAATTTAAAGTCAGTTTTACCAAGAAACATTTCAGCCTCCGGCAGTGGCAGCTTTAATCCTACGCATAACGCCAGAACTGTCTGTACAGATGTTGGATACTCTTCATCATTTCTCAAACGCTGGATGGTCTTTTCTCCTACGAGCGAACGGTCTGCTAACTGTTTATTTGAGAGCTTTCTTTCTTTTTGTAAGGCTACCAACGTTTCGGCAAAGGAACCGGGATATTTTCGCAGGGCTTCTGACCGACGCTTGGCGTTCTGAATCTGGTCGAGTAGCGTTCGGTTATGCGTGTTTAGTTCAAAGGAATACTCAATCTGATTTTCAACAGGAGCGGCGTTCCGCATGAACTGCGTGTAATACTTCGCCCCTTGATATTTCGATTGATGGCTATACCCCTTCGAGAAAACAACGCAGCACTCATCCATGTGTGTGAGTGCATATTCTGACAGTGTCGCATTTCCGGCCTGATTCCTCGCTATATATTTCTCATTGTTGAGAACGAGGTGACGATCCGTAAAAACAAACTGACCGCTGTCAATTAGTTTCTTAAACTCGCGGTCGAAACAGTAAGCCTTAAACAAATCGGCATAAGGAATAGTGAATGTCTGATTCTTACCCAAGGCACCTGCTTCAAATGAATATCCACGAACATACTGACCATCTACAAACGGATATGCACCTTCGGCTTTGGAATACCCCAGATCCATCAAACGAACCTTTGCGGCCTGTCTTGACACATCGAACAGCTCCGCCAGTTCATCAATGACATTCTCATAGGCTGTAATGCTCGCATCATCAACCCCGCCATAAGTTGCAAGAAGCTGATTTGCCTTCAAGTGCGTCATTTTTGCGGGCATCAAGATTCTCGGAGCAACGCCTTTGGCTTGCCACTCCATCCAGTCTACAGCCTTCCATTTATCTGAATCAGTGTTGTTTGCAGCTATTTGGCACTGAATAGCCCTTCCAAGATTATCGTTAGCACCTATCATTTTCATCAACACATGATATGGCTGATGACGGTGCCAGTGAAAACACTCATGTGCCAGCGTAGTACGCTTTGTTCCTACAGATCTCTCATAGGAGACACGCGGATCAAGGTATACGGTTCCGCGTTTAGCATTGCGAATTGTAATCTTCCTGTGCTTATCGAGAACATTCCCGTTATCAAATATGATTGTCCCAAAATAAGTAAGATCATCCGATAGAGGTACATCCTCGATAACCTGTAGTTTCATATCGCTGGCTATCGTCTCGATTGGAATCCTCATCGGTTTATCCAACGCAGCCGGACAATACCTTGTCAGGAACTTCTCAGCTTCGTCTTCAAACTGGTCACGTGAGATAATAGGTACCAGCTCTCCGGACAGGCGGTCATTATCAGATTCCTCTTGCGGCTCACAATTACCAACAGACATGATCCGGAACCCGCTCATATCAATGCCAAGAGTAACCTGACAATGAATCTTAAGCCAGCGCTCATTAAAATATCCCTTGTGAGAAGCGGACGACATCTCGACATCGCATGATGTAATTACATCGAATGCAATCACGCCATCTTCTGGCTGTTCAATATGGATAACATTCTCGATTTCCATATCAACGACCGACAGCCTTTTCGTGTCACCAGAACGTTCCTCTTGAATATAAGCTATGGCCGCATCCCGGATATCGTCATAACGAGATTGGTCAATCAGTTTCTGCAGTGGGCTTTCATCCTGTGCTTCATAGTAGTCCAGCCTGCTGTCATTGAGTTCTTTACGAATTTCACGCCAATTAGGCATGCGCTTATCCATGTGAGCGATAAATGTAGCGTCATGCTTTCTTGTGATTAAATGTGTAAGCTCATGTAAAATAATATAGTCAAGGCAGGCATACGGTTTCTGGGCGAGCTGCAGGTTAAACCACAGCTTCTTTTTACCTGTACTGCAGGCACCCCATTTTGTAACCATATATTTTGTTTGCCAAGAATCACATTTAAGTCCTGTCTGCGCCTCCCACTTAGGCAGACGCTTTTCTATTTCTTCCTTCAGAATCTTTCGATATTCTTCTTTCACATAAGCATCTCGCTGTTTCACGGTACTCTTGGCGCTCATGGATAGAACAATATTTTGATTCTGAATCTCGAAGCTGTTCTTTTGATTGTCAGGCTTAAAGACAAGAAAGTACTGCTTTCCCCATATATACATCGTCTCACCTGAAACATACTGCCGCTTCGATGCTCTTGGCTGATCCTGAAACTGCGCGATAGCCCTCTTGATAAAGCCCAGCTGAGTTCTGGCATAAGCCTCTATAGCTTTATCGTCCACAGATAAAGGCGCAGAAATTACAACATGTCCATCCGGCGGCTTCACCTGAAGGTGCATATTTTTTATATTCTTTTTTTGCACATCAATTGGGATACCGGAAATGACAATGCGCATTAAAGCTCCTCCTGCTTTTCAATGATCTTATAGATGCGCTCCACTTCAGAGTCATCACCCAAAATCTCATAGAGTGCTTTCTTTATTCTTCGTATTACTACCTGATTATCTCTGAACCCAAACAGTGCCTGCTTTTTCACAGCTTTGTGGATTCTGATAGCAAGTTTCTCATCTTCTCCAGTGTTATCATAAATAGCCATCAGGGCTTTACTCTTGCGGATACTTTCCGGATATTTGTCGTTATCCTCTGGGCAATCAACATCCTTGGCCAGCTTTATATATTTCTCAAGCATCTCAGCGTAGTCAAGAACTCCCTGCTTACGCTCTTCAATGAGCTTATCAAGGATTTCTGACATCTTTGCATAATAGCGTGGATTGACTGTGACCTTTTCGATAACCTTCTTACGGATGTTATTCTCGATTGCCTCTGCTGCACCTTCCTTGTGGCCGCTATCGCCTTCACCGGTAAGTGTCTCACCCTGCTTTGCTACGAAATCCAATAGGGTAAGATCATCAAAATCACCAATCTTCTCTGCATCCGCTGCCGTGATATAGTTATCGATCATCTTTCTCATATCAGGTTCATATGCCTTCAAATCGAGAAAGTCACCACTGGCCGTACCGATGGTTTTCTTCAACTCGATGTAGAAAGTGACCTTCTTATCATATTCATTCAATTTGCCAGATGAGATGTCATCAATCAGATATGGTTTTGCTTCTGCGAAGGCTCTGACAAGACTGCTCACAAGACGATAGAGTTTTTCTCTCAGGCGTGCATAAATCTCGTCGCTCTCCTCAGACTGTCCAGAAACGCCACAGAAATAATGGATGTACTGGATCTCTCCACGTGGTTCCTCGACGCCTTCACAGAGTTCCTCGACAGCATCATACACTTCCTCAAAATAGGATACCGTAGCATCATGGCGATCTTTGACAAGTCCTTTTACATCCTCCGGATCATATCCTTCAAAAGCGCCGGAAGTATAGTCCTTCATTGCGGTCTGGAGCTGTCCAAACAACTGCTTGTAATCCACGATATAGCCAAAATCCTTCGTATCATCATCAAGACGATTGACTCGACAGATTGCCTGAAAAAGGCCGTGGTCTTGCATTCTCTTGTCAATGTATAGATACGTGCAAGGAGGTGCGTCAAACCCGGTGAGAAGCTTGTCCACGACGATGAGGAGCTTCATATTCGCAGGCTCCTCTACGAATTTGCGCTTTGCTTCCTTTTCAAATTCCTCCACCTTGGCTTGAACCGATCCCGCATTCGGAAGATCAGATGGATCAAGTCCCAGCATCTTCAGATATGTCTCGTATTTAAGGAAAGTTTCTGTATCATCCTCGTCGCTGACGGTGTCAGTTCGCAATTCTCCCTTATTCGGTGTATAGGAAGATACGATGGCGCACTTCTTAAAGCCCATCTGCTGGAAAATTTCGTAATACTTACAGGCCGTAGGAATACCATCGGCTACAAGAATCGCATTGCCGTTTCCATCCATCAGACGCGGCTTCATATTAAAGTCCTGAATGATATCCCATACCACCTTTTCAAGACGCGAGCGGGAGCTATACACCTTCTGCATCGTGCCCCACTTCTCCTTGAGCTTTGCCTTTGCACGAGAGGAAAGCCCTCTGGTCTTTACGTCGAACCACTGGTCAACACGATCCTGTGAAGACAAATCCTGTGGAACATCGCGGTATTCATAACGAAGATCCAGAACGACACCGTCGGCCACGCCTTCGTTATACTTGTAAGCGTGGATATATGTACCGAAAACCTCAATACTGATCTTCTTATCCCTTTTCAGCAGTGGAGTGCCCGTAAAGCCTATAAATACAGCATTCGGCATGATGGTCTTCATCGCCGTATGAAGCTTACCAGACTGTGTTCTGTGACATTCGTCAACAAACACCACAAGATTTCCTTTTGCCTCGAAATTGGCAGGGAGGGACGCTTTCAGCTCTTCTATGTACTTGTCATAGTCATTCTCTGTCGCTTCACCACCACGACGTCCAAACTTATGTACCAGCGAGCAAATCAGCGAATCATCATATACATTCAGGCGATTCAGCAAATCTTTACCGCTCTTGGTACGAGCAATATTCTCATCCACACCAGTGAATGTTTTTTCTATTTGCTCATCAAGCTCATCTCGGTCTGTCACGATAAGGACACGAGCATTAAGCTCCGCCCAATGTGTCAGAATCCATTTTGCAAGCCATACCATTGTCAGCGTTTTGCCGGAACCCTGTGTATGCCAAAGAATACCACCCATCGGTTTATCCGGATCTCTGTTCGGATTGTGAAGCTCCGTTCTCAGATTAGTAAGCCTCTGCTGGGTACGCTTGATGCCAAAATACTGATTGTACCGGCATACTTTTTTGATGCCTTTATCAAAGACAACAAAATTCATGATAAGGTCGATAAAACGTTCCTTATCGAACATGGCATATATCTGCTTCAGGAGTTTGTTCTCTATGCCTTCGCAGGTTTTACTGATACGAACATCTACCGGATCACGTTCTTCCTCATGTTCTTTGAAACCGTCATCCTTCCATTCCATGTAGAACTTCTCCCCAGTCAGGAGTGTTCCATAGCGCAGTCCTTCAGATTCGTTTCCTGCCATGCAGAACTGTATCGTGGTAAAGAAGCTCTGTATGAATGAATTCTTTTGGTTTGTCAGATTCTGGCGAATACCCTCGGATACAGAGACGCCGCTTCGTTTCAGCTCTATAACTGCCACTGCTATACCATTCAAATAAACGACAAGATCCGGCCTCTTTTCCGATTGCTCAACGACCGTCACTTCCTCAGCGATGGCAAAGTCATTATTCAATGGATTAGCCTCATCAATAAGCTCTACTGTCACCGGAGATTTTTCTGGACTCTCGCTGACAGGAATTCCGTACTTCAAGCGTGAGTACACAGTCTTATTAGCATCATAAACTCCACGCGAAAGATTCCCGGCTTCCTGCTGAAGCTGCATAATAGCAGCATCAATCAGCTTGTCTGCATAGCCCTTCAGTCGAAGGTACTGGCGCAGACGATCTTCCTTGATGTTCTTATTCGGATAATCTGACAGGTTACCAATATACTGGTAGCCCAAGATCTCCGGTTCTTTAAAGAAACGGATCACTCTTTCCTGTGTTTTAATTTCGGCATCACCAATACTCATCTGACAGGCACCCCCTTACACTAATCTGACCTTGCCGGTCAGCAATTCTTCCATCATACCTTGTTTGATTTTTTGATACTTATCTAATTTTTCTTCAAGGACTTCGATTTCATCATTCATATCCGTTAAAACTTTGATAATAGCTTCTCTCTCTGACTTTGCAGGCATCTTGATTTCGAGTTTTCGGACATCAGCTACCGTCAAATTATGCTGTGCTCCAACTTTTTCATTGGAGAAAATCTGCTCTTGTCCGTCCTTGCTAGACAAATACAGCATGCACCAACTTGCCAATTCAGGCTCATACAGTTTTGCAATACCAACCGCTCCTCCAGCGAACGAAGTCTGCTCATTATCAAAGATTGCAACGTTTCCTATGCGCCCTGAAATTGATATCAGTAGACACACCTCATTCAGAAGGATCCTGGGATACTTTTCTGCTACATCATAGGGAATGAAAAAGTCTGTATTGTAATTGATATCAAACGCCTCAAAATCCTTATTTTGAATGAATGGGATGGTTCCAATTTGTGGTGTAGTCACAAGCGACGGCTTAATCTCTGCGCTATAATCAAATCCTGTTTGCTTTGTCACTATATAGCAGAGCTGATCTAGAGTCGTCACTCTCCAGTTTCCATCAAATCCACTTAATCGTTTCTTTCCAGTTACAAGCATTTGCATTGTTCCTTGGCGAATATCCTTTTTCTTACGTATGAGTTTTCTTAAATTAGTGATAAGAGTGTCTACATTACACAATACTTCAACAATTTGCTCTTGTTCTTCTATTGGAGGAAGGATGATTGGAAAGTTTCTAATTCGTGTTAAAGCCAACTTAGGTTGTGCTCCCAATGTTTGCGTCTGATTAATCAATCCTTGAATCTTTGAGCTCATTAACCAATACATTAAAAACTTTATATTGCATTTAATGTCTGTAATTCTATTTGCATTTTCTGTTAGATTAGCTCCATCAAGATAATCCGGTATCTGCCCCACAATACCAAGTGTTCCAGCAACAGAAATATAAATATCATCTCTATATATTCTATATTTTTGTATCCGAAAGTATGCTTCGTCCGGGACATACATTAATCCATCAACGTCAACATACCCTGCTCTCATATCTGCAACTCTAATATATGGATGTTGTGTAGGTATCGAAGTTACGTAATATCCTTTTGGTAAGCGTTTCCCACTTCTAACAAATCCAACATCTGGCTCAAGTTTCTTAATATTCCAGTCATCCGGAATATCTGCTTTTAAAATTTCATTTACCATTTGAATCCCATCCTTTCAAGATGAGACTTTACCTTTGCCTCATATTCAGCAGTGACTTTGTCAAGCTCTGGAAGTGTATCCTCGTATCGCTCAGCAAGTTCAATAATTCTACTCGTCAAGCGATGGGAAATCTCAGCATACAAATCGGTGATGCCAGAGAAAATGCTATCAAACCACTTCTTGTTCACAAGCAGCTCTAAAATTTCATTATCTGTGAATTTTTCGTATCTTGCCCGGCACTTTTCATCCAGAGCCTTATTCAGCTCTTTGACAACCTTATTGTAATCTGATACCTTACCACAAAGATCTAAAGCTGCCTTCAACTGGTTTACGTCATCCTGCAAGCTCTCGGGTACGCATTCTTCTGTACGAATAATACGTAACCGATATTCAATAGAGCTCTTTGTGATTTTTCCATTTTCGTTGACTGCACTCTTGCAAAGCGGATGCCTCACAAGGTACGCTTCCAGCCGTTTCTTCGTATTGACAAGCTGGAGATCCGTGCGGATCACTTCGAGCTCTATGGTTTCTTCTGTTTCAATCGTGCTTGTCAACTCAACTATTTTGGCTTCGATATCCTTCGCTTTAACTTTCCCGTTCTCAACCACATCAGCAAGAGCAGATTCTTCGTCCGCACTCTCAATCAGATCAGAAAGCTGGGACTCCGTCTCTGCGACAATACTCTCGGCTTCTTCTATGGCATTCTTCTCTTCACGGAAAAAGGCATCTATTACAATAGATTTCGGGATCAAACGACCTTCCCATCCGGTGACCTTCATTTCACCCTTATTCTTTCCCTGCGTAATTTCTTCCTCGATATTGTCTGTCGCTCTGGCGTTGGTGTAGCCATCCGATTCGCTTATGATAAGTGACACATCATCGTTCATGACCTCATTCCAATAGGCTAACAACACCTGATATACATCGTATTTGTCAATCAGTGTCAGGTGTTCGAATTCGGCAATGATATCTTCAGCAAGACTTACAATCAGCTCTCTTGCAGACACGTCTTCATCAAGAGTTGAAAGAACCGGATATTCTTTTGTCTTCCATGCAACAAATGCCTCGTCGAGTTTCTCACCATACTCCGAGAATTCAGTATTTTTATATATCGTTTGTCGAATACTTTCGTGCTCACATTTAAGTCTGTAGTATTTTTTCGCTAATAGTTGACAGCAGCTCAGATTTCAACGAAGGAAATACTTCCCAGTACTTGGAGAGGCCATCGATGTCAACCGCAGGGATACCTCCATGGATGTGCGCATAGATATCCTGAATGTCCTCCGGATCTGTGGAGTCAATATATCGGGTGATGTTCAGGTTATACTCATTCTTCTTTTCAATTTCATCATTAGATACGAAACGCGCATACTTAGGATCTGTAGTAATCTGCTCATTAAAGGTAGTAATAATTCTGTAGATATCGCGTTCTCTCAAACGATTCTTATTGCCATCCTTAACATATCCACGGCTGGCATCAATCATAAAGATGCCCTGTCGGTTTGCAGCACCTTCTTTGTCAATCACGAGTACACATGCAGCTATTCCAGTGCCATAAAACAAGTTTGCCGGAAGGCTAATAATGCCCTTGATCCAATGTTTCTTTATAATAGTTTCTCTGATGGTAGCCTCTGCGTTTCCACGGAAGAGGACTCCATGAGGCAAAATAACCGCAGCCTTACCATTTGACTTTAAAGTTTTAAGAATATGCATAAGCCAAGCATAATCTCCGTTCTTTTCCGGAGGCATATCCCCATAGCCCTCAAACCGACCATATTCTTTACCTGCAATTCCATCGCGCCAGTTTTTCATGGAAAAAGGGCGGATTTGCCACTATGTAATCAAAACGCTCAAGTACAGAGTTATCCGATTTATCCATATACTGCGGATTTGAGAATGTATTACCGCTCTTGATGATAATTTCAGCCTTACGGTGCAGAACAGCATTCATCTTAGCAAGACCAGCTGTTGTGCTTTCTTTTTCCTGACCATAACCCATAATTGGAAATGGCGCTGCATCGATAGCCCGAATCAACAAACTACCACTACCACAAGCCGGATCGCATACCGTGGCGCTGGCATCCGTGCAGTGACTAATGCCTACTACATTAGCAAGAATTCTGGAAACCTCTGCAGGCGTATAGAATTGTCCCTTGCTCTTCCCGCTCTCTGTAGCGAATTTACGCATTAGATACTCGTAGGCATCGCCGATGATGTCATCACCTTCTGCCTTGTTTCGAGAGAAGTCAAGTTCCGGACGCTGGAAGATAGAGATAAGATCAGTCAATTTATCGACCATTTCTTTACCGCTTCCCAGCTTCTTCTCATCATTGAAATGAGCAATATCAATAACACCCTTCAGGTCAGTGTTCTCGTCAGCAAGGCGAGCTATGATTTTATCCATGCCCTCGCCGATGTTCTTTTTTCCCTTCAGAGCAATAAAGTCGTCAAAAGAGCAGCCCGTTCGCTTCTCTGGATCTGGATCTTTATCATGTGCCTTATCAAAGACCTTAATGTCTTCATATGCTCCTTTATTCTTAAATTTATCAGTGACATACTTCATGAATAAAAATGTCAGGATATAGTCCTTATACTCTGAGGAATCCATACCTCCGCGAAGTTTATCACAGCTCGCCCACAGCGATGCATATAATTGCGTTTTCTTGACAGCCATCTTTGTCTGCTCCTTGTCTAATGATTTTCTTTGATTTTCCTCATGAATCAGTCAGCGCTTTTACCGCTCTTAACCCATTCATCGAGTTCGGAAATTTTAAACTTCCACTGTTTCCCGATTTTTTGAGCAGGCAAATCTTCTTTGCCATTTCTGATCCAGCTACGAAGAGTGACTGTTTTGATTCCTAAATATTCCGCAGCTTCATCTATGCCTATCCATTTGTCATTCATGATTTCTTCCATGCTCTCACCTCGTAATTTGAATCTGAATACAACTCATCTATTTTATTATAAATCATAAATATGTTTTTTCAATAGTTTTCTGTTATTTGTTGATATTATTTTTTATTTGTGCGTTCTCAAATTTTCAATGCCGGACACAACTATGTCCGGCATTTTTTTGGCCCGTTTTTCAATGTAAAGCTCATCTTGGCCTTCTCGTTTCTGCCCATCAGCACTGCAAAAACGGACATGCCTGTGTCTGAGGTTCCGATCCCTAAAAATGGCATACTTGCTTTAGCACGTGGGAGCCATCTGCGCAGGGTGTTTCCGGTTCCACGTGACTACCGATGACAATCAAATACTGTACCGATCACCGGAAGTGAGGTGCAGCCGAAATGGAGTAATCCTTCGGTATGCCCTCACGCCTGTGGTCTGGTTTTGCATGTCTGGAGCTCTCCATTTCGGCAAAAGCCGAAGGAGGGCTTTCATTATGCAAAACAATGGCAATCAGAAGACTTACTTTATTTACGTTCGCAGCACCGGCGAAAAGGTCCCGGTCACCAAGGAACAGCACAATTCATTTTATAAGGAAGCCGACCGCATTCGCCACAAGGAGCAGGATCACGGCAGGTGCATGTGCCCATATCGCTTCATATGGAGATGCGATGGCGACTGCCTTGACTGTGAATATCACGCTGCTGGAGACATCACCTCTCTGGATCAACCTCTCTCAGATGGCAGCGGCACCCTTGGCGACTATATTTCCGACCGCAGTAAACCTATGGAGGAAGTCATCTCCGACCGTATGCTGTTGGAGCAGCTTTTTGCCAGACTGCGTGAGCTCGATCCGGATGCTGATACCATCATTCAGTGCTGGCTTGATGATTACAAGATCTCAGATCGTGCAATCGCTGAAAAGCTCGGTCGCCCGCAGCGTACCTTCGCTGATCAGATGAAGAAGATCCGCACGGAGCTCCGTAAGGTCCGTGGCCATTAATCCTACATATCGTATGTAGCAATTCATCCCTCTTGGCATGCCATCAACCGATGCCCGGAGGGATTTTATATTTTTTCAACTTTTCTCCGCTCAAATCCGCCACTCATCTCCAGTGGAAGGTGTAAGGCACGAAACAACAAGCCTTAACCATCACAGAAACGGAGGTGAAACACATGAAGAAGTCCAACTTCGATTCAGGCGGTAACGACACGGAGCTGATTGCAGTACTGAATGCAATCTCCCACGTATCCGCAAGAATGGCGTGAGACATGACAATCCTCGCACAGCAAAGACAATCAGAGAAAGGAGAACGTCGCTATGAGCAAAATGAGCGATATGGCTATGACCATCGAAGAGCTGCGCAGTGCAGCCGCTGCTATTAATGAAGCAGCCAACTGGTTAGCAGAACAGTTTGGTGACACTGCTGACGGCGCACCTGTCGAGAAGCCTGCTGCCAAGGAAGAAAAGGAACCGGATTTGAAGCTTGAGAATGTACGAGCTGTCTTAGCAGAAAAGTCCCGTGCCGGGCATACCGCTGCTATCCGTACATTACTTCAGAAGTATGGTGCTTCCAAGCTATCTGCTGTTGATCCGAAGCACTATGAAGCCTTGTTAAAGGATGCGGAGGTACTTGACGATGCCACCTAAGGGACATGCTATCTTATCTGCTTCCTCTTCGGACCGCTGGCTCCACTGCCCGCCTTCCGCAAGGCTCTGCGAGACATACGAGGATAAAGGCAGCGATTATGCTGCGGAAGGCACTGATGCTCATGAGCTTTGTGAGTACAAGCTAAAGAGGGCCCTGGGGATGGATGCCAGTGATCCGACGGAGAATCTCACCTGGTACAACGAGGAAATGGAGGACTGTGCCAATGGCTATGCCGCCTACATCCTTGAAATGGTAGAGGCCGCCAAGGAAAGCTGCGCTGATCCGAAGGTTCTGATTGAACAGCGTGTAGATTTCTCTCACTGGGTAGAACAGGGCTTCGGAACCGCCGACTGCATCATCATTGCAGATGGCACCTTGAGAATATGCGATTACAAGCACGGTCTTGGAGTCCTCGTGGATGCGACTGACAATCCTCAAATGAAGTGCTACGCGCTCGGTGCCCTGGAGCTCTTTGATGACATCTACGATATTGATAATGTCAGCATGACCATTTACCAGCCTAGACGTCAGAATATTTCCACCTTTGAGATTTCCAAGGATGCGCTGTACAGGTGGGCGGATGAAGTGCTGAAGCCGACCGCAGATCTTGCCTTGCAGGAGATGGAAACTTCCTCTGTGGCGAATGGTGTGGTTTCTGCAAGGCCAAGCACGAAATGCCGTGCCAGAGCCGAGGCCAATCTCACACTGGCTCAGTACGATTTCTTCCACCCTTTTTTAGAGGATTCGGAGATTGAATACATCCTCTCCCGCGCAGATGAATTAGTCGCCTGGGCATCCGACATCAAGGAATATGCTCTGCAGCAGGCCATCAGCGGTAAGGAATGGGCTGGCTGGAAGCTGGTCGAAGGTAGATCCAACCGCAAGTATTCCAATGAGGAGGCAGTCATCCAGGCAGTTACAGATGCCGGGTTTGATTCATATGAAAAGAAGCTCCTTGGTATCACTGCCATGCAGAAGCGTCTTGGCAAATCCAGATTCGATGAGCTGCTTACCGCCTATATTGAAAAGCCGCAAGGTAAACCAACGCTCGTGCCGGAGAGCGATAAACGTCCGGCAATGAACAATGCAAAAACTGATTTTATGGAGGAAAATTAAATGAACAAGAATGTAAAAATCAACAATCCTATGAAGGTAATCACTGGTCCTGACACTCGTTGGTCTTATGCCAACGTCTGGGAGCCGAAATCCATCAATGGAGGTACCCCGAAGTACAGCGTATCTCTGATTATTCCGAAGTCTGATACCAAGACCATCGCCAAGATTGAAGCTGCCATTGAGGCCGCTTACAAGGAGGGCGAGGCCAAGCTCAAAGGCAATGGCAAGTCTGTACCTGCCCTCTCTGTCATCAAGACTCCGCTTCGTGATGGCGACATGGAGCGTCCGGACGATCCGGCCTACGCCAATGCTTATTTCGTAAATGCCAATGCAACCTCTGCTCCTGGCATCGTGGATGCAGATCGCAATCCGATTCTTACTCGCTCCGAGGTTTACTCCGGTGTGTATGGTCGCGCCAGCATCAGCTTCTATGCATTCAACAGCTCCGGTAACAAGGGGATCGCCTGTGGACTTAACAATCTGCAGAAGATTCGTGACGGTGAGCCTCTTGGTGGTAAGGCAAGTGCTGAGTCTGATTTCGCATCTGATGAAGATGGTACAGGTAAATCACAATCACTTCCTCGGCTACACCAAGGATGCAGATGGGAATCTCATCATCGATCCAGAGCAAGCGGAGGTGGTAAAGCGCATCTACCGTGAATACCTTGAGGGCTACTCGATGGACCGGATTGCAAAAGGTCTGGAAGCAGACGGCATCCTCACCGGCGCTGGCAAAACAAAATGGTGGACCAGCACCATCAACAAGATTCTTCGAAATGAAAAATACATCGGTGATGCCCTTCTTCAGAAGACCTACACCACAGACTTTCTGAATAAAACCAGAGTGAAGAACAATGGCATTGTTCCGCAATACTATGTGGAAGGCAACCACGAAGCAATTATTCCGAAGGACATCTTCTTGCGGGTGCAGGAAGAGCTGGTACGCAGGCGAATAGTCAAGACCAGTACCAATGGCAAAAAGCGCACCTACAGCTGCAACCACTGCTTTGCACAGATTGTCATTTGCGGCGAATGCGGTGAAATGTTCCGTAGAATCCACTGGAACAATCGCGGTTGCAAATCCATCGTTTGGCGCTGCATCAGTAGACTGGAGCCAACCGGGCAGGAATGCCACGCAAGAACCGTCAATGAGACGATATTAGAGAATGTGGTAGTTCAGGCCATCAACACGCTCCTTGGCGATAAGTCCACCTACTAGGCACAGCTCCAGCAGAACATCGCAAAGGTGATCCGAAGCGCTCAGCAAAATACCGCCGATGAGATCTTCAAGCTCCGGGAGCAGCGCGAGAAATGCACGGTTGACACTGCCGCCAGGGACACACAGATTGCACGCATCAACGAGTTGCAGGATTTTATAAAGCAGCAGCACGCACACCTTGAAGCCTTCGACGAAGCCTTGGTAAAGCGCTGGCTTGAGCGCATCATTATCTGGGATGACCACTTCACAGTGGAACTCAAGTCCGGACTGAAAATTGAGATTGAAGCATAATAATCTAAAAAGTAACAAAGCTCCTCGTCACTATGATATCCAGTGATGGGGAGCTTACTATTACACTATCTTTTCCATGTTTTCTTCCATAAATTCCAAAAAGGCGGTGGCACTATTTAATAAATTAGAAAATGTTTCTGCATAATTTTCATTCTTCACATCAAGGGCTTTTGTTATTTTCTGATATCCTTTCCCTTTACGGTGTCCTGTTCCACTGGAACGTAATTCCTGCAAATTTCTTAAGAATTTTATATGCTCATCATAATTCTCTATATCTTTTTCAATTAACCAAGCCTCTAATTTAGATATACTCCCCACCAACTTTTCATAACTTCCAGTCAGTTGACTGGTAATTTTCTTCTCATTCAAAGAATCAATTAATATTTTCACTAAAGAGAGAACAAGCATATCCATCTCTGCAATTGAATTATTAACTGGTACTCGCAGGGTTTCAAAGTTATATGTATCTTGCTCTGTTAATGGCAAAAATAATGGCCAACCAAGTCTATCTTCATAAGCTTGGTTTACTCTCCTATATGTTCTTTTAAATACAAAATCCGGAGACTCGGAATCAGATGCAATGCACATAAAATCTCTTTTTACTTTTGTCGGGCTCAATTTACCACCAACTGCTTTATTAAAACCTCTCCAGTAATGCTGCTCTGATTCACTTGGTAAATCTCTTCCTAAATCTCCCAAATATGCTGATACATACTCAGAATTACTATTATCAATATATAACGACCACAGTACGCCACATCGTATAATACCATCTTCAACTTTATAAATCTCTGGTTTAGAATAATACTTATTTAAAACTGCTGCATCAAAATAGACTGGTGTTAAATAATGAGGTGCAGTTGGATTTGCGCCAAAATAATTACTTAAACAGCTTGGATTACATGTATGACGTATTTCTTTTCCATTTTCATCTATTCCAATAATGAAATCGACATAGTTCTTTTCCTCGTTGTATGGCCATATGTTGCTATCACATAAACTGCAAGCCCAAATAACGTTTTTAGCAAAAATATATGAATAATTCTCTCTTTTGGTCCCCGTAGATGTATTTCCAATGTTCAATGTATAAAATATAGAATTTTCATCATTTCTATACGCTAATCCATCCTCCTCAACCTTTTCTGATGCATCAAGAGCAACACATCTACTGTCAATATGAACAATCAATGCCTTTTCCTTTACTGCTAAATATGTCTTTAAATATCTTTTATGTATAGTAATGTATCCATTGTCATTCATTTTAACAACAGTAATTCCCTCTCCATCTGAAACATCAACATATTCATTTTTTGTGAATTAAAATATAGATTAAACAACAGCCTAAATTCTTCTGCAACTTCAACCGAATCTGTTGCTACACCATTAAAATTTCTTTTAATGATAAGAGGTTCAAAATCATCATCATTTCCCCATCGATGATACACCTTTTCATCATTTTCCCATGAACCATATACTGTTATTCCGGGCTCCATTGTATTTGCATTATACGTATCATTTTGCATATCTGATTCAACAGCATCAATTGGAAGTAAAAACTTTGAAGATACACATCGTATTTTTTATCAACTCTATTTCCAAAAACCGGAACCATAATTTCAGCATCTAATCCATTTTCTATCCACTCACGTATATCCACTTGATACAAATAATTTCTATCCATAAACACCATTCCTCCTCACATCTATTCCACTGCCTGCAATCCGCAAAAAATGGTCGAGTTGCCAGATTGGTTGTCATCCTTTTTCGTTTTCCAAAAATCATCCCAAAATACCTGACATCTAATCCACTGTCTCAAATCGTGACATCTAATCCGAGGTTACAACCTGACACACATTTTGCAGTAGCTATGTTTCCATATAAGAAAACCGGGCTTTATTTATCTTTCCTTGACATCAAGACTACTGTCTCAACGATACTTTCGTTGTCCCAACAAAGTTCCTGTACTTTCCCTGTCTCCAAAATACACCGGAAAACGGAACTTTATGTGCTTCAGGAATCTGCCATCTGGCTGCTCCTTCTCGTAAATGTCCACCTGTTCCACAAAGCTGTTAAGAAATTCTTTCTTCTCCAGGTCGGTGAACTTATCATATAGTTTATCAAAATATAAAAGAAATTGATAGACGTTTTCTTCTGATATTTTCTGTTGCCGGATATTCAGCAGGCGATTCTTAACTTCTTCTATACTGTTCTCCACGCCTTCAATTTCATCATATAGACGATATAAGCGTGTCTCCATATCCTGATATTTCTTTTCATAAAATTTATCCATGATATCCAGACTATCCATCTGCTGTCCAAGTCTTGCTTTTGCTCCGGTCAACTGCTTGTGCTGCTTTTCCCAAATCCTTCAACTCTTTTTTCTATTTTCCCTCTGTATCTATTCTTGAACCGATTTTTATTCAGAATTGCTTCTTCAAATTTTAGGATTTTTCACCAGTTTCCGAATAACTTCTTCCACTGCATTGTTAATCTTCTCCTCGCTCCATTGTTTACGAT
>ENA-OQBL01000407-OQBL01000407.1-human-gut-metagenome-genome-assembly--contig:-NODE-407-length-23023-cov-2.517470_pt1 | contig 23023 bp, 27 predicted proteins | sample MGYA00242747_ERZ504553 | MGnify/ENA primary metagenome ERZ504553 (study PRJEB26092, sample SAMD00036240) | human gut metagenome | host: Homo sapiens | study: EMG produced TPA metagenomics assembly of...
AAAGATCACTGTTATCGAGGCGCATACTGACTATGATCCAGACAAAGTGTTTGACCTGGTCAAGAAAGCCGTTGGAAATAATTATTCACAGATTCCGGACAGTGTCACTACAGATGGACATACCATCATAAACCCGTTTTTGGAGCTGCCAGTGCATCTACGACAGCCATGTATGCACGAAGCACTGCAAGACCACTTATGTCCTGCAGTGCAAGGAACCGCATCATTAAGGCAGTTGAACGGAAAGATTGGACATTACGATGCTGGCAATGAGATCTGTTATGATGCATGTCATAATGATGAGCTGCATAAAAAGGGTGCAGAGCAGGCAAATGCAGGAAACCGGGAACGTCCAAGCCGCTGAAATTTTGGAGATTTCGTCCTGCTTGATAACTATTTTTTATATTTACTTCCCAAACAGTGGCGATTTTTTATGAGTCAGATGATTATGGAATCGCCCAGACCGAACAGCGGAAGGGAAAAGGATATACGAATAATTATGACTGCACGGAGTGGACCAGGGAGAAATGGATTAAATTCCCATTTTCTGTTTTGTATAATCGGAACGGAACCTTTGAGGAGCACCCTGCGGGTCAATGGTTCCAGCTGGAAATTACGGACAAGGTGACGAACCGCAACGTTAAAAACAACTGTTACGATCTGACCAGCTTGTCGGAGCGTGATGATGGATTTACGTATCAGTTCTACGCCCAGCTTGACAACCATGAGATGAGTGGGGCTACCATTGAGTATGCCGTGGAAGCAATCAACAACCAGCCTTCCCCGAGCGGCAGTGAAAACCCATACGACCGCGACGGAGCGTTATCACTTGACTGCTCCCAGGACAACTCAAGCATTACAAATGCAGGACGTGCAATTGACCTGACGGCAAAACATTCAGCATATAAACAAACATTTGTCGATTTAATATCACGCATAGGAAACCTCATGGTGCAAGACAGTACCGACCTTCGCTTTAGCAATTTGTTCAAACGTAAGACAAATGATGATAAATGGTATATAGATGGTGTTGTTCATGCGGTAGATAAGAGTATACAGAACGCATACCTGTCATGGCACAAAAATAATGGGGATACCGCAACGGATATCCGAGGCGAAAAGGTATCCGCATATAACCAGTGGTACAATACATGGCATACCGCAAAGTGGTCTGATGTAGGTGAGGACTCCGGCAGGTGCGTATCAACCCCGCTTGAGTCAGCAAAGAATAACATCGCAGCACTGCGGGGAAAGAGTGAGCAGCTTCAGCTGGGATACAACCTCTTATGGGATATCCAGGTATTAAGCCGGGATTTCGCGGATGGCAACGTCCAGATCGAGCCGAAATATTACATCCTCGATACTAAGAAGGATAAGCTCATGGCAGTTGATGTGTGGGGCAGCCGGAATGAAGATGTAACGCTTGTCAATGAGTTTGGTCTCATGGATAAGTACGGAACAGATTATTTTGACAAACAAAAGGACAAAATTTATGACCATGCCATGTTACTGAACTGGGATGATGAGAAGGCACGCCGAAACTACAGCGATGAAGAGAAGGCTGCGACCGAAACGGCATCGAAAGTGCTCGGCCGTACAATACTCGACGCAAATGGAATGCCGATGACCCAAAAAAATTCCATTAACCGGTATGGAAGAAGGGGTTGTTGCACCGCTGTCCATCCCGATGGGAGATGGCTACCGCGAGGGTAACGTGCAGTTCCTGTACCTGAATGGACGTACCCGTACTTTTATTGGAAACAGTAAAGTTACAGCACTCCATAAAGATATTAATGGTGATGATGACCAGGAGCTCTTCAAGGAATTTGATGCTATTGGAAATGACCTTGGATCTAATGGGGTTTCAGAGGATGAGTACAGTTTCTGTGCATCCCGCTGGCACGTAACACTCGGGCTGCCGTCTTCTGCAAAATTTACGGATGTGACCGTGGATAAAGATGGTAAAGAGCAGCATATCAATCCTTACGATATGATTACCGACGAGGATACCGGGGATAAGATTTATGCGTACCAGAAATATGACCCAGATTACCTCAAAGAGCATGGGGATGAGAACCGGTACATGATTCTTGAAACAGCACGTATCACAGCATACGGAGCGGTCTACAACCTGAGATATTCACAGCTTATGGACAATGGATCGATTACTGCAGCCAACGGGAAAACGTATAATTTCGTCGACAGTGCGACATATCCAGGTAAGGCAAACTCGATACCGACATTGCTTGCGGTATATGGCATCACTAACTCAGGTAGGGACTATGAGACACTACAAACACATTAGCGATTTCTGATAATAGATGTTAATATAAGCTATTATAGTACAAGAAGAAAACCACTCAAGGATTTTCCAAGAGTGGTTTTTCTTTTTTTAATTTTTTAAAGTTTCAAATTTGAAGTCTTTCATATCTGCCAGTGCATCGGTTTCATCAAAGCAGGCTTCGTATTCCTCATTGGTCAGATAGGTATTGTGCTGCGTCCTGTAATATTCCGGACGCGCAAAGAAGTCATCGAGCATTGCATTAATCTGATCTTTCTTGAAAATATGCGATGCGGATAAGGGGAATATCAAGAAATTCCGCAAAGGAAATTTTTTGCCTGGTCCGTGGTATGCCGGTACAAAAATTTTTCCAGCGTTTTGAAAAAGAACTGTATAAAACGAAAATGTTGTTCTCCATCATATTCGATCAAGCCCGCAAGTTTCTTTTTGTTCTTGTCAGAAAAAATGTAAAAGTCGAAGCGAATGCGGGAAATGTGATACTGGTCGATCATCTTACCAAAACCTGTTTTATCCTTTAATGCAGCAATGGAATCAACGAATTCCTTCATAAAGCTGTGATAATTTTTCATAGAGTATTCAAGATATTCTGTAAAAATCTTTTTAATCGAAACGTCGTGTTCAAAAGTAATATTATGTGTTTCAAGGTAATCTTGAATTGCCTTTTCTCCCAGGTAAGTAGTTTTCGCACATTTTGGACAACGTCTACCACGAAGAAAATCGTTCGATTTCATCAAAAAAATATTTCCACAAGTATTATGACGAAACTGAATTTTTGTATGAGCATTTTCATAAGGCTCTATAACAGAATACTCATTTCCAACAAGATCCAGAACTTCTTTTTTGAACTGTTCAGTAGTTTTTTGGGGTGTTCCAAAACATTCCGGACAACGTCTACCATAAAGAAAATCGTTCGGTTTCATCAAAAAAGTATTGCCGCAGGAATTATGGCGTAACTGAATTTTTGTCTTATTGTTTTGGTAAGTCCCTTCAACAGCGTACTCATTTCCAACAAGATTCCGCACTTCTGCTTTGAACCGATCGTCTGTTTTTCTCATTTTTCCCAGAACAAAAAGGGACAGTGATGACCACGAAGAAAATCGTTCGGTGTCATCAAAAAATTATTCCCACAGTCGCTATGATGAAACTGAATTTTTGTATGAGAACCTTCATAAGATCCTTCAATAGAGTACTCATTTCCAACAAGATTCCGAACTTCAACCTTGAATTGTTCGTCTGTCTTTTTTCTCATCTTTTATTCTCCTTTCAATTCGAAATTTGTTTTACGAATGTAATATGAAATGAGAAAAATAAAATAGCTTTTCAGAAAGAGATGAGAGAAACCATTGCGGTTTCCGAAATAGTTAAAAGCCTCTTTCTCTGATCTGAAGCATCCGAAGTTATGGTAACATTTGAATACTTCACCTGTAATTTCCATTTTTTTTTAGCGATATAGGCTATTGGATGTTGAGGGATTAGTTCTCTGGTAGCACATTTTTCTACCTGTTTTGTATTTCGGTTCGCGTAGTAAAAGGATTCTCCTTTTTTAAATAAATCTAACATGGCTTAATGTTTCTTTTTTTAATATTTCATCTCTTCACTTTACATATTGCGCCTTTTGTACTTTTGTCAAAGAGAATAAGGGGAAAAGTTTGAAAAATGTGGGAGAGAGAGTAATTTGTAAAAGAATGACATAGACGGCGCGGGCGTACGATGGTACCCTGTAAGTAAAGATAGGAAACAACTTAACTTTAAAAAGCAATTGTTATACATTTCATTGTAAAATGAACACTTTTGTGGTAAAATATAATTAAACAATTAGGGAAGGAGCTGATTATTATGGCACAGGCAACAATTTCGGCAAGAGTTGACAGCACTGATAAAATCGCATTTGATTCTTTTGCAATGATGTAGGCATCAGTTCTTCTGCTGCAATTAATATGTTTGTTAAAGCGGTTCTTCGTGAACACCGTATTCCTTTTCAATTAACAATGATCCATTCTATTCAGAAAGAAATATGGCCTTTTTACGGGAAGGAATTCAGGCACTTAATTCTGGAAAAGGCACTATTCACGATTTGATTGAGGATGATGAGTGATGAATAAAAACTGGTTTGATAAAGCCTGGGATGATTATCTTTATTGGCAGTCTCAGGATAAAAAAACACTTAAACGTGTCAATCAATTGATTAAAGATGCTGAACGCGATCCATTTAGCGGAATTGGTAAACCGGAACCATTAAAGGGTGATTTGTCTGGTTTTTGGAGTAGACGAATTGATGACACTAACAGACTGGTATATCGTGTTAACGGAAATTTACTAGAGATCTTATCTTGCAGAGGTCATTACGAGTAAGGATTATCGTGAACTAAACTACCTGCTGGAATAAAACAGTGGGTAGTTTTTTATATGTAATCACACCTAGAGAACGTTAACCGTGAAGGAGCGAAGGAATAGTGTTGCATATTCTATAAGAAAGAATGTGAGTGATATGGAAGGAGATTAAGAAACAATAAGTCGCACCCCGGAAAGGGGCGCGTGGGTTGAAATAACAAATTCTTGTGTGATTGTTCCTATTGGAGAATGATTTTTTTGTGATAATTCTGGGTGATATGCATCCTTCTTCCTATATTTCCGGTTTCATTTTTGATGATGTTGTGGGGAAACAGGTATTCTGCGATTCCGGTTGTACATTGCAACGCAATGGCTGCCTTTCCTTCATTTATTTGTTTGCAAGTACGACAATATCCCAGTATCTGGAAATATCTTTGACCATTTCTTTTGTGAAGTCGTTTTCTTTTATTTTTAAAATATCACAAATGGAATCTGCCGTAATGATGATTCTGCAATCCACATGAGATAGTTGCCATAATGTGAGCAGATTGCTATTGGAAGCTACCCACGCATTGTCATCGAACACAAAAGTTGCATTTCTATCATTTCCAAAATATCCGTAATCACACCCCAGAATCAATGCATGTAAAATTCAGAATCCGGTACAAATTGTCGTAGGCTCTTGTAATATAGTATTTCCCGTTTCTTTGGGGAATAAAATTGTAGGCACCATCTTTGTCCTCATACTCTTTTAATGATGGAAAACTTTTTTCGTAGTAACTCTTACTGACACAACCATTGCATATAAAGGTTGTCCCTTTCTTCTTTAAGGCTATGTTTAAAGCTGTATACGATTTTCCAGATCCACTTTTCCCCAATAATTTATCGTCTTGTTCTTTTTTAATTTTATCATAGTTCGTTCGCTACCTCCGTAAGTACTGTACCATCGGATAACCGATGTTTTTCACTATGTATATTGCGTCATTTGGGAAAACGTCAAAGGATTTTGTGGTATTTTTTTAATCTTTTGAGGCTAACAGGACAAAGGAACGACTATGGCTGTGTCTTTTTTTATCTCATATTAAAGGTGTAAACATTAAAGTTATCGAAAGGAGAAAAAGAGATTATGGGAAGAAAGAAAATAAAAATCATCGGGAAACCTCCTCCTGATTGAAACTTTTGTGTAGGTAAAGAAACAAGAGTTTATTTAGAAGAATGGAGATAATAAGAATGCAGAATATTACAGAAATTATCAATATTATAGAAAAATCATGGGGAGTGAATTCTATTAGTTGTCCTTTCGGTTCATGCACAGAGAAATTTGCGAACGAAAAGATGATAGAAATTGCTAATAAAAATAATTTTCCTGATGATATACTTAAATTGATTAAAGATAATCCGATTAAGTTTCATAAATATCAGAAATTTGACAATGGACGTGGTATAGGTAGATACTATGCAAATTTGGTAAGACATATGAAATGAGGATTTCAAAAGAAAGGTGAAATTATGAGTCAAAGCAATTATGAAAAATACGCAGTAATTAAACAGCAGGAATTATTACACAAGGAGAGAAATTTGCAGCAAGCTATTAGTTGTCTTAGAGACAGAAGAAAATTTGCTTCGTTGCAATCTATTGATAGTGCAATAGATTTTGTTGCTGATTTATATGATTTGTCTATTGATGAAATTAAAAGAGCAATGGATGGAGAAGAATATTGGTGTGTATAACTATTAAATAATTGTATGATTGGAGATAAGTATGGATAAGATAAATCAAATTAAAAAATGAAATCATTATATCAATGAAAATGATGGATACAACTATTAAAAATGTCAAAGAATCAGAAGAATATAAAATTGCGCAAGCATATAATCAAGGATTGAGGGATGCTATGGCTATTTTTGAAAGAGAAATGAAACGATGATTTCATCAAGAAAATAAACAGGATAAAGACATGGCTTCGGCTGTGTCTTTTTTTTATCTCATATTCCTTGTGTAAATAATAAAGCCATCGAAAGGAGAAAAGAGAAAATGAATGAAGATCTGAGAAAATTTGCGGAAAAATATAATTGGAAATTAGAAGTGTGGCATGGAGAGTACAAAGGAGTTTTATGTGGAGTACAAGAAATGAATCCAGGTGAACCGCCGCTTCCATTATATAGATTTCCTGGAGGCGTTTCATTGGAATAAGTAAGATGAAGCGACGATTTCATCAAAAACCAAAGGCATGGCTTCGGCTGTGTCTTTTTTTTGGTTTCATATTACTGGTGTAAACATCAAAGCCAACGAAAGGAGAAACAATTATGGCAAAATACAACATTACTTACAGCTGCGGTCACGAAGGAACGGTCCAGCTTTTTGGGAAATCAGAAGAACGCGAACGCAAAATCAAATACTACGAGGAATTCGGTCTCTGCACGGAGTGCTACAAAAAGCAGAAGCAGGAGGAGAACGCAAAACTTGGCTTTCTGATCGGCGGATCTGTAGCGGATACACTCTCGGAGAAAGGCGAAATCCAGATCTGTCTGTCCTTCGCCGGGGATACCCTTCCGCACAAGGAAGAGATCAAGGCACTGGGATACCGGTGGACAGCCGTGGATGCCAGCCAGATGGCCTATATGCACAAGCCGGACATGGGATGGGTTAAGGTTGTCCCATACGAGCATCTGGAAGAGGAAAAAGAAAAAGCTTTTGCAATCGGTGCAAAGGAAGCAGAGATTTCCGACCGGGAACTGGCAAACCAGAAGGAACGGTACCAGGAAATGCTTTCCGAGCAGCGTATATACAAAAGAAATCTTCGCAAAAAAGCACCGCGGGATACTTCGGAAAACCTGGAGAAACAGCAGATGTATGAGGAAAAATTAAGAAGCCTCTGCCCGGTGGAACCGGATGTCATCCGTGGGAAATACTGGAACGAAAAAGTTTACGGAAAAGCCGGACGGTATTCCATATATCCGGACAGCAAAAGATTTGAGATTTCCGATGAGGAAGCCACAGCGCTCAAGAAATATCTGTCTGACCGCGCGGAATACAGGAAAACGAAGAAGAAAATGGAGAAGAGGGATTTGTGGTCCCGGCATGGGCGTAAGAATGAAAGGGCTGTCTCAATCGAGGCAGTTCATTTTTTGCTGCATATTGAGGATATACAACAAAGCACGAAGCTGTGGAGGAAAACAAAAATCCCGGTGAAGTTTGAAATATTTTTCTGTAACCCTTTGACGATTTTCAAAAAGGCGCAATATATCAGATGAAGGGTATATTTCTGCCTTAATACAAGAGAGGAAAGGAAGGGAAAATCATTGGAAATAAAGGATATTATCAGGGGTAAACACTCAGAGAAGAAATTGCCGTGGAAACGAAACGGGAAAAAATGAGGGAAGCAAAAAATGAAAAAAAGAGGGGTACTGAGGAAGGCTCCCGTCAGTGGAAGACGATGGACCGGATCTTCAAGGCCGCGGTGGGGATTGCAGTAGTTGCCTGTGCCGCGGCCGCATGGATGATCGTGCCAGAGATCCATCCGATGGCAAGCACACTGATCGCACGGTCACTGACGGAACAGCAGTATAACAAATACATCAGCGGGAAGATGGATGTTTAAAGTGGATGCTTCTGTAAAAGCAGAGGATGGGACTTATGCAGGGATGGTAATTGAAAACCATATGGATAAGATCGTCTTAAGCGGTGGGAAGGCGTATATTACCGGGGGCGGTTGATATTAATTACGCAGGTCTTGCGGAGAATAAAGACAGATACCGGATTTACGGGGATGACAGTACCCAGACCATGTATCTGTATTTTAAGGACGAGGACGAAATACCTGTTACGGGAGTGACGGATAAAGACTATAGTAAGTGGTATAAGATGAAGCAGCCGGAAAAAGAGAGTGATGAAAAAGAATGTACCAGGGATCTTAAGGGAAAACACTAAAAGATATCGAGGACAAGTCGTTTAATAAAGAGAAGCTGTCCATCACGGGTACCATCACCGCAGACCGTCTGGCATACATCCTGGATTATTTTGAAGAATTTGATCCAAAAAACATGAATCTCTTACAGGGGACTGCAGGGGGGAAACCCAGTTTGACATCACTCTTCAGTATGCGAAGAAAGAAAACCGGAACATCTTAAAGAAGATTACCCTTCTTGCGGAGAATACCTGTGCGGGGGATAACGTGAAAATCGGAAATATTGAGATCACCATGGAATTAGATGAGACGGCGCACGGAAAAGAAATCTATATACCAAAGGGACTGGATTCCGGGGCAAGCGGCGAAGACTTTGTAATGCCGGAGCCTACACCGGTTGAGTCTGCCCAGCCGGAAGCATCCCTCCAGTCCTTCATGTCTTTAGGACTTGTACTGGATGGGGAAAGGATGAATGACATGACATCCGTAAGAAGCTATATTTCCGGAAACAACCGTTACAGCGGTGGAAAGTATCACAGACGGGAACCTGTATAAAAACTCTCTTATAACAGATGAAAATGCACAGGTGTATGTATATACGAATGAAGCGGATCTGGTAACCCAGCTGGAATTTGACAATACCTATGCAAAGAAGAATTCGCTGAATCTGCTGATCTGGGGGGCTATCGCTTGGATGCCAAAAAAGAGGAGCTGACAGGAAAATTTGGGGTACCGGAGAAAACTATTTCCACACAGGAGAGCGATGAGCTGCATTACTACATCGGGGATGACCATGCACAGGAAATTGTGCTCATGTTTTACAAGGGAGACCAGACAACGAACAGCGGTCTGCAGAAGATCACGATTTTCTGCAACCCGGGAAGCATTGTCGGGGTTGAAGGTGAAACGGAGACGGGAAACGGAACGGAGAAACAGTAAGAGGGAGAGACGGATTTCAACGCACTGGCAGCATTGATTTACCAGGTGAAAGCGTAGATCGAGTTCCAGAAGAAAAAATAATCATACAGGAGTTGTTCATGGTAATCCATACAATGTATAAGCGGAAAATTAAACATTACAACCATATCTTTGATGATACTGTCCGTTTGTACCGTTGAGCTGTGGATTACCTTATCTCTGTATGCATGGACCGCTGGACGGAGATTGTTGCCATACCGAAGGAACTGGAAAGGAAGACTTACGTGGAATCCATGATTCACAAGACAAAGGATAATCCAGTTGTTCCTTATGCCTTTGATGACCTCAATGCATCATATAACATTGGGGGCACGATATTTTATAAGAGAATTGTTAAAGACTGTTCCGGTGACGGAACAGCAGGGCATCCTGGCAAAAGTTCCAGGGTGTTCGAAGAGAAGTACCTGCACACTGTCTGATCTCATTAGTCTTAATGCAGTGCTGCGCGTTTAAACAGCGTGCAGTTACGGTGTTATCACTGTATTTTCAGTCAGCGAGTCCATGCCCCAGAAAAACAGGTATGGAAGCACGCGACCTCGGTCGTGTGAGACTTCACATAGCAAGGAGGATTTATGATAAGTGGATTACAATTAAAGAAAACTTCTGTCTCATTACAGGAAGTTCAGGATCTAAAGGATAAAGTTGAGGCAGTGAAATTACCAAGAGATAGAAGCGTACTACTGCTAATACCAGCATGTTTGCTTGCAATAGTGTATGCAATGTGTTGGCTAGTTTTTTACGATAAGTTTTTTATAAAATGGCTGACGAATAATTTTACCTTTTGGACTACCTTTTGGTCTGGTGGTCTGGTCTTCATAGGGATGATAAGCATGAGCGTGGCTTTAGTCCTTGGCTTTAGATTTATCTGGTTTGGGCCTGTTATGTCAAAAGTAAATCGCCTATATCTTCACAATAAGAAGCTAAAAGAGGAACTTTTGCATAGAGTGTCAGCACTGCAGGATTTAGTTGCTTTGCAGGAGAACTTATTACTTGCGCTAGGCAATGTGAAGAATCAGCATGCTTATTTATCTACTGATTATATTTATTTTACAGAGAAAGTAGATTCAGTGTATGTTATCACTGAAGAGTTTGATCTTCCGGAAGGCATTGTGACTGCAGATGATCCAGGAGTACTAAATATTAGCATTGCCGATGATGAATATCATGCCATACAAGAAGACTTTAAAGCGTTGAACCAATAAAGGAAAAAGATGAAAGATATTATATATTTTAAATATGAGACTTGTGGAAAGTTATGAGAAAAAGCCCTGTTGAGCTGAATTTTATAAAAGTTAAGGGACACACAGGAGTTGATGGTAACGAGGAAGCAGACAGGCTTGCAAAAAATGGCAGTTGGGGTGACATTCTGACATTGGAAAGGATAGAGAAAATTTATGGATAAGAAATTTAGCAAAGAATATAGAAGAAAAATCATGGATTATTGCAATATATGACTCGGACGATCAAGGTAGCTGGATGGGTAAAATCGAAGCAACTAAAAAGGAAGTTAAGGAGATACTTGCAGCAATAGTTCAGAGTTTTAGAGATAGAAATCTTGATTTTTATGAAGGTGGAACTGAGACTGCTGAAAATGTACGAGAAAATTGGCAACCTTTAGAATTTTGGACACCTTTAGAAAATTGGCCACCTTTTGTAAACCAAGATTCTTTGTATGCATACGCGAATTTTTACACTTCTTGCATCAATATAACCGCAGTCTCTCTGGAAAATATTCCGGAAATTAAGTGAAAATAACCCGACATACACCAAATTGTCTTGCGTCTTGCAAAAACGGAAATATATGCTTTAATCGCTTAAAAGGAGGCAATCATGAGAAGAAACAAAGATTTCTTAAGAAACATCAAAAAATTAACAGCATTGGTTTTGGCTGCCGCAGCCATAGTAACAGCATACAACATTCCAATAGATAAGACAAGGACGATAACCGGATTTATGCAGGACCCGAAGAAAAACTACAACGCAAAGAACCAAGTCAAGGTTGGAACAGTTAAGATTACGGCTTTTAAGAACCGGCTGACTACAGAAGCAGAATTGGACAAATTCAGAAAGAATATGGGGGAAAAAAGATTTCCGTGAAACAAAACTTGGGGATATTGAAGACGAAGCGTTTTTTATGCTGAAGAATACTTACCGCGTGATGATATACATATACAAATGTATTATCTAAAGCATGTAAAAACATACAAAAAAGATAAAATGCAGTTTCATGCAGCCCCATGCAATTCCTTTACCCAAATGGTTGATACCCGCTGGAATAAGGTGTCAAAAGCTTCTGGATATGAAATCCGGATCAAACAGAGCTACAATGGCAACTGGACGGACTGGACGTATCGAAGAACGACCGCAAATCGTGTCAAGATATATGGACTTGATGGAGCAAGAGAATTAACACGAATGTATAATTTTTTTCAAGTCCAATCATGATCAGAAATATAAATATGTAGACGATGGAATAAGTGTTGCTTTGTCAACAGGCTGTACCTATAAAATTCAGGTACGTGCCTACCGAACCATAAATGGGAAATACTACTATGGCAAATTGGTCAGATATTAAGACAGCAGGAAAGATTAAGCGTACACCATACATAACGATTAAAAGAACTGGAAATGTTGTATCTGCGGAATACTCCATGAATATCAATTGTGGGCAATTTAATTACGATTATCGGATTTTTGAATCGAAAGAAATCACCAATCCATTTGCAACAAAGCCAACCGGCTTTGAGGTACAAACTGCAGATGATGAAGATTTCAAAGTAAATGCTACGACAGTCAAGCAGCCAACGACAAAAACCTCCATCACTATAAATGATCTTCCATTTGGAAAGTTCGTCAGAGTAAGAACATACAACGATTCCGGATCAAGTAAGATTGTTGGATGGTGGAGCGAAGCGACCAAAATCAAATAAGATCCAAAAGAAAGGCACCCGAAAGGATGTCTTTTTCTTTGCAAAAATGTATATATATGCTATAATCGCTTGACACTCCAGAGAGACTTGAAAGACTTTATTACCGCGCCATGGACAGGAGCAGACGCGCTACTAATCCACAGAACTATAATGATAATGGTACTATTAAAAAGGGTAAAAAGACTTGGAATTATTCCAATCACTATAAAAAACTGAAGGCAAAACATGCAGAACTCTGCCGCATAAATGCCACTAACAGGCGTCTTGCCATAAATGAGGATGTAAACCACCTGCGAAGTATTGGAGATGTTTTATAACAGAGCCTAAAAAATGCCGCCAAGCTTATGAAACGTGCCAGCAAGACCACGGTCAACGACAAAGGCAAAAATTAACAAAAAAGAAGCGTTTCGGCAGGTCAATAAAGAACAGATGCCCGGACGGATTTCAGGCTGCCGTGGAAAACAGATTCAAGACATCCGGCGGCACTTACATAGAAGTACCAAATAATTACAGGGCAAGCCAGTATGATCACACGGCAGATGATTACATAAAAAAGAAACTGTCCGACAGGATGTATAAACTTACAGACGGGACACTGGTACAAAGGGACATGCTATTTCTATCAAAGATTCCCGGCGTCGACATTTTTTGAAAAAATTGTAATTCCATCAAAGAAAATGAGGATGAAGGTGTCTGTTGGGGCCGCAGGTGTTATATTGCATTTGATTTTGCTGTTGCTTTCATGCGAACAAGCTATACAGGAAATATCTCTCTAGCCGTACTAAATCTTATATATATGATATTGTACGGCGGATGTATGAAGATAATGGTTTTGAAACCCACAATGTCAACCTTTTACAATGAACTCACTCAGATAAAAGATAGCTCTGAAATAAATAACTTGTGCGAGTACATCAAGTTGTTTTGTAAACCCAATAACACGCCAGAAGGAAAGAAAATAAACTTATTGTTTATGATCTGCATGAATTTCCCGGAGTGTATATGGGTGCTGCGTATGTTTTTTTGCCTGTTGGATATATATAAACATATGAAAGAAAATTACAAAAATGGAATCAAAACATATGTTTATATAGATAGCATATATCAACTTTTTTCATTTGATGACTCTGCAGATATTCTTTCTCATATGTGGATTGCAGCAAGAATATATAATGCTTCTTTTTTACGGAATATGTGATGACATTAGTATATTTAAAAACATCGTGTGGTAAGCAAAATTCTCATGTGTACGCAAAATATCCGCATTTTTCATTTGAATTCATATGACTGCAATTTACTAAAGAAGGTATTTGGTTTTTCTGATGAGGAATCTTTACTTATTTTAAAACTGCATCCTGGTAATGGATTGTTTGTGCGTGATAATAATATTTACCCGTTTAAAATTATGGGAAATGTTAATCAGAAAATTCAGTAAAAGAATAAGAAAAAACAGGAGAACTGACAGAATATTTCCCTCTGGATTAGATTAAGAGACACGGTTTAATGCCATGTCTCTTTTTTTTTCACCCATTTTTGCACTGTTTCTTTCTTTACATTTTAATTCTGCATTATTTCATGCAAAAACCGCCAAAAATATCCTTGCAAAACCGCCATTGCATATTGAGTGTAAGGAGGAATGAAGGAGATCGGTGAATGCAGCCCACCTTTTTCTTAGTTCAGTACTTAAATCCAAATCCAATGACAAATGAGAGGTGAAAAGAATGGGAACTAAAAGAATTTGTATAGACGTTCCAAGTGAACTTGCGATGGCGGACGAAATCCGCATCCGATTAAAATGCGAACAGACTGACAGTATCCGTAAAGATGACCATGATACGGAAATGCTTAAAAGATATATGGGGAAGAAACAGGAGGGGGGAAGTTTCCGTTGAAACTCAAAGAATGCATTAAGGTATTTCTGAACAAATGGTTTGGAAAAGGCCCAGATGGGAAAACGAACCCGCACCAGCTTACCCTTCTTACAGCAGTCATCGGCTTTCCGGTCGCGGTGCTTTTGCATCTGCAGATGGGGTATGAGATGGGGACGAACCCGAGAGTGCCGCCGCTTCAGAACCTGATGAGTGCGCTGGCACACCTGCCAGAAGTGAAAAGACTGGTGCAGAAAAGCAGCTATTATACGTGGGATTATAACTTTTCCTATTCCTGGCTGACTTTTTTTCATTTACATCGGTATTGTATTTGCCATGTATATCAATAATGAACGTTTTAAGCGTCTTGAAAAAAATTCAAAAGGTGATGAAAAATGGAATGACTGGAAATGGCATAACTTGAACCGTGTTTACCCAAAAGACAAACCGGAAATTTCAGAACCGGAGGAAAATTCCAACAAAATTGGAAATGCCATCCTTGGTCAGAAGACGAGATTGAACATGGAGGATGTCTGGGGAATGAACCTCAACATGCTGATACAGGGATCTCCTGGATCTGGTAAAACGCGTTATGTGTTAAAACCGAACCTGCTTCAGTTTAACAGTTCCTATGTTATTACTGATCCATCAGGAGAGTTGATCCGGGCGTCCGGAAAGGCATTGATGGAACATGGGTACCGTATCAAGGTGTTCAATCTGGATGATATGTCATTTTCCTGCCAATACAACCCGTTCCGGTATATCAAAAGCGATGATGATGTGTTAACACTGGTTGAATGTTTGATGAAGAATACGGATGACTCGAAATCAAGCAAAGGAGACCAGTTTTTTACAAAAGCCGAACAGTGTTTATTTTTATCCATTTTTTATTACATTGTGCATGTATATAAAGATCAGCCAGAGAAACAGAACTTAAATGAAGTCATGAGAATGCTTTTGATGGCAAAAGTATCGGAGCAGAAAGAAGATATGGAATCAGATCTGGATAAGTTGTTCAACAAGCTGGACAGAAACCATATTGCTGTGAAGAATTACACGATTTTTAAACAGGGTACTGGAAAGACATTAAAATCCATCCTTATTTCTGCAGGTGTACGTATGGCTCCGTTTAACATTCCTGGTGTAATCAACCTTGTTGCGGATGATACGGTACATCTGGAAGAAGTCGGGGACAGGAAACAGGCGTTGTTCATCATCACACCGTCTGAAAAGCCAACCTATAACTTCCTTGCTGCGATGATGTACACCCAGTTGTTTCAGGCACTTTATAACAGAAGTGCAGAGAATAAAGACCGCTGGATGATTAAAAAAGGACCAAATACAACATTACGCAGTCCTATTTTTAAGACAACTGAACAAAAAAAGAAATACAAAGAAGATCTGGAAAGGGAAAGAGAAAAATATCTGGAGGCAGAAGATGCAGACGACGATCCAGAAGCACCTGAGTTCCAGAAAGAAAATGAAAACGGTATCCGTCTTCTGCCAAAATACAGGATCAAGGATAAGAGTACAGGAGAAATTCTTCAGGAATTCCAGAGTCCGCAGGAAAAGGCATTGTTTATGGACTGTATTAAAAACGGGGAAATTGTGTTTTCGCAGAATGAACGCCTTCCTTGTAACGTCCGCTGTATGTTAGATGAGTTTGCGAACACGGGAGAGATCCCGAACTTCCAGAGTATCCTTAATACATGCCGGAAATACGATATCAGCTGTATGGTAATCATCCAGTCGCTCGGTCAGTTAAAGCAGATGTATGATAAGGATTATTCATCGATCATCGATGGATGCAGTACCCAGATGTACCTCGCAATCCAGGATGCAGACGATCTGAAGCGTGTATCCGAATTGCTTGGAAACAAGACTGTAGACGTAAAGAATACTTCCAGAAGTTTTGGCTCAAAAGGAAGCGATTCCCAGTCAATCAATACGGATTCCACGGCTCTTATGACAGCATCACAGATCCGCCGTATGGATCCAAAGAAATGTCTGATCTTTATATCCGGAGAAGCGCCATTCCTGGATGATAAATTTGCCCTAGAAAAGCACGTAAACTATCCACAGCTTGCAGACAGTAACCCGGAAAACAAATTCAATTTCCGCGAATACTTCTACATTGTCCCGAAAAAGACAGAAGAAGAGGAGAAAAAGCTCCAGCAGACATTCCGTGCAAGCAAAGCCGGACAGGAGAAATTTAAGGGGCGTAAAAAGATGAAAGCTGTCACCATGAAAAATGCGGCCGAACTTGCGCAGAAAAATGCATATGAACCGCAGGAAAAGGGCAAGGAATTGGATACAGAGGAACGGGTAGAGTCTATACAGGGATTGATTGATAATTCCGCAGGTAATGGACGTGTTAAAGATCAGTTGGAAAAAGATGTGAAAAATGGAAACATCAAAAAGATGGCAACGGGATTATTCATGTTGATCACCCGAATAAGGAAGAGCAGTTTGCTGATGATGATGAAAATGCCGTTGCTGATGCTGATAATGGAGATATAATGTCTTATATGATGAATTAAGATTGCTGTTTCTCTGGAGAGGTGGAGTTATTCTGCCTCTCTTTTTTTCCCTTCAAAAATCCTATTCCATATTTATGGTAGAGAGAATTTTTTTTACAACCTGTTTTTCTCATTTTGTATGGTCGAGCATCCATTCAGGTTAATTGCCGCTAATGTTTACTGTCTAATCATTTGCAGATATAATAGGTGACTATACCTGCCACGACAGAAACAAAGAATGAAACGATAGAATCCACAAAATACACCTCCCTTTTGTTGCCAGAATGGGAGCGAAAACAAAAGGAGTATAGCATAAATAGATAAATTTGTCGAAACGTGGTAATATAAAATATCAAGCAATAGGGAGTACATTAATGGAATTATACATTGGCGGCACTGCTCAGGGAAAAAAAGCATATGTAACACAGGTGCGGGGCATCGAGGAAGCACGGATCTGGGACAATTTTGAAGAATGGTTTCGAAAGAAATTGCAGGAAAGTGCCCCGAAGTCTCTATCCCCGGAAGCAGAAAGTGTGGCTTATCTGGAAAAACATCCGGATACAGTAATTATCTGCGATGAAGTAGGCAATGGAATTGTGCCGCTGGATTCGTTCGAGCGGGAATATCGTGAGCGGCTGGGACGGCTGCTTTGTGAAATTGCAGCAAAAGCAGAAAGGGTGGAACGGATTGTATGTGGAATTGGACAGAGAATCAAATAGAACTGTATCTGATCCGGCATGGAATGACGCTGGGAAATGTAGAACACCGGTATATTGGCAGACAGACGGATGAACCGCTTTCGGAGGACGGCAGACAGCAGCTGGAGAAAAGAAAAGACCAATGGGCACAGGTATGCAGGACATGGGATATGCCATATGTATTTGTAAGTCCCATGCTTCGCTGCCGGCAGACCGCAGAAATTTTATTTCCGCAAATTCCACAGATCGAAATTGATCCATGGCGTGAAATGGATTTTGGAGAATTTGAAGGAAAGAATTATGCACAGCTGAATGGAGATCCGCGCTATCAGGCATGGATTGACAGTGGTGGAACGCTGGCATTTCCGGGAGGTGAGAGCAGGGAGGCTTTTATCGCAAGATGTGTGGATGGGATGGAGCTGGTTATGGAACAGATCCGGCAGCAGCTGGCATACAGAGCGTGTCCAAAGTGCCGGGAAACGGAAGACAACGGTATGATACAGGAGCCGCCTCCGGTGGCGGCTGTGGTTCACGGGGGTACGATCATGGCGCTGCTTTCGCACTACTGTGGCGGTGATTATTTTTCGTATCAGGTAAAAAATGCAGAGGGCTATCATCTGCGCCTGTCCATACAAGAGAATAAAATGGAGTTAAAAGAAAAAGTATGAGTTATCATTTCTTTGCGATGTTTCTTGGGTTTGTGCTGGATCTGTTGTTTGGCGATCCGCACTGGCTGCCTCATCCGATCCGTCTGATTGGTAATCTGATCGCATCACTGGAAAAACTGAATAAAAAGGAACTGTCAGACACAAAAAAATTTCTGCGCGGGTTTGCGATGGTTGTGATTGTTATCGCATGGACAACCGGTGTAACCGCCGTTATCCTTGAGGGGGCATACGGGCTGCATCCGGCGATTGGCTGTGCCGTGGAAGCCATTATGACCTATCAGATTCTTGCTACAAAGTGTCTGAAAGTGGAAAGCATGAAGGTATATGAGCAGCTGCAAAAGCAGAATCTGCCGGCAGCGCGAAAGGCAGTGTCCATGATCGTTGGGCGTGATACGGAACAACTGGATGAAACAGGTGTGGCAAAGGCAGCAATTGAGACCGTTGCGGAAAATGCATCCGACGGTGTGATTGCGCCGATGATTTATCTGGCAGTCGGCGGACCGGTGCTTGGATTTGCCTATAAGGCGGTGAATACCATGGATTCCATGGTGGGATATAAGAATGAAAAGAACTTGTATTTTGGAAGGTTTGCGGCAAAGCTGGATGATGTGGTAAATTTCATCCCATCCCGCGTGGCGGCACTGCTTATGATCGTGGCAAGCTTCCTTCCGGGGAAGCGTTTTAGCGGGACCGGGGCATGGAAGATCTGGAGAAGGGACAGCCGGAAACATGCCAGCCCGAATTCTGCGCAGACCGAGAGTGCCTGTGCGGGAAGCCTTGGCATCCAGCTGGCAGGGGATGCCAGTTATTTTGGAAAGACTGTAAAGAAACCGACGATAGGGGATGCCCTGCGTCCGGTGAAACCGGAAGATATCCGGTGTGCGAATGTGCTGTTGTACCGGATGGCATTCCTTGGCATGGCCGTTTGCCTGTCACTTTTGTATTTTCTGTAAACATTAAAAAGCCGACGTTGTGTAACAGCGTCCGGGCTTTTTGGCAGACAGAGTTATCCGAGTTCTTTTGGTGCTCTACGGGAATTCTTTTCATATCTTCTGCAAGCATGTAAATATTCTCCAGAACTTTTTTACAGCCCTTCATATTGTCCACCGTGGAATCTGCCATACGCAGCCCTTCGGTGGAAGAGGCAGCCACTTCCTCACCGGTGGCGGAGAGGTGGGTAATATTATCGGAAATAACATTCGTGGCATCAAGGATTTTCTGGATATTTTCTTCTGCCGTATGGATATCTTCCATCAGGCGTTCAACGGTTTCACCGACATTGCCGAATTTCTCCCGTGTATTCTCAATCAGTTCGTTCTGCTTTTCTACGGAAGCAACTGAGTTTTCGATACTTTCGTTGGCACGTTTTGTGTCATCGTTTAATTTGTCGATAATTTCTGTAATGTTGGCAGAGGCATTTTTTGTCTGTTCGGAAAGCTGGCGGATTTCATCGGCCACCACAGCAAACCCTTTTCCGGCTTCCCCGGCACGCGCAGCCTCAATGGAAGCATTTAAGGCAAGCAGATTTGTCTGGTTGGAAATTTCAATAATGGATCCGACAAAGCTCTGGACATCCTCGACTTTTGAAGTCAGGCTCTGGATGACCTGTACCGTGATATTGCTGGCTTCTTCCACGTTCTGTGCCTGTTCCTTTAATTCCAGGACGACCTGTGCACCGGATTTTACAGTAGCATCCGTTTCATGTGCGGCTTCAATCATCTGGTGGATGCCGGCTTCTGCCGCATCGGTGTTGCCCTGAATATTGGAACACATAACCGCCTGTTTCTGGATGGCTTCAGCGGTGCTTTCGGTGCTGTCTGCAATTTCCTGAATAGAACTGTGGCTGACCTCAATACTGTTTTCCAAACTGTCAAGCACAGTCATTGCTTCTTCAAAATGCCGGGAAATATTTTCGGCAACGAGAAGCATCTGATCGTGGTTTTTCTTCTGCTTATCCGCAGCTTCTGTAATTTCCGTCATGTTTTCATCAAAGAAAAGCACAAGCATCCGTGTAATACTGATAGAAGCGTATGCAACAAGAAGCAGGACAAACAGTGCCAGCACCTTGTTGGCCAGTGCAGCAGATGCGTGTGGGGCAAAACTGAGCATCAGACGAACGATATTTACCAGCAGAAATACGCTGTTTATTATTTTCATAAGCCGTTCATTCAGATAAACCATGGCGGCAATAATGAGGGGAAGCGCGTAAGCCCATGTCCCTTCCGTGGTATTTAGTAAAGCAACAGCTGCATAACCGACCATCATGGCGGTTGTCAGGATGATGGCACAGGTGTGCGTTTTCTTTCGGGTCAGATAGCCCAATGCGGAAATGATAATCACACCGACCGAAACCAGACACTGGATCATAATCCGGACAAAGTGGTCCCCGTGGCTGGCCGCCAGTGCAGCAAGCATGGTCAGCGTGATATAGGCAAAGATAATGGTGATAGCGAGAAATACCCGCTTGTTGGCTCGTAAATACTGTTTTTCGTTCATGTAATGTTCTCCTTCTGCCAAATATGCAAAATCGTTAAATTGTATAATAATCATACCTCTCATAAATACCGTTTGTCAAAGGAAAACAGACAAAAACAGACTTTGTGGATTATTTGCCAAAAACAGTTTTAAATCATCTTCTACGGTACCAATTCCGGCAATGCCAAACGTGTCCGTGAGGATCTTTGCCACATTCGGGGAAAGAAATGCCGGAAGGGTCGGTCCCAGGTGGATATTTTTTACACCCAGTGCCAACAGTGCCAGCAGCACAATCACTGCTTTTTGCTCATACCATGCAATGTTGTAGACAATCGGCAGATCGTTGATATCATCGAGACCGAATACTTCCTTCAGTTTCAGGGCAATCACAGCCAGAGAGTAGGAATCGTTACACTGTCCGGCATCAAGGACACGCGGTATTCCGTTGATATCGCCGAGATTCAGTTTATTATATTTGTATTTGGCACAGCCAGCAGTCAAAATAACCGCATCTTTTGGAAGTGCTCTGGCAAAATCCGTATAGTAATTGCGGGAGTTTGCCCGTCCATCGCATCCTGCCATGACGACAAATTTTTTGATCGCGCCGGAGTTGACGGCCTCAACAATCTGGCTGGCAAGTGTAAGTACCTGATTGTGGGCAAAGCCACCAATGATTTCACCGTGCTCGAGTTCTTCCGGAGCAGAACAGTGTTTCGCCTGTTCGATCAGTGCCGAGAAATCCTTCTGTGCACCGATTTCGCCATCAATGTGTGTGCATCCCGGATAGCCGGCAGCACCGGTGGTGTACAGCCGGTCTTTGTAGCTGTCCTTTGGTGGAACAATACAGTTGGTCGTCATCAGAATTGGTCCGTGGAAACGTTCAAATTCTTCTTTTTGTTTCCACCATGCATTTCCGTAATTTCCGACAAAGTTCGGATATTTTTTGAATGCCGGGTAGTAGTGGGCAGGAAGCATTTCTGAGTGTGTATACACATCTACACCGGTTCCCTGTGTCTGTTCCAGAAGCATTTCCAGATCTTTTAAATCATGACCGGAGACAAGAATTCCCGGATTTTTTCCCACACCGATATTCACTCTGGTAATTTCAGGATTGCCATAGGCACCGGTATTTGCAGTATCGAGCATCGCCATGCCTCTGACACCATAGTTTCCGGTTTCCAGTGTGAGTGCGACCAGGTCATCGGCTGTGAGGGAATCATCCAGTGTTGCAGCGAGTGCCCGCTGCAGGAAGGCATCAATTTCCGGATCATCCGAAAGCAGTACATTGGCGTGCTTGGAGTAAGCGGACAAACCTTTTAATCCGTAAGTGATCAGTTCACGCAGACTGCGGATGTCCTCGTCTTTTGTGGAGAGAACCCCTGCCTCTTTTGCTTGGCAAAGAGCACATCATCCGATGCGTCAGATGCCATCTTTTTGATTTTTTATATCCCAGAAAGCAGCTTCCGGCAGACCTGAGGTATCTTTTACCTGTAAAATGAGTGTGCGGCGCACGGACAGAGTGTTATGAATCCGTGCGATGATCGCCTCATTGTCGAAGTTGGCATTTGTGATGGTGGTAAACAGATTCCAGGTGATCAAGTGGTTGGTTTCTTCTGAAACCTTTGTTCCTTCTTTGCGCAGCTGGGTTGTGACCGCGGATAATCCCTTGCTCACATAGACGAGCAGATCCTGCATAGCTGCTACTTCCGGCTTTTTGCCGCAGACACCCATCTGGGTACAGCCGCTGCATCCTGCGGTTTCCTGACACTGATAGCAAAACATTTTATGTTCCATAATAAGATACTCCTTTGATTTTATTTTGTAAGCAAGAAGTAATTTATCAGAAAGCAAATGGAAAATATGTTGTTAAAACCACAATTGACGAGAAAATGAACTGGTGATAAATGGGAATATGCAGTAAAATAGGAAAAAGAAAAGCTACAGGAAAATCATATGGGGGATTACAGATGATGAAAGAATATATTATGGCACTGGATCAGGGAACGACAAGTTCCCGCTGTATCCTGTTTGATCATGCAGGAAAAATCGTCACGATGGCACAGAAAGAATTTACACAGATTTACCCGCAGCCGGGCTGGGTAGAGCAGAATCCGAGGGAAATCTGGTCCTCCCAGATGTCGGTTGCCATAGAGGCAATGGCGAATATCGGGGCATCATCCAAAAATATCCGTGCCATTGGCATTACAAACCAGCGCGAAACCACAATTGTCTGGGATAAAAAGACCGGGGAACCCGTATACAATGCGATCGTCTGGCAGTGCCGGCGCACGGCAGAACAGATTGACGAACTGAAAGAAAAAAGGATATGGACCGATGCTGCAGAAG
>ENA-OQBL01000408-OQBL01000408.1-human-gut-metagenome-genome-assembly--contig:-NODE-408-length-23022-cov-3.303079_pt1 | contig 23022 bp, 18 predicted proteins | sample MGYA00242747_ERZ504553 | MGnify/ENA primary metagenome ERZ504553 (study PRJEB26092, sample SAMD00036240) | human gut metagenome | host: Homo sapiens | study: EMG produced TPA metagenomics assembly of...
AGACCGATGTACGAGTATTGTGCCCAGAATAAGGGGCCGCCCAGTTTCTCGGCTCCGTTGTGTTTCAATTCCAAAGGCAGGCCGTAGGGGGCAGAGTCGGACTTGATACCGCCGCCGCGTGCCCAACCGTTGTGGTAGGCCGAAGCTGGAACGGGATAAGTAGGGGAGGAGGCTGCGAGCACATACACAATCAATGCCTCGTTGTAGCCTTCCAGCGGAAAGTTCATTTCCCAATTGTATTCGGGAGACCAGTGCCAGTAGATGACATCCTTGCCATTCTGATACCAGCTGAACTCCATCTCTTTCCACAATTGGTCAATCTTTTTTGCCAGTTTCTTTTCCTGCTCGTTACCGTCGCGGAAGTATTGGCGCACGCAAAGCAAGCTTTGCATCAGGAAGCAGCTTTCCACCAGGTCGCCGCCATTGTCCTTTTGTCCGAAAGGCTTCACCTCTCCGGTCGGACCGTACAGCCAGTGGGGCCATACGCCGTGGAAGCGGTCGGCGCGTTTCAGATAATCGGCAATTTGGGTCAGGCGCTTCACGCCTTCGGCTCTGGGGATAAAGCCACGCTCTATACCTACCAGCAGACCGGCAACACCGAATCCGCTGCCACCGATGGTGACGACGCTCTGGTCTTTCTCGGGATATTCTCCGTCTAGGTGAATGCGTTCGGGTGCCAGTCCGGAAACCGGTTCCGCACCGTCCCACATGTAGTTCAAATGTACCTTTTGGATGTAATCCAGCATTTCGTCATCCGAAGCGAATGATTCGGGACGTACTTCCTCTATGTCGGGCTTTTCTTCTTTTCCGTTCTCTTTCCCGCTTTCCTTCAGGTCGGAAGAGCAGGACGCGCAGCTTGCCAGTGTGGAAATTAGGAACAAAGCCAGCACATGTATCATTATTGGTTTTTTTCATATCTTTATTTTTTGTGTTTAATTTTTTGTCGTCTTGCACAATGGCGAGCGTCCGTTTTCGTTCAGCGCTTCGACAGTGAAGTAATAGTCCGTGTCTGCATCCAGTCCGCGGAAGTCATATTCCGTCTGTCCCAGTACCGTGATGGCATTGTACATCTTGCCTTCGGCAGTGCCGTAGTAGATGTTGTAGCCATAAGCGCTTGCTTCGGGTTGCCAGGAGATAAGGGCATTCCGGCGGTCTTTCTTGTCACGTTTCACGGTCAGTCCTTTTATGGTTTGTGGGACATCACCGTCACCGTTTCCGAAGACGCGGAAACCGGACAAGGCGACATTTCCCGTAGGCATGTGTACATTCTCGTATTTCAGATAACGGGCATGCAACGGCTCGTTGAGTTCGATGTAGTCATGCGGACAATCCTTGTCACTGTCACTCTTGTCTATGACTAATGTCCATTCTTTTCCATCCTCGGAAGCAAAAATACGGTATTGGTGATAGATATCCATGGCACGGTTGTATTGGACCGCTTTATGGTCGTAGAAGTTCAATTGCACGGCACGTATATTCTTTGTACTGCCCAGGTCTATCCTAGCCCATTCGCCGGGATTACCGGAGCGTGCTGCCCAGTAGGTACGCATACTTTCGTCTGTCAGGTTGGAAGCTACGTGGATGCTGTCTGTGGAAGAAACCTCTACTGGCTTGCCGTAGGACAAAAGCATCCATCCCGTAAAGCGGTCTTCCGGATTCTTTATGTCCATCGGTTCCGCCCAGTTGGGGTAGTCACCGAAGGCAGTGGATGAATACATGGTACCATCCTTGTCGAAAGCCACAGGATAAAGACCGATGCGGCGTTCGAACTTATATTTCAGGGAGAGCATGCAGGTGGCGACATGCCAGTAATTGCCTTTCACGTCGCGGAACGTGCCTCCGTGACCGGCACCTTGCACATATCCTCCCGGCTTGTAGCACATCGGGTTATGCTTTTGATAGACAAACGGGCCCAGTGGGGAATCCGAAACATATACGCCGTCGGCATATACCTTGAATTCCGTACCCGGAGCGCCATATTGGAAATAATATTTGCCATTGTGCTTAGTCATGTAAGCACCCTCTGTAAATGGACGAAGCGTGACTTCGTCGTCATTGTTCATGCCGAAGCGTTCCCAGCCGTGTTCTTCAGGACGGAGCATCATGACGTCGTGAATCTTACTGATGGGGTAGAAATCATTCCGGTCCAGTTCCACTGCCTTTAGCGGGTATTCATTGCTGGAGCCATAATACATATATAGTCTGCCGTCATCGTCCAGGAACATGCAGGGGTCCCATGTGGGAAGCACATTCTTTTCGATGGCACGTTTGAAACGTCCCGTTTTGGGGTGTGTGCTGTACCACACGGCTAGACCTTCGTAAGTGGAGCCGGTATAGAACAGTGTATCACCGCTTACATAGGCTGCCGGCGCGCACTGGTCGTCATCTGTAGGCTTGCGCTGGAAGCTGGCAGGAACGAAATCCCAATCCACCAGATTCTTGGAATAGTGAAAACCGCCCTGGTTGGTGGAGAACAGAAAGTATTCTCCCTTGTATTCTACCGCCATTGGATCGGCGGAGGAACGGAACGAACCATTGGGGCGCACATTGTTGTTGAAAGGCTCGAAATTGTAACTGATGTTCATCGGATTGCAGAAGGTTCGCGACAGAGGCGCATGCGGGTCATACCATCGGGTCGCTTGAGCCGGACGGCGGATTGTGGTAGCCTGGTGTACCTCATTTTCCATTATCACCTCAATATGGGTTTCATCCAGTGCCAGGATTCTGTTCACTATCTTTTTTCCGGGATAGTAGACATACAGATGTACGTCATTCTTCGCTCCTTTGATGGCAAAGCTGCCGTCGTGGGCAGTGGTATTGTGCATGGGACTTGCAAAGAACATGACTGTAGCACCTTCAAGCGGTTGTCGGTTACTGTCCAATACGTGTCCTTTTACAATACGGTCTTGGGTCACAGTAATGTAGTAGTCGCTAACCTGCCCTTTCACAACTTTAATGGAATCATCCGTGGTTGCCTTTGCCGTCAGAGCGGCAAAGGCTATTCCACAGCTGATTAAGATTTTTCTTATCATGGTATGGATTTGGAATAAAGATTGCTTTGAATTAGTCAATCGGGTCGAGCTTCAGATCGGGAAGATCATCAAGCTGATTGGATGGAAGAGGCCAGTACGTCTTGGCTTCAGTCCAACCTTTCGGTCCGAGTTCTGCAGCTGCCTTTCCGGTACGAACCAGGTCGACATAACGGTTGCACCATTCATTGCAAAGTTCCATACGGCGTTCATCCAATACGTCATCCAATGTGACACCGCTTTTGGTAGGCATTTCAGCGCGTGCACGAACCAGATTATAGCCGTTGTCACCGTCTTTTCCTTGGCGAATCTTGGCTTCGGAGTTCATCAGTAACACTTCTGCATAACGGAAGATGCGCACGTTGTTGTTGGCACCGTAGTCAGTACGCGGTAAGGTCATCTGATTGTAGGGAAGATACGCCTTTCCATTCCAGCAGTCAGTCATGGTGCCGGATGTTGCACCGACTGTCCAGCCTTCACGGGTTTTCTGTCCGGCTCTCAGGAAGGAGGTTTCGGCACGTACGGTTTCGCCGCGTGCATCGGCCCATGCCACGAACTCTGGTTCATAGCCGATGAAGTTCCATCCGCCTAAGCTCGGTTCGGCACTGTTGGGGCTTGTTATGGTAGTTCCTTGGAACGGGAACCAATTGTCAACGCCCAGATAGTCTCCTGAGCCGTTGCCATAGTCGGTCACTTGGCACTCGAATAAGGACTCGTCACACAACTTTCCTGGAATCTTGAACAGATTATAGAAGTCGGGATATAGAGAGAAGTTGCCGTTATTGATGATGTCGTCCGTCAAGGTTTCAACTTGTGCATAGTCTCCCTTCAAGAGGTAAATCTTGGCAGCCAGCATTTCGGCGGTAAAGGCTGTCACTGCGCCTTTATGCTCCATCTGGTTGGGACGCATACGGGGTAGTTTCTCCATTGCGTAATTCAAATCCTCCTCCAGCATATAGTCATATACTGAATTTACATTGGAACGACGGAAATCAGTCTGGTAGTTGTCTCTGTAGATTACAATAGGTCCGAAGTTGGTAACCAACTGATAGTAAGCCCATGCACGAATGGTGCGTACTTCTCCGCAATAGGTCTCATACGAAGTGTAGTCGTTGCTTCCGGGGGTCAGGTATTGGGCATAACCGTTAAGGGACTCCAGGGCTGAGTTGGCTGTACGGATAATTTCGTAGAAAGTGACCCAAACATTATTGAGCGCCCAGAAAGAGTTCGTATAATTGAAGTGGCGGCCGAAATCTACGGCTGCTCCCTGGTCATCTGTACGCCCTGACCATACGTCACCGTCACGAGTGAACATGATCAGTGCATTGGCCCAGTGCATGGCTGATGTGCGCACTTTGGAATACACGCCGACAACGGGTTGATACATGTTGCCCGTATTGGTGAAGTCCACGCTTTGTTCCGGTACCTTGTTTTCCGGATCGATGTTGATGAAATCGGAACAAGCAGTCGTACTACCCAGCAGCATCATTGCCGGGAGGATATATGCTAATGTTTTCTTTATGAATTTCATTGTTATATGTTTTTAGTGTTTTGGATAGTTTAGAAATCAATCTGCACTCCGAAAGTATAAGTCGAAGTCAAAGGGTATACTTCTGTATCCCAACCTTCGGCATCCGACAATTCAGGTGTGAAGCTGTTTGCCTTGAATGTTGTGAACGGACGGTCAGCTGTCAGAGAGAGGCGGATGCCCGGCATTACGTAGCTGCCAACCTTAACATTCTTGAATGAGTAGCCCAACGTGATGTTTTGGATACGGAAGTAGTTGGAGCTTTCTACAAAATAAGAGGCATTGTTGCTGTCCGAGGTATTCCAAGTCTTGAGCAATGCTTTGGCAGACGGATGTTCATTGGTGGAACCCGGTCCGGTCCAGCGGTTTTCGTACTGGGCTTTGTCGAAGTTGTAGTCGGATTGTGCATAGCGCAAAGCACGTTTTCTGTTCCACAATTCTCCACCGGCTTGTCCGTAAGTAGTCAGGTTAAAGTCGAAATTCTTATAAGCGAATCCGAGGTTGAATCCGTAAGTGAAATCGGGGATATAAGAACCTAGTACCTGCTTGTCGCTTCCGTCGATGACGTGGTCTCCATTTACATCCTGGTATTTGAAATCACCTGGTTCGAGGCCATTGGCTACAGCAATCGGGTCGGCGGCACATTCTTCCGGAGTCTGGTAGATACCGATAACTTTGAAACCATAATAAGAGTTCATTTTCTCGCCTACCATGTTTACGGTCTTGCCACCCTTGATGATGGTCATGTTGTCTTTCAGGCTCTTTACCTCATTGTGCAGATAAGAGAGGTTGACGCCTACGTTGTAGGTGAAATCCTTACCGATTTTGTCGTTCCAGTTCAGTGAGAAGTCGATACCGCTATTCAGAATCTGTCCGTTGTTGCCTGCGAGGGTTTCATTTTCGCATGGGTAGTTTCGGAGAGATAACCGCATTGTCAGTCAGACGGTAATACCAGTCGATGTCGGCACTCAAACGGCTGTTTAAGGTAGAGAAGTTGACACCTACGTTGGTTTCGTTTACGACTTCCCAACCCAGCCAGCTGAAGTTGGTGGAGTTGATGAAACCGTCAAGAGCAGTTCCCAATACGGCTTGTGTGTTCTGGATACTTGCGAAGCCTGCACTTGCGGCAATCTTGTCGTTACCCAGCTTACCCCAGCTTGCGCGGAGTTTCATGTAGTCGAATATATTTTGATTCTTCATGAACGGTTCTTGAGAGATGACCCATGCGGCACCGACAGAGGGGAAGTAACCCCATTTGTCGTTGTATTTGGAAGAGCCGTCGGCACGGAAAGTAAACATTAACATGTACTTGTCAGCGTAGTTATAGTTCAAACGTGTGAAGTAGGAGAGACCGCGGTATTTCCAGCCGTCATCTTTTACGGTAGCGCCTTCCTTGTTACCCAAGGATATATATTTCCAGACATCCTCACCTTCGGGAACATTGGTAGCTGTACCTTCCAGTGACTTCATCTGTTCCTGACGCATGGATACACCCAGCATGCCGGTGAAGGAGTGCTGCCCCCACTTGTCGGTATAAGTGGCCACGTTGTCCCATACCCATTTGTTATAGTCGGTATTCTTTTTGGTCAGGCTGGTAGTGGCCTGTTGCTGGTGAGTGCCGATGTAATAGGTCGGTGTGAAGTCTGTACCACGGATAGCACGATAGTCGTAGCTGTAGCTCGTACGTACATTCAGCTTGTTGGGGAGGAGGTTGAGCTGTGCGTAGAAGTTGCTCAACACCTGATAGACATCATTACGGTTGTCGTAATAGTTGGCTGTGGCAACGGGGTTCTTGAAGTTGGAACCCAGACCCACCTGTTCGGGTGACGCATACTTGTCGGGGAAGATGGTGTCATCGCGGGTATTGTCGAACACGGGGATGATGGACGGAGTGTTGAATGCCTGTTGCCAAGCTGCATTCTTGGGCAGTTGCTGCTGTGAGCTGCTGAATACACCGTTGAATCCGAGCTTCAACCAGCTGCGTGCATCGAAATCCAATGCAGCGCGGAAGTTGAGACGGCGGTAGTAGTTGTCAACATCCATGATACCGTCTTGTGACAAGTAGCTCATACCGGCAGAATAAGTGGCCTTTTCCGTACCGCCGGATACATTGAGGCTGTGGTTGGTCATCATGGCTGTACGTAATAGCTCGTCATACCAATTGGTGTCTGCATTGAACTTCAGGGCATTGAGGTCACCTCCGAAGGTCTCGATAGACTTTTCGAAGATGTGCCCGTAAGAAGCAGCGTCCGCTTCCATCAACATGGTGGCATATTCGTGGGAGTTACACATTTCCAGCAGGTTGGTTGCTTTCTGGATACCTACGTAGCCATTGTAGGTTACTTTGGCATCCTGATTGCGTGCACCACGTTTGGTAGTAATGATTACAACGCCGTTGGCGGCACGAACACCGTAGATGGCTGATGCAGATGCATCTTTCAGAATGGTCATGTCCTGAATGTCAGAGTTGTTCAGGAAGTTGATGTCATCGTAGAACATTCCATCTACTACATAGAGAGGAGAGGTATCGCCAAAAGAACCCATACCGCGGATAGTAACTTTGGGGCCGTCGCCCGGTGTTCCCGAATTGATGATGTTAACGCCTGGTACCTTTCCCTGCAATGCTGCCATTGGAGAGGAGGTCGGAACATTAACTAATTCTTTTTCTTTAACGACATCAATCGGAGCTGTCAAGTCTTTCGCTTTGGCTGAACCGTAACCGATGACAACGACTTCATCCAGCAGTTGCGTATCTTCCCGCAGCCTTACATTGACAACGGATTGTCCCGCAGCACTTATTTCCTGCGGCAACATGCCTAGATAGTTAAACACAAGTGTTGCCTCTTCAGGGACACCGTTAAGTACATAGTTACCGTCGAGGTCGGTAGCTGCTCCAATAGTAGAGCCTTTTACTACAACCGTGGCTCCGATGATCGGTTCATTGTTCTGGTCAACAACAGTTCCTTTAACTGTCTTTGTTCCTTGTGCCAAAACTGTCAGTGGCAACGAGAACAAAATCATGAATAGAAGAAATAATGTTTGCCTTCTCATAACTAAATTTAAGAGTTAATAATTCTGCCGGCAAAGAAAGTAATAACGGCAAGTAAGGCAAAAAAAATCACTACCACGATAATACGCTTAGAGTAAAAAGGGGTACTGTTTTACTACGTTTTAGTGTATCTTATTTCTAATAATCAGTTTATTATGATAGAATGGTTTGTAGCCGTATTATTTCAAGTCAATGAGAAAATCTACTAATCCCGTTCCGTCGGGGATATCCAGCTTCTTGCGCAGACGGTAGCGTGCTGCCTCCACTCCCCGGATGGTAAGGTTGGTCATTTGCGCAATGTCTTTCGTAGAAAGGTTTAGGCGCAGCAGTGCGCAAAAACGCAGATCGGTGGCGGTAAGGCTGGGATAACGTTCGCGCAGGTTGCGGAAGAATTTCTCATGAATTAGGTCGAAATTGTTCTGGAATACGTCCCAGAACTCTTGTGTCTCGATGTTTTCGTTGATGAGCTTCAGCAGAGATTCGAGGTTCTTGCGTCCATATTGCCCTTTTACCAGGAATTCTTGCACGGCAGCACGAAGTTTCTCCAAGATTTCGTTCTTGGCAAATACACCCAGCGCCATGCTGGCAAGGTCTTTACTCTTTGCTGACAGCTCGGCTTCCAGCAATTGTTGCTGCTGTAGAGTTATCAGATGTTCCTGCTCACGCATCTTGATGTTCTGCTGCATCTGCTCAGCTTCGTACTCTTTCCGTTTCTTTTCCATGGCACGGTTGGCGCGCCACTTGGAGAAGAAGTAGAGAAGTGCAATGAGAACTATAAGATAGAGTGCAAAAGCATAATAGGTGAGGTAGAAAGGACGGGCTATGGCGAAATGATATTCCACTTCACCGATTTTCTGTCCCAAATCATTATAGGCTTCTGCTTGGAATGTGTATTCTCCGTAATCCAGGCTACCGTAGCGGATTTCGGGCTCTTTTAGGTCTGATGTCAGAGCCATGCCTTGTCCTCCTTGCAGGACATAATGGAAATGTACGGACAATTTATTGTAATGCGGCAGGCTTACCGAGAACAGCAAATCCCGGTAATTGCTTTCCAGTTCGACATTTCCCTGCAGAGGCAGGCGTTTCTCCTTTTTATCTGAAGAAGAGCAAATGACAGAGCTCAGTGATAGGGCGGACTCCAACGTTGGACTGAGGCTGTCTGTGTTTTTGCTGTAACTGGCGATTCCGTTATTTAGATTAAAATAGACAACGTCATTGTCAACGAACACATTGTTGTAGTTCTCTATACATGGAGAATCAAACAGTTCGATGAGAATGCGTTGTTTCACGATGTACTCTCCTTCCGCGTACTCTACCAGTGCGTACTCATGTGAACCGGACAGCCAGAAGCGGTCGTTCGTGACGGATACCACAGAATGGGCATTCCTGATGTAAGGCAGAATGGTATTCAGCTTTTGGAAGGGGATAATCTGCCGGGTGATGTCGTCATAGGTATAGAAGCCATTGGGACTGGAAAAGACGATACGTCCCCGCATTTTCATTACTTGGATAGGGCCGATGATATATTCCGAGCCTAAATGGGAGATGTGCCGTACGCTTTTTACAGCCGACAAGTCATCGCTCAAGACTATTTTATAGACTCCCTGATACATGTGTGAAGCCCAGATGACACCGCTTTGGTCAACCTCCAAGTGCATGACCGGTGCAATGAAGCCGTCTACGACATGCGAAAAGGTCCATTGACCGTTCTTCTTTTATAGATACGCAAATTGGCGTAGGATGATTCCAACAGTATCTCTTCGCCATAGAGGGTGCACTTAATCAGACACGTACTGCTGTTGGTATTGCTTATGACGGAAACGTTCCCATTTTTCGCCTATTAATAAGGTATGGGCATTGTTACCTGCAAAGAGTTGCCCGTCAATGTCCTTTACATACCAGTTCTGTCCTTCGCTATGGGGAAGCAAACGCATATTTCCGGTAATCTGGTGGTATTCGTACAAGCCCTGGTTGGTGGCCAGATAGAAACAGTCACCCCGGTGGGCTATGTCGTACACCATACCCAGCTTGGTTTCATGGTTGGCAGGGGTCAGTAGCATGACGGGGGAGTTGTGGTGGATGTATGCGATGCCGTCGTCCAATGCTGCCCATACGTTGTTGTCTTTGTCACAGAACAGTCCCAGGACTGTGTTGTTGTCCAAACGGTTATCCAGATTGAAGTGCCAGAGGCAATGTCCTTTGCGGTCGATGGCGTATATGCCGTTTAGGACTGTACCTATCATGAATATGGAGTCATTGGTCATGACGGCGCGGTTCACCCGCTGTTTCTTCAGCTCTGCATCAATGTCTGTTTTCCAGGGGGTGATGTCACCCGTGTAGCGGAACAGTCCGTTGTTCTCCGTGACCATCAGGAAGCTGTTGTTTCCGTCGGGCAGTAATGCCACTACATTGTCATCGTTCACTTTGCTGCGGGGAAAGAGGTGATGGAACTCCTTGCCGTCGAATTCATAGAAGCCTTCATCAATCATTTGTGTGTAGATATGTCCGTTTTGGTTGTAGAAGTAGAGCGGCTGTTGTTGTCTGTTGCGGAAAGCGCGTACCATTTTCCCGTCGTAGGAGAACCATGCGCTGAACGACTGGAAGTAGATGCGGCCGTCCAGCTCTACAATGTTCCATATCTCGTTGTTCTCCATGGGGAAATTCTTCAGGAATTTGCTCAAAGAATGGTACCGGAGAGTGCCTGCCTCCGAATACTTGAAATAGCCGAATTCCTCGAATGCCCCACATAGATGCGATCTTCCTTGACGTATACTGAACGTACAATATGGTTTCCCGGTACTTTGTGTAGTGTCCAGCGATAACCGTCATATACCAGGAGTCCTTGGCTGTTGCCGAAAAACATTTCGCCGTTGCTACCTTGCGCACATGCCCAGTTCTGATAACCGGCTTCATAGTCTTTGGCAAGATAGTTGGTGACGGCGGGCATGAAGGAAGAAGCCCTGGCCTGGATGAAGAGAATAAACAATAAAAGGCACACTACCCAACGCTTGAAAAGCATCGGTCTTATCGTATTTTGTTTCATTTTTTAGGTTAATCGAAGTGTTTCTTGGAAGCAAAGATACAATAAGTATTCTAAATATTGTGTTTTGATGAGATAAAAAAGGTACTTGAAGCGGTTAGGGAGGATGCTTCTTAATGAATATCCTCCCCTCTTAGTTGTTTGTCTTTTGAAAATTATTATAGGGATTGTGCGGATGATAGGACTCGAACCTACACGCCTCACGGCACCAGATCCTAAGTCTGGCGCGGCTGCCAATTACGCCACATCCGCGGAATAATTCCGATTAGCGGTGGCAAAGATAGAAAGAATTTTCGTTTTGGCAAATTGTTTTTTAGATAAAGTCGTTTTAGGAAGTCACTTTCAGCATTTTTCTTGCTTCCTCAATGATGGTATCCAGGTCATTGTTCTCATCTTCTTTGCTCATATCCACCTTTTTGTCTGGGTCGATGCCGAACTCGATATGCTGTTTTTGGGCATCGAGGTGCGGGCTGGCAGAAAAGCGTACTCCCCATCCGTTGGGCAGTTCCGAAGAGAATGGCAGGCCCGACCCTCCGCCGGTTTTATCACCAACCAAGGTGACATTGGGAAAACAGCGCATGGAATTGACAAAATCATTGGTTGCACTATAGGAATGACGGTTTGTCAGGACAATTACCTTTTTTTGCCAGCGGATACTGTTGGAAGGTTCTACATAAATGGGAGTCGGATCTGAAAAATCGCTATGGCCTTTGCCAGTTTTGTGCTGAATATATCCCGTCAGTACTTTTTTATTCGTGAAACGTTGTACCATTCGGGTGGCGTTTGTCAAGTTGCCGCCACCGTTGTTGCGCACGTCGATTATCAGGCCATTGCAAGCGGAAAGGTATAACAGAATCTCATCCAGGTTGCCGTTTCCGATGCCGCTGGAGAAATCACCGTAATAGATATATCCTATGTTGTCCTCCAAGATGGTATATTTGGCGCCTCCGGCAATGCGGTAGTCTCTTCCCAGGTACTTTTCAATGATACTTTCGTTGAAGTTACGGGGATAATCCAGATACCAGTCCCAGTAGCGTGCCATGTTGGAAGAAGAGTACAAGTTGACATGTCCGTCTTTCAACTCGGCAAGCATGTTACCTAATATTTCAAATAGACCGTCGTAGCTCATTCCCGGGGTGATGAGCGGTTGGTACTTGTCATGAATGGCATTCCAATCTATTTGCTTGTAGTCCAGGAAACAGTACTGTTCGTCTATTATTTTCCACAAGGCTTCGAAATTGCCTTGTGGGGTATTGTTAACCTCTTCCTCACGAATACATCCGTTCAATAGGGGCAGTAACATGAGTAGGGCACTCCAAATTATTAAGATATATATTCTTTTCATGCACATTATCCTTATCGTCTTATCATTTATCACCTTGTCACATTTTTACTTTCTCTTGTTAGGAAACAGATAGAGTTCCTTTACGAACCCCACCATGAATACGTGCGAGTAAGTATGTGTCTTTATTTCGTTTACTTTGGACTGTTGTGCGTCCCATATGTAAGCAAAACGCATCCGGGCACGTCCCACCGGAAAGTCGGCGGTCAGCATTTGTCTCAGAGAGGGCTGGTTGTGCAGGGAGGTGAAGTTCACTACTCCGTCCCAATGTCCCAACGTAAATATCTCGTAGTAGGACTGTCCATAGTTGGGCATGAACATGATACCTGCCAAAGGAAGATTCACCTGATAGCGTAGTGTGATGGGACGGTTCTTGATGCGTAAGTCCCAAATAGCCATTCCCGATGCGGCAAGGTTGATATAGGCACGTGCTTGGGCGGGGTTGTTTCCGTTGCGCAGATTATAGACAAAGCCACCGTTGAAGTCGCCGACTCCTCCGGCAAGCAGTTTGAAATTGCCCGTGATTGGAAAATTATAATGCAGGCCGTAGTTCCAGTTGGCCAGTCCGGAGAATGTATTGTTATTGTCTACTTTATTGTGTGTGTATCCCAAGTCTGCCTGGAAGAAAGTTTGCAGAGATACGTTGCCGCCCATCAACCGTGTCATCCGCATGCTTTCGCGGGAGATACGGAAATCGATTCCCTTGTACTCCTGAGGTGAAAGATAAGTGTCGAACACGTTGGTGAAGCCGATACCATACATGGTGGCACGAGTGATGATACGGTTGCGGTTGGTGGAGTCAGCCCGTAGCTCCCGGTCGATGCTGCATTGTGCTTCTTGTGCTTTCAGTCCGGCACTTCCCAAGAGCAGTCCGCATAGGATTATTATCTTGTATACGTACATATTAAATTCTCAATTACAAATTAGTAATCGTCAGCCAATCCCTAATCCTTCATTCTCATTCTTCATCAAAACAGCTTCATCTGTCCTGTCAGCTCGTCCAGTATGTCCCCTTCACTTTTACCGTGGTCGGGGTCCAGAATTTCCGGTTCTTCATCCGTTTCCTGCTCTTCGGTTTCCTGCGAGGGTTCCGGTTGACGGGTAGGCTCCAGTTCGTTGATGGTTTCTATAGTATAGGTGGTTAGGCGCTTGCCTTTTGCTTTGAAGCCTTTCACGGCGATGAATTCGTCGGCTTCCACCACCATCGGCTCTCGGAAATTGTCGTGACCGCCAAACACCACTTCTAAACGTGGGTAGCACTCGTCTGTCAGCAGAATGAGGCTGCTGTTCTTGTTTTCTCCTAAATAGTTTTGCTTGCGGGCGGTTACTTCGAAGCAGAAACGCTTGATGTAAGGATAGTTCTGCTGGTCGGCATCGTAGAGTACGGCGGTCCATACTTTGTTCGGATCGTATTTCTCCAATACGCGTATGCCGTCGTCATAGTGATTGTTCAGGTCGAAGTTGGTGGCATAGAACTCTCCGCTGTTCTGTACGACAAGGATGGTGTCTTCGCTCTGGAATTCTCCGAGATATTCTCCGCGACCGTCGTAGTTGAGGCGCAGCACGTCACGGTCGAACCAGACTTTCCGTCCGCCCAGGGTGGAGCCTCCGCGCTGTTTCAAGGCTATCTTGTGTACGGGGAGTTTCGTGAGTATATTTCCCATGGCCTGCCGTCCCTTGATATTGATATTGCTGAAATCCTCCTCGAAGATGATGCGGCGTACGCGGGGATTGGGTTTCAGGGTTACCTTGATGATTTCGGCTTCGCCGTTGGGGTTGGCGGTGAAGTAGGTGATACGGGAGTCGGGGGTGCCCTGCGTCACATCGTATTCGCGGTCACGCACCACGGAAGTGACGGCAAAACGCTTGATATAGCTTGTCCCCTCCTTACCGTCACGGTAGCAGACATTGTAGATGGTACGTTTGTCGTTCTTCTTGAAAATGTTGGCATAAAGTATATTCTTGCCTACGAACTTCTTGTCGGCCACTGGGGTAATGATATATTTTCCATCGCGGAAGAAGATAATCACGTCATCTATGGGCGAGCAGTTGCCTATGAATTCGTCTTTCTTCAATCCAGTTCCGATGAACCCCTCTTCGCGGTTGATGTACAGCTTTTCGTTGGCTTCGATGACTTTGGTTGCCTCGATGGTGTCGAAGTTACGCAGTTCCGTGTGGCGGGGGGAAGCCTTTGCCGTACTTGTCTTTCAGCATACGGAACCAGTCGACGGTATATTCCACGATGTTTGCCAGATGGCGGTCTATCTCCTCTATGTCCTTCTTCATGCGTGCTATCAGTTCCTCTGCCTTGTCGGAGTTGAACTTGAGGATACGTGCCATCTTTATCTCCATCAGCCGGAGGATGTCTTCCTTGGTCACTTCGCGGATGAAAGTCGGGTAGTAGGGAGTCAGGCGCTCATCGATATGTTCGCAGGCGGCATCCATGTTTTTGGCTTGTTCAAACTCCTTATCCTTGTAAATACGTTCTTCAATGAATATCTTTTCGAGTGAAGCGAAATGCAGGCTTTCCAGTATCTCTCCCTTACGGATTTCCAGTTCCTGGCGTAGCAGTGCCAATGTGTTGTCGACTGATTTGCGCAATACATCACTCACGGTGAGGAAGTGGGGCTTTTGGTCGTCGATGACACAGCAATTGGGAGAGATGCTCACTTCACAGTCGGTGAAGGCATAGAGGGCATCGATGGTCTTGTCGGATGATACACCCGGGGCTAGATGCACTAATATTTCCACACTGCCGGATGTCAGGTCCTCTACCTTACGTATCTTGATTTTTCCTTTTTCGCTGGCCTTTACGATGGAGTCGCATACACTGGCCACCGTTTTCCCGTAAGGAATTTCCTTAATGGCAAGTGTCTTGTTGTCTATCTTTTCTATTTTGGAGCGCACGCGTATCGCACCGCCACGTTCACCGTCGTTGTATTTGGATACATCGATACTGCCTCCCGTCTGGAAGTCGGGGTACAGCTTGAATTCTTCGTTGTGCAGATAGCTGATGGAAGCATCGCACAGCTCATTGAAGTTATGTGGTAATATTTTGGATGACAGGCCTACGGCAATACCTTCCACACCTTGTGCAAGCAGCAGTGGGAATTTTACCGGTAGTGTAACCGGTTCTTTGTTTCGCCCGTCATAAGAGAGTTTCCATTCGGTGGTCTTGGGGTTGAATACCACGTCCAGTGCGAACTTGGAGAGACGTGCTTCGATATAACGGGGGGTCAGCGGCGCTGTCACCCGTCAGAATGTTACCCCAGTTTCCCTGGCAATCCACGAGCAAGTCCTTTTGTCCCAGTTGTACCAGAGCATCGCCGATAGAAGCATCACCGTGAGGATGGAACTGCATGGTGTGTCCCACGATGTTCGCCACCTTGTTGTAGCGCCCGTCTTCCATGCGGCGCATGGAGTGGAGGATACGCCGCTGTACGGGTTTCAGACCATCCATGATATGGGGTACGGCACGTTCCAATATAACGTATGAGGCGTAGTCCAGAAACCAATTCTGGTACATGCCGCTCAGTTGGTGCTTTATATTGGCATCCTTTGCGTCCGCAGGTTTGTAATCCGAGTGTTCTTCGCTCCCGGCCGGGAGTTCCTTGTCCAAATCATCTTTCGGTGCTTCAAAATCTTCGCTCATATTTGTTCGGGAATTGTCTATTCTATGATATTACTGATTTTTCAGTCGCAGGCAAAAATACAATTTTTGTTCGATAAATGAGAATTTGCGCAGAACTATTGTGCCAAATCCTTCCCATTTTTAAAACTTCTGCCCGTTAATGGAACTAATCTGTCTCTTTCCCGTTAGCGGAATTATATTGAGGACGTGCTTCCGCCTCTTTGCGGACAGCGATGTTGCTTTTGTCTTTCTTGCCGACAAGTTGGCAAGGTTTTGCCAAAGGCATGGCAAAACTTTGCCAATATGGTGGCAAAACGCTGGCAAAGTAACTTGCTGGCTTGTTGTGTGTTGGCTCGAATTGTGCAGCGATATCATCACAAGGGTGAAGAGATACTGGGCAGATTCTGCCGACGGATTCATTATTTTGTGAATTTCCATTCGTCAAATAAGAACTTTCCGTTCCCGAATACGAAGTAAATGTCGTGTTTGCCTTTTATCCGTTTGTCCAACGGCTTTGTCAATGTTTGCCACGTATCGGTATCAAAGGTCAAGGTGGATAGGAGCGGACCGTCTGGACTGTCCATGTGTATTTCGATGGAGCCTTTCCCTTTTATCTTCATCTGTATGGCTTGAGGTGATTGCGGGAATTCCGCACCGCGGACACAGATGGCCTGTCCGCTCTTGTTTCCTACGGCAGACATGTTGCCTGTTTGTCCGGTCGGTTCAAAGGCAACGCCGCGTGTGGCGGCTGTGGTCTCGGCCTGTTGCTGCGCAAACGGGTCGAGAGGCTTGATTTGTGAAACGCCCTTGGCTGTGGCTGTGCCCATGTGGATAGTGAGGTCCTTTTCGTCCACCTCTATTTCTTCCACGCAGATACTGCGGACGCCCACTTTGAGGTCGCGGCTGTCCTGCAAGCCCAGTGAGTGGTAGAAGAGATAGTACTTCCCTTGAAATTTTACCAGATGTGTATGGTTGTTGCTGTCGGACATGCCATAGTCGCCGGGATTTTTGAAGTAGTTGTCCCGATAGGTCCAGCTGTCTGTCTCAAGTGGCGTGCGACTCGTCATGTAGCTCATGCAGCACCGGCTCGGCTTGTCTATATCCTTGTGGGGCCATGCATCCCGGTTCTTCCAGTTGGTGTTGTAGGTGTAAATCCAAGTGCCGTTCAGATAGTTCAGTTCGTTTGCTTCAAAGTGGTATGGCGCTTTTATTTCAACTATTTCGCTGTCCAGCGTCTTCATGTCATTTGCCAGCCGCACGATGCGTGCGTCTCCGGGAATGTAGTCGTCGCTGTCGCCCCCGCCAAAGGAGAGCCAGCCGATGCCCTTGTCGTCGATGACTACTCCCGGATCGAAGGGAGCTTTACACTTGCCGAGTCCTGGAGTATTGCCGTCTACCACGCATTTGCCCAATGGGTCTGTCCAGGGCCCCACGGGGGAAGTGGCGGTCAGCATACCTACACCGGAACCGCTGTTGGAGTAGTACAGATAGAAGTGTGTTTTGCCGTCGGCCTCCTTGCGCGAAGCGATGGAAGGTGCCCACGAAGCCATTCCCCAGGGAGCCAGAGCCTTTACATTGATTACTCCGTGATAAGTCCAGTTCACCATGTCGTCAGAAGAGACCATCGTCAGCGAATGGATGTGCTGATAGGTGTTTTTCCCGTTACGGCCCACTACATCATATTGCTGGTGGTCGTTAGTGCCGTACACATAAATGCGGCCGTCGTGCACCACTGCTGTGGGGTCGGCCATGTATTGGAAGTCGAGAAGGGGATTGGCATTGCCGGTAGAGAACTTGGGCGAGAATTCAAAAGATTCTGCCAAAGCGCTGTCTGTAGAACCGGAATGTTTTCAGAAGAGGCAATGCTGTCTGCCCGGAAGGGGGCTAAGGGGATGCCTTCCGTTGAAAAAAGGTTGCCTTGAGCAGCGTCACTGAAGCAGTAGCGAATGGAAACCGGGCTTTCGATTCCTTTTACCGGGACAATCAGCTTTCCCCCGTCTATCCTGGCCCGGGCCTCTTGCCATTCCTGGCCGGCTGCGGCCATCATCAGCCCCTCTATCCTTTTCCCGTGTACGGTCAGTCCGTTCTTTATGTCTTTGAAAGAGATTGTCACATGGTTGCCTTTGCGGCAGGCGCTTTCAAAGACCGGGCTTTTATAGGGGCCTGCATATATATGGTATGTATCGTCCAGTGCAAGATTGGCGAGACGTTTGCCTACGCTTCTTTTGTCACGTGGATGGATGTCCTGCACATTGTCCACCAAATCTGACACGGTAATCATCTTGACCTTGTCCAGCATTTCGGGCAACATGGCCTGCTGCTCGCGTAGCAGTGCCGGTCCGTTGTCTTTGGAGTGGTATTGGAAGGGGGCTATCTGGACCAGATAGAATGGGAATTCCTTGTTAAATCCGGTACGCCACGAGCCTATCAGCCGCTGCATCACCCGGGCGTAGGAGCTGGCACGGCCTTGGTTGGCTTCTCCCTGATACCAGATGCATCCGGCAATGCCGTAGGGCATCACAGGATAAATCATGCTGTTGTACAACGTGCCTGTTTCAGCCGGAAACCAAGGATTGGATTCATACGGATAGTCGGACAGGATAGGGTCGCTCATTACGTATTCGCGCGGAGTCCATGTCTCGGCAGTAGTTCCGCCCCATGCGGCTACGATGATCCCTACCGGTACGTCCAGTTCTTCTTGAATGTTACGACCGAAGAAGTAGGCTATGGCACTCGTGTTACGCATTGTTTCAGGTGTACAATGTGTCCATTGTGAGAAACAGTTTTCTTGAGGAAACGGAGCTGCAATCTTGGGCATGTGAAAAATTCGAAGATTAGGGCAATGGGCATTTTCCACTTCCTCGTCTCCATTTTTTATGCCATGGTTGGCGCTCCATTCCATATTGGATTGTCCGCTGCACAGCCAAACTTCGCCTAGCATGACATCGGTCAAGGTTACTTCTGACGAGCCGCTGAAACGAATCTCATAAGGTCCGCCCGCTTCGTCAGAAGGTACACGAGCCGACCATTTCCCCGTATTATTGACTTGGGTCTTGATTATTTCCCCTTTCATCCATTCGGGGGCGATGGAAATTGTTTCTCCCGGAATACCCCATCCCCAGAAAGTAAGTTCTGAGTTACGTTGCAACACCATGTGGTTGGAAAAGATGGCAGGGAGTTGTATCGCTGCTTGCGATTTTAGGATGCCGAGCAGCATGAACAAACTTGAAAGGGCAAGAAAATGATGATATTTTTTTTATACGAATATTTATTTTCATAATGTAAATCAATAGTTGTTTTTAGAAATCACTGCATTTTAACCGTTACTTTTTTTTCCCATTATAGGCTACTGTCTTTTTTATGCCATCTACGGTTACTATGTTGAATTTCCGTTCTTTCAACATACCGGGAAACTCTCCTTGACGATTTTCGATAGTGAGCATGCGAGCACGGTCATTCCATTTCATCGTAATGGTGCTGTACATGCCTTTTTGCATAATTGTAGTTATCGTTCTCGTCTTCGTAAAGTGTGAACTCGCCGTTACAACCGGGATACACTCTTATTTCCCAAGTTGTCCCATGACTTCTCGGTACTATACTGTACTTTGGGACCTATCGGTAGAATGGAACCTGCTTTCACATAAGTGGCAAAATGTCAATAGGGGTATCTTTCACGATGTATTGTCCGCCGGATTGTTTTTGGTCGGTCCAAAAATCGTACCATTCAGCATTTTCAGGCAGATATATTCGCATGGACTTGACAGTACTGAAATCTTCTACACGGATGGTGTCCGAAACTGTTTTGGGTATACATTGGTTGGGTTACGGGGCATACCAATAGGGATTTGCCGAACATATACTGATTGTGGATGTTCCACACGTTGCGGTCATGGGCGAAATCCATTGCCAAGGCACGCATAAAGCTGGACTGTTTGGCGGTTACCTCCCATGCGGTTGTGTAGATGTATGGTAACAAACTATAGCGTAACCGAATGTATTTCTCAATCGCATCGTATATCGGCTCGCCTTTTTTGCCGAATTGATAGATTTCTCTGGGAGCACCTTCCCCATGTGACCGCATCATGGGACAGAATGTACCGAACTGTATCCAACGGGCATAGAGCTCGCGATAATCCGGGTCATTTAACATCAAGGGATATTGCCATAGGAAGAATCCGCCGATATCGCTGTTCCAATGGGGAATGCCGCATAGTGAGAAGTTTAATCCCGCAGGTATTTGCTTCTCCAAAACTTCCCATGATGCTGTGATATCTCCTGTCCATGTATTGGCACCATAACGTTGCTGGCCGGCAAAGGCTGAGCGGGTAAGGATAAATACGCGTTTATCCGAAGTTACGGCACGCTGGTGGTCGTACACTCCACCTACACTCATTAAAGGGTAGGCATTGCGTACTTTACGGAATGACCCCAAATAGGTGGGCGTGTCAAAGTCTTCAGGAATGGGGTGAAAATGGTCGGGTTCGGTAGAGTCCATCCACCAGCCGTCTATACCCACAGAACGTAGGTTCTCGTTCAGGTACTTCCAATAGATGTCGCGTGCTTGCGGATGGTAGGCATCGTACACGCGGGCACCGGATGGATAGTCCATATTGGGAGGCCACTTCTCAGAACCGGATTCGGGCCATGTGCGGAAGTTGAAGAGCATGTTCCCTTTATCCAACTCGCGATAGGGTTTGGTATGTGGTCCGAAAGCTGACCAAATGGAGATAATAATGTGGGCGTTCATTCCGTGTATGTCTTCCATCATTTTGGGGGTCGGAGAATTCTTCGTTCAAAAAATCCATTGCGTTCCACAGGTAGTTGCTTCCCCAGTATCTCCAATCCTGGATAATTCCATCGAGGGGCACACCCAATTCGCGGTATTTTTGCACTACGCCAACAATCTCTTTTTGGCTTTTGTAGCGTTCACGGCTTTGCCAGAATCCATATGTCCATAATGGAAACATGGGCACTTGTCCTGTGAGGTAGCGCATCTGGGCAACTACTCCATCGGCATTTTCGCCGTACATTGAAGTAGTAGTCAATGCAGTCGCCGACTTCAGAAAGGAAGGATGTCTCTTCTTGATTGTCTTTGAAGATGGTTGGCGAATAGTTGTCCCAAAAGAGACCGTAGCCTTTGACGGACTGGAAGAAGGGAATCACATCCTCAAGATTGTCTTGGATAAGGCGTTTGGTCTGGTTACGTTGCGACATTTTGCCGTTTTGCAATTGTCCCAATCCATAAATAGCTTCGTCTTTCTCTAAGGTGAACGATTGATAAACGCTGAAGGTTTTTGTGCCGGCATCGTTGAAATCATCAAAACGTGCGCCTTTATTTTGTTCCTGCAACAGCGATTTTCCATCGGAAGAGGCAAAAGTTATTTGTCCGGTCTCTTCGTTGAGATGGACTGTAAGCTGATGGCTTTTGATAGTCAATATGCCCCCTTTCGAAGAGACGGATAGTTTTACTTTTTCCGGTTGCCCGATGACCGACAAACTTTCTTTGGTATACTTCCAGCCGTCAGGCGATTTTAAGATTCTCACTGTGACAGGAGAGAAGAAGCTAATATCTATATTTATACCTTGCACAGTGCTTTTTATGCCTTGTGAGGTGCGTTGGTAGGTTTGTGCTCTGCCTTGTTCTGCTATGAAAAATGTCAGCATCAGCAGGACAAATAGTCTTAAAAAAAATTCTCTTTTTCATACAATATCAGCAGTTTAACGGTTAGTGATTTTCAGTACCAAAGAAATAGGATTGGGAGTCTTGTCTTTGGGAAGGTCAATAAGCAAGCCTTTGGAAGTTCTTCTGAACTTTGCCTTTCCGCCTCCTAATAATTCTACCTTTTCGATTTCTCCTTTGCAGTAGGGACTGCCGGTAGCCAGTGATTTTATCTGTATTTTTCTGTCTGAGGGCCATTTCATGATATGGGCATACAAGTATTTCCCTTTTTTTCACAAACCGGATGTCGGCAGAAGTGTAGGGTGCGTTCTTGCCTTCGTTGAATCCTGCTCCGTCCAAAGGTATTGCTGTTTCTGTGGAGGGACCTTCACCATAAATACACCAGGGACGTGTGTCGAATATTCCTTCTCCGTTCACCTCCATCCAGGCGGCTATGTCTTCCAGAATTTTTTCTTCCTTGTCGTCGATGGTGCCGTTTCCTTTCATTGGTACGCTTAGTAATAGGTTGCCATTTTTACTGACGATGTCAATGAGCATGTGGATGACGGTCTCGGCTGATTTATACCAGTTGTCTTCGTAAGCAGAGCGGTTATAGTGCCAAGTACCGAGGCAACTACAGGTCTGCCATGCTTTGTCTTGGCACTCGGAGGGAACTCCTTTCTCTACATCCCATACGATGGCCTCTTTATGTTTGGCTTCCAGCTTCTTTCCGAAGACTACAGCATTGAGATTGCCCTTGTGAAGCTTCATGTTCTGGTTATAGTAGTGCGACACGACTTTCAGCCCCGTATCGTTGATGGGCCAGAAGGGGAGTACGCTGTCGTCGAAATAGACCAGGTCGGGATGATATTTGTTTATCATGTCCACTGTGCGGTCGAAGAAGTTGTCGTAGTAACTCTGCGGGGGGACAGAGGTTCCTTCGGGCCAGTCCCATGCCACCCAAGCATGTCCGCTCAGGGCATGATTCTGTACGTATAGCTCTTGCGGGTCGTAACCTTCCCACCATTTTCCCTTGCCGTCTTCCTTAGTCACTACGCGGGCATCGTAGGAGATTCCTGCGTATGGGCCTTTCTTGTCGGCTCCTTGTGCAGTTTCATACCATGTCCAAGCGTGGGAGGAGTGGATGCTGACACCGAAGGGCAGTTTGTTTTTGCGGGCCGCTTTCTCCCATTCGCCCAGTACGTTTCGCTTGGGGCCCATGTTGACGGAATTCCATGATTGGTATTTACTGTCCCACAAGTCCATGTTGTCGTGATGGTTGCCCATGGCAAAGAAATATCGGGCACCGGTTTTCTTGAAAAGGGCTACCAGCCTCTCCGGATTCCATTTCTCGGCTTTCCATTCGTTGATTACATCCTTGAAGCCGAATTCCGAAGGATGTCCGTAATGCTCCAAGTGCCACTTGTAGGCAGCACCGCCCTCTTCGTACATGCCACGACCGTACCAGTCGCCGGCTTCGGGTTGGCATTGCGGACCCCAGTGTGCCCATATGCCGAATTTGGCGTTGCGGAACCATTCGGGCACTTCGTATTGGGACAATGACTCCCAGGTGGGTGAGAACTTGCCCGGTTCTGCTTTCTCTTGTTGTGCCAATGCACTGCCCCCCTTGCAGGATGCAGGCAGATAGGAGAATTGTTTTTAAAGATGTTTTCTTTTTCATACCTTTATTGTTGTTTACAAAAATGTTTTATTTCCCCTTTTTTTGAATGCAATTTGATGAAAC